>Ga0172371_10008473_pt1 | contig 14405 bp, 10 predicted proteins | sample Lak12m_FD_114543 | JGI IMG/M metagenome (GOLD analysis project Ga0172371, IMG submission 114543) | Freshwater microbial communities from Kabuno Bay, South-Kivu, Congo - kab_022012_12m | ecosystem: Environmental > Aquatic > Freshwater > Lake | place: Democratic Republic of the Congo: South-Kivu... | reverse complement strand
TGCTCGTCATGTGCTTGTTTTTTATCCTGTCTGATTTCTTTGTCGGAGCACAAGAGGATGAAATAATACTGCAAAAAGACATCTAAATATCTTTCGCACAATGAAATCAACTCTGGTACCAGACCGATTTTTCGCCAGTTAGATGAACGTATTGTCGGGCATATCTTCTGCAGTTTTCCATCTGACTTGAGGCAGATTTTGGGGCGCCCCGCCAGTCGCCCCTACAAATAACACTCTGTTGCTCTGTGTTTTAAACATTGTAACTCTGCTTTTCTCCTCTTTTATCCCCTCTGCTTTTACTCTATGTTAAAAAAAGTCTTGGCATTATCGCCGTTCTATCAGTCTTTTCAGTCTATCCAGGCGTTTGTCCAGTTCGGCGATCTTTTTGCTGTTCACGATATAACGGCTTAAGTGCCAGTGTTTCAGCTTTTCCGCCCATGCCAGAGCCGCAGTGTGGTCTTTCACGTGTTTTTCCAGCAGCATGCAAAGCTCCAGCATGGAAATAGGACAATTCAGGTCGGCGGCGATGCGAAAGCAATCCAAAGCGGAATCAAGTTCTTTGGCTTTTTTGTAGATCAGTCCCAAATCCCGCATCACGTCTGCGCTGATCTCTCCCGCCGCCAGCAGATCGACCAGAATGCGCCGGGCGATTTCCTCCCCGCCCTGGCTTTGATACAGCTTTGCCAGAGCGTGATAGTCGATGCGGATGTCAAAGCCATGCGCCGGAGGATAGGCAATGCTGTCGCTAATCAGGGTAAACAACGCCGCAGTATGCAATATGTCGTGATGATTGTGGATAAAAACACGTCTGATCAGCTCTGGATCGCCATTGAGGAGAAACTGGTAGTAGGTTTGGGGAATCTCGCCGCCTTCGATATCCAGTTCCTTGTCCCGAATATGCCCCAGAATGTAGAATTCAATGGTCTCGAGGGCACAGGAAGGCAGTTTGTTTTTCCACAGTCGGCGTGCTATGTGCAGCAGGTCAAGATGCTCCATTTCACGCAGGTTCAGCCAGATCTGATGGTAAAGCAGGCGCGATTCCAGAACCGGCACGTCGAAGGTCTTGCCATTGAAGGTGATCAGCAGGGAATGGCTTTTCACCAGCTCCAGCAAGCGGTCAAACGAAGAAACCTCCGCTTCGGGATCGGGCAAAAAGAGCTGTTCAACGATAAATTGGTCGTTTTCATAATAACCCAGCCCGATCATGAAAGCCAGGGTTCCGGTTCTGCCCAAGCCGGTGGTTTCCAGGTCCAGCACCAGGATATCCTCTTTGCTACGGACTTTGGCTTTGTCCAGCTTTGCCCAGTTAAGCAGCACTTCCGGAATTTCCTGCGGGTAAAGCGGCAAACCCTCGATCTCGGTTTGCATGGAATAGGCTTTTTGGGTGTAGAAAAAGGGATCGGAGGGATGAGCGGAAAACTCACCCTCGATGGCGTTTTTCAAGGCTTCCCGCAGCATGGATTTCAGCTCGGAAGCATATAGTTCCCTGTCCTGGTGCATATCGCTTGTCATGGTCTCCAGTTTCCCGACCCCCTGCCTTTATGGCAACGAAAATTTTTCCTGTAGCTGGCAAAACCGAATGTGCAAATAAAGATTGACATATTTTACCAAGGGGATTTTATGTCAATTATATCGAAAACTTGCAGGGACGGCACATGCTGAAGCTTGCAATGCGCAAAGTATATTCCGTCCCCAGCTTGCCAATGTGGGATGAGCCACAATTGCACAGAGGAGATGTATTATGCGTAACGCCGTGATCGCCATTTGTTTGGTTTTTTTGTTTTGCGCCCCTTTAATAGCCGACACCGAAAGCGAACCCAACAATACAATTGCAGATACCGGGGTTTTTTGGTGTGAAAACGGCACTCACAATGGTAGTTTATCCATTGTCGATGTTGACTATTGGAAGGTAGAATGCTACCCCGGGGATCAGCTTAATTTCACTTTTTTAGGCGCACCTGCCAATACTTTGGTTTGCCTGGTGGATGCAAGTCATAACTTTTTAGTTAGCAACTACGTGAATGGCAGCTACACCAGCGGATTCCAGTATAATGTTCCCGATGGAGATGACCGCTATTTCTACATCCAGAATCTGTTCGGTAATACGGGGGAATATTCCTTCAACATCTCCGGTCAATTTGTTGCTATGATGACAGAAGCCTCTCCTCCGTCGAATTTCAGCATTCCCTCGGGCACTTTGATGTGGATGTGAACACCACCCAGCTTACCTGGCGCTGGGGAGACGGTAGTTGGGGAGGAAACTGGAATATTTTCTTCGGGGTGGATCCTTACAATCTGCAACAGAATTTCGTGTTTTACGGAACAATAGAATCCCGGGATGGCAGCTTCACTTTTCCTGCTCCGCTGGCTGGCTATATGACCTATTATTTCGCCCTATATTATACCAATAGCATTGGCAGTTTCATAGCATACACTCCTATCTATTATTTTCAAACAGGTCCAAGGTCCTTGCCGGTTCCCATCTCCGAAAATTTCGATGCTGCCACGAATATCTTTCTGAGCGTAAACCCCAATAGTCCTTTCATGGCAATAAACCTGGAAGAGGGCAATCCGCTGAGTATGGCAAACGTAAGAACTGCTGGCAGGATGGGGCAGATGGTGGAGGTCGGAACGCATGATCTTAGCTCCACCACGCCAGCCTATCTGAGCTTTCGGCATGCCTGCCTGATGGAGGCTGAAACCGACCATGGCTATGTGGGGTATTCCCTGGACGGGGGAGCCAGTTGGTATATATTTCCTGCTTCCAGCTATTTGGGCAGCGGTATCTATGACTGGCCTACCCAAAACAATCCCTATGGACCCTGTTTTGACGCCGGCTCTTATCCCGCCTGGGCTGATTATAGTAATATCACCACCATCACCCCCTTATGGAGAACCGAGATCTTCGACCTCAGTCCTTGGGCGGGCAGCCATAATTTCCGCGTCGGTTTCTTTGCGGACTGGAATAATAACGAGGTGGGCGCCGCTTGGGTAATTGACGATTTCAGCATCTATCTGCAGCCGCCCGGAGTCCCGCATAGCCCGATTCCCGTTTCGGGAGTTACCGGATCCGGCAGCTACGAAGTGCTCAGCTGGACCGGGGTCAATTCCCTTAGTTACGAGGTGATGCTGGGAACCCAATCCGGAAATGGAACCGTGTATTCCACCGGCACAAGTTCCTTCCGCTGTCCGGGCTTAACGCCATCCACCACCTATTTCTGGAGGGTGCGCGGGATAAACAGCGTAGGAACTTCGGATTGGTCTCAGCCCTGGAGCTTTACCACCCAGGCATACTGGACTCCCCACCACCAGAATCCCAGTCTCTACATAGCCCAGGTAAATGCAGGTTCCATAGCCAATTCCAGCGGCTGGAACGATTACAGCTATTATTCCTGGCTCTCCACCTCCGTGATCGCAGGCTCGAGCCTGCCGATCACCGCTTCCCTGGTTGGCGGTTACGGTCCGGAAGCGATCCGCGTGTGGGTGGATCTCAATAACGACTACATTTTCAATAACACCCCAGGCGGCGGCGAATACTGGGATTTTTACTGGAATGGAGCAGGCTTTTCCACCACCATCCAGATTCCGGCTGGAACGCCAAGCGGCTTCACCAGAATGCGGTTTCAGTGCATCCGTACCGGCGGCAGCGACGCTTTGAATCCAGCTACAGTGCTGCAATACGGCGAAACCGAGGACTATGTTTTGCATATTGCTGGTCAGCCCTTGCTGTCGATCAGCCCTGCGGCAGGCAGCTTCAGCCCCACTTTGATCGGCTTTGATTCCGATGCCATCCGCTTCACTTTCAGCAATATCGGCAGCGAAAGCCTGGATATCACTCTTACCGGCATCACAGGCAGCAATGCCGATTGCTTCACCCTTTCCGAAGGCAATGTATATCCCATCCAGCTTACCACCAATCAGGCTTCGGTGGATATCCGCTACCATCCTCTGGGCAGCGGAAGCCACAGTGCAAACCTGTTGGTACGGGACAATCTGACCCGAACCGACCACCTTATTCCCTTAAGCGGCAGCGCGATCGAAAGCAATCCCGCTGGAGCACTGTGTCTGGACGGCAGCGGAGAATACCTCAGCGTGCCTTCCGCAACGCCGCTGCAAGGCTTAAGCGCAGTTACCCTGGAAACCTGGTTCAAGTGGAATGGCAGCAATAGCATCCAGTTTCTTACCGCCAAAAGCATGGAAGAGCTGGAAATTCATACCACACCCAGCAATGGATTGCGTTTTATCCCTACCACAAACGTCTATCTGGACAGCCAGCCCAACGTTTTAACCCCCGGGGTCTGGCAGCATATCGCCTGCGTTTACAATCCCGCTACGCTATTAGCCAAAATATACGTGGACGGCGTGGACTTCACCTGGCAAAACAACGGTCCCAACCCGCTTTCAACAGCATTAAAAAGCACAACGGCAGATTTCCGGATGGGCGTGAGACAGGACAATTCCTACGCTCTGGCTGGCTGTATCGATGAGCTCCGCATCTGGAACACCGCGCTGAGCCTGGAGCAGATCCGCAACAACATGCATCTGTGGCAAAGCCCTGCCAGTCCGGGTCTGGTTGCCAATCTGCGGCTGGATGAAGCCAGCGGCACGAAAGCCTGGGATCAGCTCGGTAGTTTGAACGGAAATCTGACCTATACCGAAGCTGAAGACCGGATCAACAGCGAAGTTCTGATCGGGCAGGGAACCGCCGCCACGCTTACGCCTGCAAACACCGGACAGACTTATGATTTCCCCGGTACCGGCATGCAAATGACCTTTTCAAATGTGGGAACAGCTACTCCGGTAACGGTTACCCTTCTGAACGGCGCTGGCAACCGCCAAAGCCTGAACAGCCAGAGTTGGGTGGTTCACTCCTACGGTGCAGGCGGCAAACTCGCCGACCTGCGCTGTGCCGTGGCTGAGGACGTTACCAACGCTCAGCTTCCGGCTTACAAATTTCGGCTCTACGGCAGGAATCCTTTCAACAACGGGACTTATCAGCTTGTCCGCAGTGGCTTGTCCGCCGATCCTGAGCAAAATCTGCTGTTCTTCAATGAGGTGGCTGTGAACACCGGGCAGTTCCAAGTCCGCTGGGAAGATGTTTCCCTGCCTGGCACACCGACCGGCGTAGCCATCACCCGCACCGCCAGCCAGGTGCAGCTAAGCTGGGGAGCAGTTCCGGGCGCAATCGCTTATCGGATCTACAGTTCCGCCAGTCCGGACGGCAGCTTTACCCTGGATAATTCCGGCAGTTTCAACGCCACTACCTGGACGGCGCCTGCCACCCCGAACCGGAGATTTTACCGGGTGCAGAGCGTTATGCCCTGATAGATTGCCCACAATACATAGCAATATAATAATATAGCCTTGTTGCCATAGCCCAGGTGAAATCCTGCTGGCTGGGCAAATGAGCAATAAATCTGCGAATTGCCAGGATAAAGCGGACACCTGGAAGCCATTCCTTTACCCATCCTGTTCTTATCCCAAGTTTATAGGATGGGTAAAGGATGGGATATGGATAGGATGGTAAGAGGGCGAAATGGCGAAGTGGTGAAATGGCGAAGTGGCGAAATGTTGAAATGGCGAAATGGCGAAATGGCGAAATGGTGAAGTGGCGATGTGGCGAAATGGTAATATAGCATGGGGTTGGCGTTTAAACGCTATGAGTTTTAGCCGATCTGGGGTTTCGTTGTCGCTTCACCTCAGGCTAAATATGTTACACCCCTGGCGGGGTTGTCAGCAATATACGGTATTCTATGCTATATGCCTCATATCCCGATTGTCTCACTTCCCTGGAGCTGATAATCTCCGGTTTCACTCCTATCCCCGAAAATTGTAATTGACAGAAAAAGCAGAAGTGCCATAATTGTAGAAATCATGTTTTTTCGCGATATTATTCTGTAGTAATCTACAAAATAATACTTTACGTCATAACGCAGGTTTTTTATACAGGTTCCATAGAAGGAGATACTTATGTCCGAAGGCAAAGAGATCCCCGGTAAACCGGAGTTTGTCGCCTCTGATGAGGAGAATGATCAACAGAATTGCAGTGCGGAGCTGAAGGAAGAGCTGTTTACCCTGAAAAAAGAGCTGAAAAAATTGCAGGAGAAAAACGCCCTCCTGCAGATACATATCGATAATACCGACGATATCATGCTGGTCGTTTCGGCTCAGGGAAAAATTCTGAAGATCTCTCACAACTGGAGCAAATACCTGGACTACGACCTGGAATACCTGAAAAACCTGCCGGACTACAGCGCGATAATCCATCCCGAAGACCGGGAAACAGCCTATCGTTTAATTGCCGAAACGCTTACCACCGGCAAAAAACAGCGCAACTTCGAATACCGGGTCATTACCCAGGATGGCAAGGTAAAGTGGTTCTGTTCCAATACCACGCCCATTTATAACGACCAGGGCAAGATCACCGCTGTGGCAGCCTTTGCCAGGGACATTACGGAACTGAAGCAGATCCTGCAGGCTTTGGAAGAAAGCAAACAGCAGATGCGTGAAGCTCAAACCATCGGCAAGATCGGAGATTGGGAATGGCGTGCCGATGAGGACTTTGTGCGCTGGTCGGATGAGATGTATCGCATCTTCAACGTGGAACCGGGAACCGTGATCTCCCGTAAAAAAGCCGACGAGATATTTCCGGAAAACGAAAGAGAGCGGGTGCTGGGGCTTACCCAAAAAGCGATCGACACCGGCGCTCCCCAATCCGTGGAAAGCAAGATTTTGCGCGACAACGGAGAGATCGGCTACATTTACGGCAAGGGAAAAGCAATCAGGGATGAGCAGGGCAAGTTGACCCGCATTATCGGTTTTTACCAGGATATCACCGAACGCAAGCTGTATGAGGAAGAGCTGAAGAAAAGTGAAGCCCGCTACCGCCTGCTGATTGAAAACATGCAGGAAGGCGTGGTGATAGTGGACAACGACGACGTGATCCAGTATATCAATAAAAGCTGCTGCGATATTTTCGGCTATTCCCCGGAATTTCTGACCGGCAAGACAGGCAATGAATATCTGAACTTTGCAGAGGATAGAAAGCTGATCCAGGAAAAAAACCTCTCCCGCCAGCAAGGCATGAGCGATGAATATGAAGTTCGCGGAACCAGGCAGGACGGCTCTCTGATCTGGCTGAAGATCAGCGGAACCCCCCTGCGCGACGAAAGCGGAACGGTGTTCGGTTCCATGGGGATCATGACCGATATCACGGAAAAGAAACGGGCGGAACGCGAGAAATTCAGGCTGCTGAACCTTTTGGACAGCAGTTTGAACGAAATCTATATGTTCGACGATCAGCAATTCAGGATCAGCTATGCCAATCAAGGCGCGCTTCGCAACACCGGATATAGCCTGGAAGAGCTGAAAGGCTTGAATCTCTTTATGATCGCCAGGGAATTTTCCGAATACAGCTTCCGAAACAGGATCCAGCCTTTGCAAAGCGGAGTCAGGGACAATCTGGTGTTCGAGACCACCCACACCCGCAAGGATGGACGCAGCTACCCCGTGGAAGCGCATCTGCAGCTTTACCGCCAGGAAGAAGGCGACCTCTTTCTGGCAGTGGTGAATGACATCACCGAAAGCCGCTCCCTGCAGGAACAGCTGCTCGCCAGCCAGAAGATGGAAGCGATCGGCAGACTGGCTGGAGGGATCGCCCATGATTTTAACAATCTGCTGACCGTTATTTTAGGCTATGGGGAAGAACTGCTGGACAACCTGCCCGATGACGATCCCGCTCGCTTTGAAGCGGAAGAGATCGTAAAAGCCGGACAGCGCGCTTCCAGCCTTACCCACCAGCTTCTGGCATTCAGCCGGAGACAGGTGATCCAGCCAAGAATTCTGGACATAAATTCGCTGCTTACCAATCTGGGCGCCATGCTGCACCGGCTGATCGGCGAACACATCGAGATCGAAACCAAGCTCCAGCCTGAGCTGTGGGAGATCAAGGCAGACCCCGGACAGATCGAACAGGTGATCATCAATATGGTGGTAAATTCCCGCGATGCCATGCCCAATGGCGGAAAACTGAGCATCGAAACCTCTGCCGCCACGATCTCGGACATCTCCCTGGGTCAGTTCATCGACGCCGAGCCCGGAAACTATGTGATAATCAAGATCAACGACTGCGGCGAAGGTATCCCGAAGGACATCCTGGACAGGATCTTCGAGCCTTTCTTTTCCACCAAGGATAAAAGCAAGGGTCTGGGGCTGGGATTGTCCACCGCCTACGGCATCGTAAAACAATCCGGTGGCTTTGTGACAGTGGAAAGCGAACTGGGCAAAGGCACTTGTTTCCGCATCTACCTTCCTGCCACCCGTGAAAAACCCTCCGCCCGAATGACCGCTTCCGTGGGCAACGACCTGCTTGGCAACGGGGAAAAGATCATGATCGTGGAAGACGAAGTGTCTTTATTGCAGCTCTTTGCCAAGATCGTTGGCAATCTGGGCTACAATGTAACCGTTTGCGCCAACGGCACGGAAGCCCTGGAACTGATCCACAGCGGCTACCATCCAGATCTGGTGATCACCGATATCATTATGCCCGTATTGAACGGCAAGGAACTCGCCGACCGGATCACCATCCTGAATCCCAAGCAGAAACTGCTTTACATGTCCGGCTTCACCGATGACGTATTAGCCGAACACGGCGTGGCAAGCCAGGGAATTCCCTTCCTGCAAAAGCCTTTCACAGCCCGGGGAATTGCCGTAAAGATCAAACAACTGCTGGAAAACTGAACCCAGATGCCCAATGCGCAGATCATCCCGGCAGCTTAGCCTGATCCGCCAAACCTACCGCACCTCGATAACGGAAGGCGCCTTTGCCCAGGTTTACGGAAACCTGGCGCAGATCGGCTCGTCATTCATCACCAAACTGATGGTGATCTTGGGTGCATCTCCCTTGCATTACAGCCTGTTAAGCGCATTTGGACAGGTCTCGGCGATCTGGCAGCCTCTGGGGGTAGCCCTAACCCACAAACTGAAACAGCGCAAGCTTGCCTGCGTATGGATAACCGCGTTGGGCAGATTTTTGACCCTCTTCCTCGGCGTGGCGCTGCTGTTCAGACTTCCGCAACAGGGGATCTGGTTCGTGCTGGTGCTGATGTTTTTCAGCGCCGGTCTGCAAGCCATGGGGGCAAATATCTGGATCGCCTGGATCAGCGATCTGATCCCGCTTTCCATTCGTGGCAGGTTCTTTGGCAGGCGCAATCAGATCTTGCTCGGCATCGGGCTGGCGGTAAGCTATATCCTCAGCTTTCACGTTGATCTCTTCGATTCCGCCCGGGGTAGCTTCAAGCAGTTCTATATCACCCTCTTGCATGGGGAGAAGTTCTTCATACCCCCAAATCAACCCTGGTTTCTGGCGGGTATCTTTATTTTCGCCACTCTGATCGGACTGGTCGGATTGGTTCTGCTAAACAGACAGCCGGAAAGACCGCTGCGTGAAACAGCTGTTCAAGGTTTGCGGGCACGCTACCGCGAACCCTTTGCCGATAAGAACTTCAGGCTGTTGCTGGTCTTTGGGTTGTGGTGGATGCTGGCGGTTGGGGTAGGCAGTCCCTTCTGGGGACCCTACATGATGAAAAAGCTAACCATGAGTCTGTTCGAAATGCAGCTTTATGGCACTCTGCACGCCGTTTCCTCGCTGCTGTCGTTCAATTTCTGGGGACGCTTCATCGATCGTTTTGGCAATAAAAGCGCCATGAAGATCTGTGTGGCGTTTGGCGGATTGAATCCGATGTTCTGGCTGTTCACCAGCGCCGGAAATTACCATATCCTCTGGTTGGAAGCCACTTTCTCAGGATTTATGTGGGCTGGAGCCGGAATTGTGACCACCAATTTCGTGCTTTCCCTCGCTCCCAAGGGCAGCGAGCAGGTATATTCCGGGCTTTACGCCGCCCTGACGGGATCTGCGATGATGCTTTCCACCCTGGCATCCGGAATCTTCTATCCGCACTCTCTGGAACTGGGCTGGCTGAAACTGGAACCGGAACAGGTGACTTTCGGGATCGGCGGCATCATGCGCTGGCTGAGCTTTTTGCCTTTGCTGTTCGTGGTGGAACGGCGCAGCACTCCTTTGCACCAAGCCCTGGCGGCTTCGCTGCTCTATGCTAAAGAAAGAGTGATCTGCTATTGGCAGGCTCTGCTGAAAAAGGTTTAGGATCGCCTGCTTCAGCCGGTAGGTTGGTCAAACTTTAGTTTGATATCGTTACAAGGACACAGAATGGATTACAATCTTAGATACAAACGCAGACTGCCCCATTATCAACCCAAGGGTGGCGTTTTCTTTATCACATTCCGCTTGAATTTTGACCTGCCCATAGAATATCGAAAGGCGTATCAAGCCTTCAAAGAAAAGATGGAAATCCAATATAAAATGACTGAACTGGATGAAAACGCAAAAAACGATCAACGAAAGATACTCATAGATTTCCAAGATAATCTGTATGGGAAATACCAGCACGAAATCAGTTTAACCGATAACGATTCCCTTGCCATGATAGTGGCTGACAAGCTACTGGCATTGCAGGAAAGTAAATATTACCTTTACTGCTGGACTATTATGCCAAACCATGTCCACATCCTTATACGACCAAAGGTTATCGATAATATGCCCATCCCCATGTCAGAAATAATGCAATTCATCAAAGGAGGAACCTCAAGGCAGATAAACCTGGTGCTGAACAGAACCGGAGCTTTGTGGTATCATGAGTTTTTTGATTACTGCGTTCGGACTGAAGCTGAGTTGTTTAGAATTATTGATTACATAAGATTAAACCCTGTGAAAGCAGGAATGGTGAATGATCCCGGCTTGTGGAAATGGACTTGGGTAAATCCTGATTTATTGTAGGGATCACGAAGTCAAACTTAAGTTTGACCAACCTGCCGGCTAAAGCCGGCGATCCTTTCACAGCCTGTCTTTCAGCCTTCTTTAGCACATTTTGATTGACAAAAAACGCCCCTTCAAGGTTTATCCTCTAATTGCCTATAAATTTCATCCATACAGGTCGCAGCCTGGCTTGACAGTAATTGAATTCAGTTTTTCGTACAAGTAGCTTGACCTTATGCGAGATAAACCTTAAGGAGTAAAGAAAATGGCAGTCCCAAAAAGAAAGACCTCCAAAACACGCAGAGATAAACGCAGAACCCACGATGCGCTTACCGCACCGGGATTCACCACCTGCAGCAAGTGTGGCGAAAGCTCCCGCGCTCATCACATTTGCGAAAATTGCGGAACCTATAACGGCAAACAGATCTTAGCCGTCAAGGAGTAAGGTGCGCATAGCGGTCGATGCTCTCGGAAGCGACAATGCGCCGTTTCCGGAAATAGAAGGCGCCGTTCTTGCCATCAAGGAAGACCTTTGCAGCGAAGTAATCCTGGTAGGAGATGAGCAGCTAATTACCAGCGAACTCGGAAAATACTACTATCCCTCCTCCAGGATCAGCGTTGTGCATGCCAGTGAGCGCATCGAAATGGGCGATTCAGCCTCCGCCTCAGTCCGCACCAAAAAGGACTCATCCCTGGTGCGCACCGTGGAGCTGTATCAGCAGGGCAAAGCAGACGCAGCGGTAAGTGCCGGCAATACCGGAGCCGTGATGGCAGCCTCGCTGCTGGTATATGGACGGATCAAGAATGTGCTGCGTCCGGCGATCGCGGTGGTCTTTCCCACTCAGGAAGGGCATGAGATATTGCTGGACATGGGCGCAAACGTGGATTGCAGCGCAGAGAACCTGCTGCAGTTCGCCAAACTGGGCAGCCTGTATTTCGAGTATTTTTTTGGCGAGTCGCGTCCCCGTATATCGCTGTTGAACATCGGCGAGGAAAGCGCCAAGGGCAATGCCACCACCAAAGCGGCTTACCAGCTGCTGCAGGAAGCCAGAGACCTGAATTTTACCGGCAATATCGAAGGGAAAGACATCATTCGCGGCATCACCGATGTGATCGTCTGCGACGGATTTGTGGGCAATATAGTGCTAAAAACCGTAGAAGGCGTTGGCTTTACGATGTTTGAAATCCTGAAAGAGCAGATCAACCAGGACTGGATCGCCAAATTTGGCGCCATGCTGTCCTATCCGGTGTATACCTATCTGAAAAAGAAACTGGATCACACCGAATACGGCGGCGCGTTGCTGGTTGGCTTGAACGGCATCTCTGTGGTGGCGCACGGACGCAGCAATGCCAAGGCGATCAAAAACGCCATCCGCATTGGCGATCGCATCGCCAGGTCAGGATTCGTAAACCACGCCAAAGAATATTTTGAGAGGTTATAGTTATGCTTAGCTTTCACGCCAAGTTTTCCTCTTTTGGCAGTCACACCCCCAAGAAAATACTGAACAACTTTGATCTGGAAAAGATCGTGGAAACCAGCGACGAATGGATCCGCACCCGCACCGGCATGTCCGAAAGGCATATCGCTTCCGAAAGCGAAGCTGCCAGCGATCTGGCGCATCAGGCGGCGATTAACTGCATTGAAAGCTCGGACGTAAAATACCGCGATATCGATATGATCATCGTTGCCACCATTTCCGGAGATCATCCTTTCCCCTCCACTTCCTGCATCCTGCAGAAAAAGCTCGGTTTGAAGAACATCCCCGCCTTTGACATTTCCGCAGGCTGCACCGGCTTTGTTTACGGCATAGACATCGCCCGGCAATATGTGGAAAACGGCATCGCCCGCAATGTGCTGCTGGTGGGCGTGGAGATCCTGACCAAGATCACCAACTGGAAAGACCGCAATACCTGTGTGCTGTTCGGAGATGCCGCCGGCGCCACCATTGTAAGCCGTGCCGAAGCCAGCGACATTTCCCGCATTATTGACAGCAAGATAGACGCCGATGGCAGCCAGGGTGAATTCCTGATCCAGCAGGCTGGCGGCTCAAGGATGCCCGCTTCCCACGAATCAGTGGATAAAAACCTCCACACGGTTTACATGGAAGGCAACCGCATCTTCAAAAACGCCATTAAAAGTATGTTCGCCTCTTCCGATGAACTGCTGCGCAGAAATCACCTCAGCGTTTCGGATATCGACTGGGTGATCCCCCATCAGGCAAACCTGCGCATTATCGAAGGTCTGGCGGAGAAAATGCGGGTTCCCCTGAGCAAAGTGATCGTCAATATCGAGAAATATGGAAACACCTCGTCCGCCACCATTCCTTTGGCTACTGACGAGGCGATCCGCAATAAAAAGATCCGCCGCGGGGATATCATCCTGCTCACCTCATTTGGAGCAGGCTTAACCTGGGGCAGCATCCTGGCAAGATACTAAAGCGAGGACAGACCATGAAAACAGCATTCGTTTTCCCCGGACAGGGAGCCCAATATATCGGCATGGCGCAGGACTTTGTGCAGTGCAATCCCTATTTTGCGGAAGTGCTGGACGCCTTTGACACCGCGCATAAAACAAGCCTGAAAGAGGTTATGTTTCAGGGACCGGAAGAAAGTCTGAAACAAACCAGCTACACGCAGCCCGCCATTTTGTTTCACAGCATCGCTGCTTATCGACGTTTCAAGGAACATAGCAAGGTGCAGGCGGATTTCGTGGCAGGACACTCTCTGGGTGAATTCAGCGCCTTGGTGGTTTCCGGCATGCTCAGTTTTGCCGATGCCCTGCATCTGGTTCACAAGCGCGGAGAATTCATGATCAAAGCCAATGCCGGAGTGCCTTTTGCCATGAGTGCCATCATCGGGTTGGAAGCCGATCAGGTAGTGGAGATATGCAATGAAGCCTCCTCAGCCGGACTGGTTCAGGCGGTGAATTTCAACACCCCTATTCAGACCGTGATCTCCGGCAGCGCCGAAGGCGTAGCCGCAGCGGGTGACCTGGCAAAAGCCAAAGGCGCCAAGCGGGTTTTGCCCTTGGTGGTGGGCGGACCTTTCCACACTCCGTTGATCGCACAGGCAAGTTTGTGGCTGTATGAAGAGATGAAAGCCATGACCTTCCACGATGGCAGCATACCCGTGGTTTCCAATCTGGACGCTCTGCCCTGTGCGGACGGTGCGTTGCAAAGGGAAAAGCTTGCCAAGCAGATCATTTCCCCGGTGCGCTGGGTAGCCTGCGTGGAATTCATGATCAACAGCGGTGTGCAGCGCTTTATCGAATTCGGTCCGCAGAAAGTCCTGAGTGGGATGATCAAGAATATTGCCAAAGACGTGGAAGTTTTTTCCATTGACAAAATTGAAGATGTGGACGCTGTTGTGTACGTAACAGGTTAATGCCTTTAGAAGCTGAATCAGGTTCACGGAGAAGAAATGAAATATGAATTAAACGATCAGGTTGTGCTTATCACCGGAGCAGCCAGAGGCATAGGCTTTGCCATTGCCGAAGCTTTTGCCAAAGCAGAAGCCACCGTGATCATTATAGATATCGCTGCCGATCTGGTGGAAAAAGCAATAAACAAACTGA
>Ga0172371_10008470_pt1 | contig 14407 bp, 12 predicted proteins | sample Lak12m_FD_114543 | JGI IMG/M metagenome (GOLD analysis project Ga0172371, IMG submission 114543) | Freshwater microbial communities from Kabuno Bay, South-Kivu, Congo - kab_022012_12m | ecosystem: Environmental > Aquatic > Freshwater > Lake | place: Democratic Republic of the Congo: South-Kivu... | reverse complement strand
GGAATTAAAAGAAGTTAGCAGCATCAAATCGCCCGGAGAAAAATTACGATTAATTCCGCCGGCAGCATTTGTTAGCAGAATATTTTTGCATCCAAGTTCGGCGCAAAGATGAACGGGAAGAAGGCATTGATAAAGTTTGTAACCTTCGTAAAAATGAATTCTCCCTTGAAACAGAATTATTTTCTTCTCCGCGTATTCCGCAAAATGAATTTTCCCTTGATGCCCCGCAACTGTTGAAGCGGGATAATTGGGAAGTTCAGAAGCAGCAATTGAAACTTTAAGATTAAGCGCAGAAGCAAAATCACCGAGTCCGCTGCCAAGAATAATTGCGGTATCAGGTTGAAAAGGCGCTAACTTTTTAAAAGAAGAAACCGTTTCTGAGAAAATGGAGTTGAGGTTGATCATGTGAAATTCCTATGTCAATAAAATTCCGGCTAAAGCAGCAGTCATCAATGTTGCCAGAGTACCGCCAAGCACCGCGCGCAACCCCAAGGCTGCGATATCTTTTTTCCGTTCCGGAGCTAACGGACTAATTCCGCCGATCTGAATAGCGATTGAAGAAAAATTTGCAAATCCACACAAAGCATACGTTGCCATGATCATTCCTTTTTCTGTCATTGCGTGTGCTTTAATAATGGTTGTTAAATCGAGATAAGCCACAAATTCATTCAAAACTACTTTGGTACCAATCAAACTTCCGAAGTTCAAAGCATCTTGCCAAGGTACTCCTATTCCATAAGCAAGATATTGTAAGACTAACCCAAATAATAGTTGCAATGAAAGAGGTTTTCCAAAATTTGCCTGCAGTATTTGGTTGACGCCGATAACGTCTCCCAAACTTGTTAAAATAAAATTAAACATTGCGATCATAGCAATAAAAGCGAGAAGCATTCCGGCAACGTTTAACGCAAGCTGTAAACCGTCTGAAGCGCCGGTAGCTGCGGCTTCAATTACGTTAGAAGCATTTTTATCAACTTTTAATTTTACTGTTCCTTTTGTTACCGGCTCATCAACTTCAGGGTAAAGAATTTTTGCAATTACAAGCGAAGCCGGAGCCGCCATGCAACTTGCCGCCAAAAGTTGAACGGCAAAACGAAGCTGTGCTTGATAAAGCGGAATGTTGTTAGCATCGGCGAATGATTGCCCAAGCATTTGGATGTATCCTGCCATAACGCCGCCGGCTATCGTTGCCATTCCACCAATCATTATTGTAAGTAATTCCGAATTTGTCATCTTAGCGATGTAAGGTCGAATTAGCAAGGGAGCTTCCGTTTGCCCGACGAAAATATTTGCTGTGTTTGAGAGCGATTCAGCGCCGCTTGTGCCTAATAATTTTGCCATTACCCAAGCCATTCCTTTTACCACTACTTGTAAAATTCCAAGATAATAAAGAACGGAAGTAAGCGCGGAAACAAAAATAATAGTTGGCAAAACTTGAAAAGCAAAAAAGAAACCGAGCGATTCCGCTCCGCTGTTAATGGCAAGTTTACCGAAAACGAATTTTGATCCTTCCATCGTAAAACCGAGAAGAGCAACTATTGCCGAGCCGAGCCAATTGATACTATCTTTTACCCAGCCTAACGGAAAGAACCAACTTCGTAACGTTTCGGAGTGAAGAATAAAAATTGCAAATAGCGCTTGCATTGAAATTCCGATGGCAACTAACTTCCAATTAATTTTCTTTTTATTATTTGAAAAAAGAAAAGCTATGCCAAGTAAAAAAGCGATACCGATCGTTCCCCGAACTAAAGAAATTACAAAATCCATAGAGTCCTTTTATTATTCTTGTGGAATGAAATGACATTTTCTGCATCGAGCTTCGTAAATATCTGAAGCGCCGACAACCACTCTTTCTGCCGAGATAATTTTACGTTGAGTTTTATCCGCCGGGTTACCGCACACCACACAAATTGCTAAAGTTTTTGTAATGTATTCTGCAATTGCAAGAAGTTGAGGCATTGGCTCAAAAGGAATTCCTCGGTAATCTTGGTCTAATCCGGCAACAAGAATCCGCTTGCCGTCATTTGCAAGTTGATTACAAACATCAACAATTTCTTTTGAAAAAAACTGAGCTTCATCAATACCGACAACCTGTGCATCTTTGGATAATGATAAAATTTCTTGCGGCGTTTGAACAATAATGGAAGGAAGAGATTGTTCGCTGTGCGAAACAATTTCATCAACAGAGTAGCGTGTGTCTATTTTTGGTTTGAAGACGAGTACAGTTTGCTTTGCAATTTTTGCGCGGCGTAATCTTCTTATAAGTTCTTCGGTTTTTCCGCTGAACATACAGCCGGCAATAACTTCTATCCAGCCGGTTTCTTTTGGAAGAGAATGAGGATTAATTTCGTACATCTTAGTCGGAGGTTTTTGTTTTAAGGTCGTTATCTTCAAATGCAAAAGGGAGTAAATCTTTTGTACGAAGAATTTTAATTTCTTTTTTCTGATTCGTTAAAACGATGTCAATATCATTGCAGAGGTCAGAAATAATTTGTCTGCAAGCACCGCAGGGAGCGCAGAAACCAATGGTATCTCCGGAAATAGCAATAGCGGTAAACTTGCGTTCGCCTTCAGAGATGGCTTTAAAGATTGCTGTTCTTTCAGCGCAAATGGTAAGGCTGTACGAACTGCTTTCAATATTACAGCCGGTAAAAATTTGTCCGTCTTCGGTTAACAACGCCGCGCCTACATGGAAATTAGAATAGGTAGGCACCGCCATTTTTTTTGCCTCAATTGCTTTTTCTGCTAAGAATGTATAATCCATTATCATCCATGTTTGTTGTTCAAAAATAAGAAAATAATTACTAACCTCTTAAAATTCATTTCCATTTGATTTTAAGAAACTTTGCGCTAAAAAAATTGAACACGATAAAACATTCATATAGTATTTGGAAAAAGAAGATTTCCCCGAAAGAAAATTTGTAATTGAACTTTTTCTGAAATGAATAAACAAGAATATAATCGCACAAAATTTTTGAAAGGAAAATAAATCCGGCTTCCGGAAAAAAGGGGATAAGAAAAAGAGCATCAATGGCGAGTATGTTTAGTAAATGCCAAAGAGCGAGAAACAATTTATGCTTCGCTAAGTAGTGAAAAGAAGTTGCCGTATGGCGGCGTTTTTGTTTAACATACTCAGAAAAATTTTCCTCTGGGTCAGTAAAGACAAGACTATTTTTGCCGGTAACAATTCCTATTTTACAATTATTCTTTACGGCTTCACGGATTAGCAGATCATCATCGCCGCCCACTGTTTGCAACGTTTTGTTAAAACCGCCAAGCTTCAAGAAAGTTTCTTTTACAATTCCTAAACTCCGCGAAGCGCCAGAATATGGCATTCCAAGCTGTGCGGCAGTAAAAGTTAACATAGTAGTTCTAAGATTTTCAAAACAAAAAAAATGATTTGCGAAAGAACGTTTAAAGGCGAATGGCGCAAGCCCAAAAATTACATCATAGTTTTGAGCGAATTTATTCGAGAAGGTTTTCAACCAACCATTTTGCAAAACGCAATCCGCATCGGTGAAAAGAAGAAATGGGAAACGGGATTCAGTAATACCTAAATCCAATGCGCCTTTTTTTGCCGGAAGCTTTTTGTAATCTGCTTTGAACAAGCGTAAATTCGGAAAGAGGGAAGTGAATTTTTGCGCCTCGCTGAAAGTTGTATCGCTCGAATTATCATCAACAAAAATAATTTCAAACTTGTCTTTCGGATAATTCTGTTTTTCAAGCGAGGTGAAAAGTCGGCTGATGTTAGAAGCCTCATTCTTGGCGGCAATAATTACAGATAGTTTTATTTCTACATCATCAAGATTCTCAATTTCATTATTGAAAAGCGTTAGCAAAGTATGATAAAACAACACGCCCAGCGCTGAAAAGATAATAACAGAAATAATAGCCGCTTCAGCCAAATTAATCCTTAAAATATTTTTTTATTTTTCACTTATAAAATATTGAATTCAAACAGAAAAAAAACTAAGTTTGTTTGTAAAAATTTACAATAACTAATCACAAGGGAGCTTATGTTAAATATTTATGAAAAACTCGAACAGAACATTGCAATTTGGCGTTCGGAATTAAGTGAATTAGCCAAAGCAAACGGAGAGAAAAAAGTTTCTGAGGTAACAGTTTCACAACTGCTCGGCGGCATGCGCGGAGTTAAAGGGGTTATGTGCGATACTTCTTCCGTCCCACAAGATAAAGGTTTAATTATTCGCGGAAAACCATTGGCAGATTTAGTTGAAAAATCTCCTGAAGAAGTTTTCTATTTATTGTTAACCGGTGATTTACCAGACGCACAGGAATTAGATGATTTTTCCTCCAGAATAAAATCACAAAAAATTGTTCCAAGTTATGTGTGGGATGTTTTAAAAGCGCTTCCAAAAGACACTCATCCGATGGTGATGCTTAATACGGGAATTCTTGTTTTACAGCGCGAATCTGTTTTTGCCAAAAAGTATGCGCAAGGAATGAAAAAGGATGAGTACTGGAAATACACACTTGAAGACGCTCTTAACATTGTGGCGAAATTGCCTGCTCTGGCAGCCGCAGTTTATAGAATAAGATTTGATAAAGGACCATTGCTCCATCCAAATCCGGACCAAGACCTTTCCGGCGATTTTGTCCATCTGATGGGAATGGATTCTGCACCGAAAGATTTTTATGAATTGATAAAATTATTTTTATCAAGCCATTCAGATCATGAAGGCGGAAACGTTTCAGCTTTTACAACGCTTACGGTAAATTCGGCATTATCAGATTTATACTATTCTATTTCTGCCGGCTTCGATGGACTTGCCGGTCCACTGCACGGTTTAGCTAATCAAGAAGTTGTAAAATGGATTTTGGAAACAATGAAAATTTTCGGCGGAAACCCAACTCGCGAACAAATTGCTCAATTTGCACACGAAACATTAAGTTCCGGAAAAGTTATTCCTGGATACGGACACGCCGTACTTCGTGTTGTTGATCCTCGCTTTATTGCTTTCATGAATTTTGGGAAAAAATACTGCAAAGAGGATCCACTCTTCCAAACAGTTGAACATATCTTTGAAACAGTTCCCGGAATCTTACAAACGATTGCAAAAATTAAAGACCCATGGCCAAATATTGATGCAATTTCGGGTTCCATTATTTATCATTATGGACTTACCGAATTCTCTTATTATACCGTGATTTTTGCTTTATCAAGAGGAATTGGTTTAGCTGCTCAAGCTGTAGTAAACCGCGGATTAGGATTTCCAATCGTAAGACCAAAGTCTGTTACAACCACTTGGTTGAAAGACTACCTGTCTAAAAACTAAGGCTTCTTAAAATCTCGGACTTTGTGCCGAGATTTTTTTTATATTTTTTTGAATTCACTTATTAACCACCTATATTGTATCACAAAAAGTAGATATGTCATTAAAGAAAAAAGTTAAATACATTTTTGTTACTGGCGGAGTAGTTTCTTCGCTTGGAAAAGGAATCACTGCTTCGTCGTTGGGGCTTCTGTTAAAACTTCGCGGCTTTAAAGTTACCATCCAAAAATTTGACCCCTATATTAACGTTGACCCCGGAACTATGAATCCTTTTCAGCACGGTGAAGTATTTGTAACAGAAGACGGCGCAGAAACTGATTTGGACCTCGGTCATTATGAACGTTTTCTTGACGTGAATATGACTAAGGCGAATAACACCACTACCGGGCAAGTGTACCACGAAGTAATTACAAAAGAAAGACGCGGAGAATTCCTTGGCGCAACTGTGCAAGTTATTCCACATATCACTGATGAGATAAAATCGAGGATGAAAAAACTCAGCGAGCTTGATGAGTATGATTTTATTATTACTGAAATTGGAGGAACAGTAGGCGATATTGAAAGTTTACCATTTTTAGAATCAATGCGGCAATTGATGATGCAATTTGGAAGAAAAAACACAATTTCTATACATGTTACGCTTGTTCCTTACATTGCATCAGCCGGTGAAGTTAAAACAAAACCAACGCAGCACAGCGTTAAAAATTTATTAGAATTAGGCATTCAACCCGATATTTTAATTTGTCGTTCAGAGAAGAAATTGGCAAAAGATATTAGAGATAAAATTGCGCTCTTCTGTAATGTGGAATCTCGTTCTGTTATTTCTGCGTATGATTGTACTTCCATTTATGAAGTTCCGCTGGTATTTTATAAAGAAAAAGTTGATCAAATCGTTTTAAAACATTTAAATATTCCTGAACGGAAAATTAAACTTGATGAATGGGAAAACTTTTTTGAGAAGGTTAAAAATCCAACTAAAAGTGTTGATATCGCTGTTTGCGGAAAATATATCGAAATGCAAGACGCTTATAAAAGCATCATCGAAAGTTTTATACACGCCGGCGCAGAAAATAATGCGCGCGTAAAATTACATTGGATTAGCGCGGAAGATTTGGAAAGCGAGAACCCAAAAACGATGCTAAAAGGTATGAACGGAATTTTAATCCCCGGCGGATTTGGCGAGCGTGGTGTTGAAGGCAAAATAAATGCGATAACCTTTGCACGAGAAAATAACATCCCATTTTTTGGAATCTGTCTTGGTTTGCAATGTGCCGTCATTGAATTTGCCCGGAATGTTTGCGGTATAACCAAAGCCCACAGTTCTGAATTTCATAAAACAAGATTTAATGTTATAGATATTATGCTTGATCAAAAAAATATCAAAACCATAGGCGGCACGATGCGGTTGGGCGCTTATCCTTGTATTATCGAAAAACAGACGAAAGCATCTGATGCTTATCAGGCAGAATATATTACCGAAAGACACCGCCACCGGTACGAAGTGAACAATAAATTTAGAACTATTTTGCAGAGTAACGGATTAGTCTTTAGCGGGTTATCTCCGGATAGAGAACTTGTTGAGATGGTTGAACTGCCGGGGCATCCTTGGTTTGTTGGTTGTCAATTTCATCCCGAATTAAAATCGCGTGCAACAAAAGCTCATCCGCTATTTCGCGATTTTGTGAAAGCCTCGATAGCATATAAAGAAGCAAAGGCGAAGAACTAATTTGTCAATAATTCATTTTTATTCTTATAAAAATATTTTCTTTTTACTTGCGCTGATTTTTTTCTCTCAAAGTAGTTTCGCAGGCAAGGTAAGTTCGCAATCAAAGCTTGATGAGGGTGTTCAAGCAGTTTACAATTTTGAATTTGAAAAAGCTGATATGATTTTTTCGGCAATTTTAAAGAAGAATCCGAACGATCTTTTGGCAAATCATTTTTCAGCGACTCTTTCGTTCTGGAAATATTTTGGGTCAAACAAGAAAAAATATTTTGATGAATTTCTGAACCAATCGGATGCCACCATCGCAAAAGCCGAACAGAGTTTGCCGAGTAATCCGAAAAATAAAGAGACATTATTTGTTCTTGGCGCCGCCCAAAGTTATCGTGCAATGGCTTTTGGAAAAGCAGAAAAATATTTGGACATGATTTGGGCAAGTAAAAAAGCAAATGGTTACCTTAGCGATGTTTTGGAAATTGACCGTAATTATTATGACGCGTATCTTGGAATTGGACTTATCAAATTTGCTTTGAGCCAAGCGCCAAGCGGTTTCAAATGGGCATTACGCATGATTGGGTTTGATGGCGACTCTGAAAAAGGTTTATCATACATAAAACTTGCGGCAGAAAAAGGGAAGTATTCTAAAATTGAAGCAGAGTATTATTTGTCTCAGTTATATTCAGAGTTTTATTTTGATTACGAAAAAGCAAAAACGCATCTTGCTAAATTAAATCAAAGTTTTCCGAATAACCTTTTATTCGATTATTCATTTGCGGTTATTGAAGTTAAAGAGAAAAATTTATCATCTGCTGAAAAAATATTGCTGCCGTTAGTGAAAACAAAGACCGGGGAATTTGAACAGCTTTTGGCGCTTTCCAAATTTCTTCTTGCTGATGTTTATTTTTATAGAAATAATTTCGGAAAAGCGAAAGAATATTATTCCCGCTTTTTACATGAAACCAAAGGGAAAAATTATTTCGGAATTGCTAATTACCGATTAGCGATATGCAATGAATTTCTTTCTGAACCAAATGTTGAGTATTACAAAGCCGCTCTTCGCGGTAATGCAGAGTTAGACGATGATTATTATGCAAAGAAAATGAGTGAGGTTTATCTAAAAAGAAAAATGACGGAAGTTGAAAAATCACTCATCTTTTTCAAAAATCTGCTTGAGCAAAAACAGTACGATGCGGCAATAGATTCTCTTAACGTTGTTCTAAACAATAATGAATATGTAAATTATCGTCCGCAAATATTTTTAATTTTATCAGAAGCGTACTATTGTAAAAACAATTATGATTCTTCGCTCAATTTCTCGCTAAAAGCAACCACCCGAAAAAATAGCCCCGAAGGTTGGATTAAGCCATTTGCTAATTATTTTGCTTCAGCTTCATGCGATAAAAAAAATGAGAAAGAAAAAGCAAAATATTATTTTGAAATAGCCGATGGATGTTCCGACTTCTTTTACGAGAATAAACTAAAAAGTATGTTGAAAAAACTCAGTCATTCTATAAATAATTGATAAAATTCTTCATTTTTCGCTTTCTTTCATTGACAATATTTCATTAAATAACTAATTTTGGCAGCCAGTTTTACTAAAATGAATATTGCAGTTTTTGTTTCCGGCAGAGGTTCTAATTTGAAAGCAATTCTTACTTCAAGCGAGTTAAAAGGATTGTGTTCTGTTTCGTTTGTTTTGAGCGATAGAGTTGATTGCCCCGCTTTTCAAATAGCTAAAGAATATAATATTCCTTTTTATACTGTTGGCAACGGAGCAAAAAATATTTTTTCCCCGTTCGATATGCTGCAAAAACTATTTCTCGAGCAAAAAATTGAGTTGATAGTTTTAGCCGGTTATTTGAAATTATTGCCGAAAGAATTTGTCCGAAGTTTCCCTTTTAGAATAATCAATATTCATCCGGCGCTTTTGCCAAGTTTCGGGGGAAAAGGGATGTATGGCAAGCATGTTCATGATGCAGTTTATAATTCATCGGCAAAAGTTTCTGGTGCAACAGTGCATTTTGTGAACGAAAAATATGATGAAGGATTAATCATTGACCAGGCGGCAGTTTCGGTTTCCGATGTTGATTCGCCGGAAGAAATTGCCAAGCGTGTTTTAGCAGTTGAACACGTGCTGCTTCCATCGGTGATTGCTAAAATTGCTCAAAATAAAATTATTATTAAAAAAAATAGAGTTTACTTTATTTAAAAGAGTTTGGTACCAGTTTGAAAAAATATGCTCTCATTAGCGTTTCTGATAAAACTAACATCGTTACCTTCGCAAAAAATTTACTACGCAGGAATTACGAAATCCTTGCCACCGGCGGCACAGCAAAACTTCTAAAACAAAATGAAGTGGTCTGCACCGAAATAAGTGATTATACGGGTTTCCCGGAAATATTTGACGGAAGAGTGAAAACACTTCAACCAAAAATATTTGGCGGAATTCTGCAAAGGAGAGATTCTTCCGAAGACCAAAAGCAAGCAGATGCTAATGGAATTTTGCCGATTGACATCGTTTGCGTTAATCTTTATCCGTTTGAAAAAGTTGCGGTAAATCCATCCGCTACAGAGGAAGAGTTGATAGAGAACATTGATATTGGCGGACCAAGCCTTATCCGCGCTGCTGCAAAAAATCATAAGTTTGTTTCTGTGCTTACTTCTCCCGACCAATATGATGCCTTTCTTAACGAATTAGATAACGGCGCGGTTTCAAATGAAACTAATAAACGTTTTGCAGTTGCGGCATACTCTCACACTGCAAAGTATGATACTTTTATTGCAAACACTTTAGAAAGCAGATTCCGGTTTGATTCATCAGCATTGCGGCTAAATTTGCCGATGACGAAAATACTCCGCTACGGAGAAAATCCTCATCAGCAAGCGGCTTTGTACGGAAGTTTTTTTGATTATTTTGAAATACTGCACGGAAAAGAACTATCATACAATAATATTTTAGACATTTCTGCGGCGGTTGAATTACTTGAAGAAATGGAAACAAATTCTTGTGTGATTGTTAAGCATAATAATCCTTCCGGTGTCGCTACTTCCTCAACATTATTAGGCGCGTATGAAAAAGCTTTGCAATGCGATCCCGTTGCGGCATTCGGCGGCATAGTAGCGCTCAACGAATTAGTTGATGCTGAACTTGCATTGAAATTGAATGAATTATTTTTGGAAGTAATTGTAGCTCCTGGTTTTGCCGATGACGCTTTACCAATCTTATTTAAGAAAAAAGACAGAAGAATTTTAAAACAAATAAAGAAAATTTCCGAACGAGGATTGACGATAAAAACTATTCCTGGTGGCGCGTTGGCGCAGGATAAAGATTTTCTTTCTGACGATTTTGCACAGCTAAAAACAGTTACAACAAATCAGCCGAATGCAAATCAATTAGATGATTTGAAATTCGCTTGGTGTGTCGCAAAAAACGTAAAATCGAATGCCATTGTTTTTGTTAAAAACAAAATGACTTTGGGAATCGGAGCTGGGCAAGTTTCGAGGATTGACGCGGTAAAAGTTGCGGTGATGAAAGCAAAAGAATTCGGGCTTTCTTTAGAAAACGCAGTTGTTGCCTCTGATGCGTTTTTCCCTTTTGCAGATAATATTGAAGAAATTGCGAAGCATGGCATTACCGCCGTCATTCAGCCTGGCGGTTCAGTTCGAGATAATGAAGTTATTAACGCGGCAAATACATATTCGCTGGCAATGGTTTTTACCGGTAAACGGCACTTTAAACATTAAGAGGATTTATGGGAATTTTAGATTTATTCGGTGCAGATATTGCGATGGATTTAGGAACAGCAAACACTTTAATTCATGTTAAAGGAAAAGGAATTGTCCTCAACGAACCATCCATTGTTGCGTTCGACCGAAACACTAAAAAGATTATCGCACTTGGTAATAAAGCTAAAGAAATGCAAGGGAAAGAACACAAAGGAATTCGTGTTACTCGCCCGATGCGAGATGGAGTTATTGCAGATTTTGAAATTGCAGAAGGTATGATTCGCGCTTTTATCCGCCAAGTTGCATCAAGTTTTATGAGCGCCAGAAGGATTGTAGTTGCGGTTCCGAGCGGTATTACCGAAGTTGAAAAACGAGCCGTAAGAGACAGCGCCGAACATGCCGGCGCAAAAGAAGTTCATTTAGTTGCCGAGCCTATGGCGGCAGCTATCGGAATTGGAATTGATGTTGACGCACCGATGGGCTGTATGATTATTGACATTGGCGGCGGTACTACTGAAATTGCCGTCATAGCGTTATCCGGCATTGTAAATGAAGAATCAATCCGCATTGCCGGCGATGAAATGAATAATGCAATTATGCAATTCTTCAAAAAGAATCACAACATACTTATTGGTGAGAAAACCGCTGAAGCAATTAAATGCGAAGTTGGTTCCGCAATGCCTTTGAAAGAGGAATTGACAATTCAAGTTAAAGGTAGAGATTTAGTTGGCGGAATTCCAAAAACGACTGAAGTTTCTTCCGTTGAAATCCGCGAAGCGTTGACTGAAGCGGTTGTGCAAATTGTGGACGCAACAAAACTTTCGCTTGAAAGAACTCCCCCTGAACTTTCAGCTGATATTTTAGACCGCGGAGTAATGGTAACCGGCGGCGGCGCTTTATTGAAAGGTTTAGATGAGAGAATTAGAATGGAAACAAATCTACCGGTTCATGTTGCCGAAGACCCGCTTACGGCAGTAGCGCGCGGAGCGGGAAAAGTTATTGAAAATTTAAATCATTATTCAAGAGTTCTTATCCGCAACAGAAGATATTAAGCGTGCCGATTTTTAGAAATATTTGGGAACAGTTTAAAGAATACATCGTTTTAGTTTTTTTGTTATTAGTTAGTGTTCTGTTTATTTCACGAAGCGATCATCCTTCCGTGAAAAATTTAAAGACTACTACTTTCGGAGCTTTTTCTTTCATCACTTCTTTTTTTGCAGATGCTCTTCCGAGCGAAAGTCTAAAGTATGAGAATGAAAAATTGCGCAAACAAAACGCACAATTAATGCTGGAGATTAATAAAATTCGCGAGTACGGAATTGAAAATGGTGAGCTAAAAAATTTACTTTCATTAAAAGACACTGTTTCCTATTATGTAATTCCTGCAACAATTATTTCAAAATCTTTTTCACCAGACCAGACAACATTTTCAATCAATCAAGGAAAGAAGGAAGGTATAAAAGAAGGGATGGCGGTAATTACGGGGGAAGGACTTGTGGGAATTATTGAGCAGAGTTCTGAAGATTTTTCTTTAATCAGAACATTGAAGCATGTTAATTTTAGAGTTGTCGTTAAAGATCAGCGCAGCAGGTTCCAGGGGATATTGCATTGGAGCGGAAGTCAACTCATTATTTCTAATCTTCCAAAAACTGCTGAAATTAAATTAGGAGACAGAATAATTACCTCTGAACTTAGTTCATTTATCGGGCAGCCTTTCCCAATCGGAATTGTAAAGAAAATAATAAACCCGGATGAAGGATATTTCAATAATGTACTTGTAAAACCATTTGTTGAAATTGAAAAGATTGAGCATGTTTTTATTGTTGCAGCAGTTCCCCAAAAGATAAAAAATTCCGTTGAATTAAATTTTTATAATAGCGAGAACTAATGAAACTTGATAAAGTTCTTCCGATACTATTTTTTATCCCAATTCTTATAATTCAAGTACAAATTCTTCCTTACTTCGAATTAAATGGAATGGTACCTGACCTTATTCTGGTTCTCCTTGTATTTTACACGTTGAAATTTGGACAACTGTACGGAATTATTCTTGGTTTTATTCTCGGAGCAATTACTGATCTCTCGACCGGAAGCATTCTTGGAAGCGCTATGTTTTCTAAAACGCTTTCAGCATTTATTGCAGGGTATTTTTATAACGAAAATTTAGCTGCAACAATTGTTAAATCCCCGATGTTTCTTGGAATTGTTTTTCTTGCCGGATTGGTTAACGCAATTGCATTTTCGCTGATAGCTAACTTCAATTTAAATATGAACATTTTTTCATTGCTTATTGATCAAGGAATACTTCCTTCAGTCTATACTACAATTATTGCAAGTTTAGTTATGGTCTTTTCGCCGAAGAGGAGCTACATTTAATGGTGGCGCAAATTTCTCTTTTAGCGCGAAAGAAGTTTTTTTATGCGATTATTCTTTCGGTTGTTTCCCTCTATGGCTTTAAACTTTTTCAAATGCAAATTCTTGCGCACTCACAATTTGATGCCCAAGCCTCAGGCAATTCTATTAAAGCAATAGAGCAGATTGCTTTGCGCGGAGTATTTTACGACAGAAATATGAAATTGTTAGTAGAAAACACTCCGGCTTATACTGTGCGCATTACTCCGGCTGATTATGATACTTCTTTGAATAGAAAACTTGAGACAATCCTCGACCTTGAAAGCGGATTCATTTCAAACTTGCTTCGTAAAAACAGAATTTACTCTAAATTTATTCCGTTACGAGTTAAACGCGGGGCTGATTTTTCTGCCATCGGATGGATTGAAGAAAACTCGGAACATATCTCTGGTGTAGATTATATGATTGAAATGCAACGCGGATATCCGAACGGCGCAATGGGCGCGCATGTATTTGGTTATTCAAAAGAAATTTCACCCACTCAATTAAAAAAAGAAGAGCAGTATTATCAGCCGGGAGATTTAATCGGCTCGATTGGTCTTGAAAAAAAATATGAAAAAGATTTGCGTGGAGAAAAAGGGTACAATTATATTCTCGTGAATTCTCGGCGCCGCGAAGTTGGAAAATATAAAGAGGGGAAGAACGATGTCGCCTCGCAAAAAGGGAAAGACCTCGTCTTATCAATTGACGGTGAATTACAAAAAATTGCTGAAGAAGAGTTAGCAGGTAGAGCAGGCGCCGTTGCGGCAATAGAACCAGCAACGGGCGAAGTTATGGTCCTTGCAAGTTCCCCCCAGTTTGATCTTAATCAATTTTCCTATGTAACTCCAAAAGATTATTTACAGCAGCTTCTTACTGATCCGCTGAAACCTCAATATAATCGCGCTACTATGGCTGCGCACCCGCCGGGTTCTACGTTTAAATTACTTAGCGCAATTGCCGCTCTCGATCTTGGAGTTATTACTCCTTCCACAACACTTTATTGCGGCGGAAGTTTTTCGTACGGAAGGTCATTCAAGTGCCACGGCTCGCACGGCTCACTAAATGTTATTAGTGCAATAGAAAAATCATGCAATGTTTTTTTCTACCAATTAATTTTTAAAATAGGTTTAGATCGGCTGAAGGACTATGCAACACGTTTTGGCTTGGGGAAAAAATTGGGGATTGATATAAATGAAGAAGCGAAAGGGCTGATTCCCAATTCAGCATATTATGAAAAAATTTATGGGAAAAATTGGCCTCGCGGAATATTGGT
>Ga0172371_10008469_pt1 | contig 14408 bp, 15 predicted proteins | sample Lak12m_FD_114543 | JGI IMG/M metagenome (GOLD analysis project Ga0172371, IMG submission 114543) | Freshwater microbial communities from Kabuno Bay, South-Kivu, Congo - kab_022012_12m | ecosystem: Environmental > Aquatic > Freshwater > Lake | place: Democratic Republic of the Congo: South-Kivu... | reverse complement strand
TTCCGGGAGGTACGAGGTTTTGGCTTATGTGGCCTGAGACGCTGAACAGGGGGCAGGAGCTGCGGTTCCTGTCTCTGCTTGAGCGCCTTTTGCTCAAATCTGAAATCAGGAGGCAAACGATGGAAGCGGACACCACGCCATTTCAGGCCAGCAACGGCCAGCAGCCCAGAGGGTTCGGGCGGTGGGGGTTTCAAATCGGCAGTGAAACTTATTTCATTGTCGGCAAGTACAGTGTAGCCAAACAGGATGCCTTCAGAGTTGCTAAGAAACGGGGCGAAGAGCGGGTAGTGGTATTGCCGGACAAAAAATTGGCCCCCCAGGGCTGCAACCCTGAGAGGCCAGAAAAACTAAGTGCTGAGCAAATCCATGATATCAAAGCACGGCTCATGGCGCAAGCGGAAGTTCGGAAGTTCGGCAAACGGACCCGTACGGTTATCCCGGTTAGTGACATGAAGGCAGCGCAGATCATGGTGGTCTTTGATGTCCAGTCGAAGCGGACGGCGCACTTGATTGCTAAACGCGGGTTTTACATCGTGGATTATAAAAAGCAGTCCATGTGCCCCGGCGAGATCGACATTGAAGAAGCCTACCGGATAGCCAAATGGTGGGTTTACAAGAAGATGGGAGGCCAGTTGCCCCATTGGGCCGAACCTGAAGACATGATTCAGGAAGTGGTCACCCGCCTGATTGAACGCGGGGGCGACCCCAGGATGGCGGGTGATTCCTATAAGTTCTTTATGGTTCAGACTGCCATACGCCGTTACCTGCAACGCAACGAAAAACACGTGCATGAGGATGAGGAGGAAATTGACGCCCCTGGATCAAGGTGGGGAACCTGGGACCGGTCCTATCGGGCCACCGAGACGATGTGCCGGATGATCGAGGCAAAGGGAGCCTACCCCATGGAACAGGCGGCATAGACCACAACCGGGGGCCTTCGGGCCCCCTCTTCTATAGGGGGCAAGGCGATGATCTCTTTGGCGGCTGAGAAAATTGAAACCCTCCCCGGGTTGCATTCCTGTTTCACCTGCGCCGATAACCTGGGCTGCAACCTGGAACCCAGGAGCGAGTCCATGGACGGCTGCATCAAGTGGCGGTGCCGGGTCTGCCGGGCTCCGTGGTGGACGGTAGGCTATGACCATGAGGCTTGTAATGCCACGGGCGTTCCCAACGGCGTGACCTACCATGACGGCACTCACATGGCGCCGCTGCCGGAGGCCTCCGGGCATTACTACCGGCATGGCGGATATTGCAGCGTCCACAAGAGCTGGCGCTGCGGGCTGTTGAGATAGAGAGCTGGTGGTATGCTTCCATCAATCCCCGGAGATAGGGAAATGGGCCCCCACAACCGATAATGGTGTTCTCTTTTTGGGGAACATTTGTGGTATGGTGGGGGTGTCCCAAACTTGGGAAGAAAGCTGGCAATCATGAATAAAGGTGGTTTTTCCTGGAAACGGTTCCTGGGGATCTCCCAGGCCAAGGCGAGGATCAGTCGGCAAATTGGCATCCCCTTGACCAGGTCGGGGCGGCAGCGAAAAATTGGCGCGGCCATGGGTTGCCTCATTCCAGTCCTGGCTCTGATTCTCATGGCAGGATTCCTGTTGTGGATTAAATAAGCCCGGGTTTAACCGGCACCCCAGGCTGCCATGAAGCGCAGTGGAAGAGCGGTCAGGTGCAACGCCGGGTTATATTTTCTCTTTATATTCCCCGAACCCATCAATCAATTGCCTGAACGAGGCCGGCTTGTATTTCTCAAAGCCTTCCTGGTCCACGTAAACGAAATCGTACTTCACATCCGTCTGTACTCGATTGATGTCTTCGCACCATTGGCGCAGCCGTTGCAGCTTGAGTGGCACGTCCAGGTCTTCCTGCCCTTTGGTTTCGACAACAACAGTACGCTTGTCGGACAGCTTGACCAGAAAATCCGGGTAGTAGTTGGAGATGTCGCCGTCCGCATTCACGTAGTCCAGTTTGAAATGCACCGCCAGATAATTCTTGGCGTAGGAAACCACATCCTCACAGTCTTCCAGAAAGCGGGCAAACAACAACTCAAATTGACTGTCTCCGATAATCCTGTTAAAGACGCTCTTTTTGGGAATAAGGTAGCCTTGATCTTTGACCACGAAGGGGCGTGTCTGCCGCAGTTTGATGGTGTCGCGGATTTCGGCGTCGCCTTTGTCCTGCACGGTGAGGGCGTTGATCGCCTTCTTGAACGTCTCGAGAAGGATTTTGGTGGCCGCCAGTTCCGACAGGTTGCGCAGGGTGTTGGGGCTTTCCAGTTCAACCGGGCGGTCAAATAACTGCTCTTGCACAAACGCCTTGACCTTGCCATACAGCACATCATAGCCGCTGACCAGCCGCAAATCCTTCATTATAGTCTGGGCGAAGTAACCGATCACACTGCGGTAATCGGCAATGCCCGCCGTGTCCAGGATGGTTGTATGCGTCACCTCGCCGGTGGTGATGTCCTTAAAGACGATCTCCCGTTGTTCCTCTTCGCTGAACTGCCGGTAGGCCACGCGCTGATGTCCCAGCGCGCCCACATCCAGAGCGCCCAGATTCTTGTATTCCCGGTAGACGCGCGGCGTCAGCACCGGGATTTCAATATCCAGCGCCTCGAGGTCTTTTTTGACGTTTTCTTTGTCGACCTCCACCACCAGCGGCGTCTTGGGCTCCGTGCCTTCACCCATTGGCTTGCGCTCCAGCACCACGCCTTCAGCCTGGATGGATTCTACGAAATCCATGAAGGCATTCGTGCCGACCACGCTGACGTATTCTTCCATACCGCCGGGGTACATTTTGCGCAGGCCGCGCCCCAGGGTCTGTTCGGGCAAAATGTTGCTCTTGGCGGAATAGGGGCGCAAGCCGACGATGGTGGTGACGTTGCGCACGTCCCAGCCCTCTTTGAGCACCATCACGGAAATAATGGCTTTGTAGGGGCTGTCGAGCCCATCAATCTCGTTAGCCTGCTTGCGCAGTTCGTCCAATTCTTCTTTATTTTTCCCCGAGGTTGATTCGGAAATCTCACCGTTGTTCTTGGTGTGGATGACCAGCACCGCCTCCTGCAAATCAGGATAGGTGCCTTCCAGGTATGCGGCCACATCGTCGCAGTTACGGGTGTCGTCGGTCATCACAAACAGGATGGCCTTCTTGTCCAGCTTTTCGTGTTCGGCATAGGCTTTGCGCCACTCGATTACGCCCAGGTGAATATAGTCGGCGTATTTCTCGGTGTACTTGGCACTCTGGCGCTCCACCAGTTTGGCGCGGCTTGGAGCGTCGGGCAGCACCGGATGCTTGACCACGTTTTGCGAGATAGCTTCCACCAGCGGGTAATCGGCCACGGTCTGCACAAAGATCGCACCGTTGTTGTGCTTGGGCGTGGCGGTCACGTCCACTTGCAGCGAGAGCGCCGATCCTTTTTGCTTCAGGCGGTTGTGGATGTCTTCGATGGATTTGAACCAGGCCATGCGCGGGTCGTGGATGTGGTGCGCCTCATCATTCAGCACCATCAGTTCGTCGATGTCGCGCACAATCATGCCCAAATCCACTTTGGAGTCGGTGGTTGCGCCGCTGGGCCGCTTGCCCAGGAAATAATCCATCGTGTCTTCATCATCGGGCGAGGCGGGAATGTCTTCCCCAGCATAGACGCGGTGGATGTTGGTCAGAAAGATGTTGCCGGTGGGACGGGTGATGCGCACCTCGTCCTGCCGGTGCACGGTCAGTTGAAAATCGTCGCGCCAGTTGCGCCCATCCACCCCGTTGTCCGGGATAACCGGGTCTTTAAAAAAAATCTCCAGGCCTTTAAAATCCTTATAGATGCGGTCCAGCACGATGATGTTGGGGGCTATTACCAGAAAGTTGCGTGCCAGTTCCGACTCCGGCTCATACAGCTTGTGGTAAAAGCTCCAGGCCAGAACCAGGCTCAACACCTTGGTCTTGCCGGTGCCGGTGGCCATTTTTACCACAAAACGCCGCCAGGTTTCGTCAAACATACCGGTGGAGACCGCCCCGGAACTGTCGAAGCGCATCAGGTCGTACTTGTCCTGCACCCCCACCACATCGTACAGGTAGATGATCGTCTCCAGCGCCTCGCGTTGGGCAAAATAATACTGAAACTCGGCCATGGTGCCATCGGACTGGGGCAGGAGATGCGGGGTCTTGAACCACCAGTTAAGCAGACTCTTGCTCGTGTCCGTCGCCCCTATATAGCCGCGGTCCCGCCATTCCTTCACCTTTTTACGCAGTTGCGATACCAGCGGCGGCATCAGCTTGTCCATGCTGGTCTCGCGCAGGGCTTCATCCGCCGGAAACCAGCGTATGGCCGGGTCCAGAATGGCGTAGGGCGATTCGGGGAAGTCAGGATGCAAGGCCATCAGCGCAGATCCTCTATCATCCTTTTGATGGTCGCGGATAATGGCCTCACTTCATGGGCGCAGATCCAGAACACCTGTTCGGCGTCAATATCAAAATAATGATGGGCGATGAGGTCTCTGAAACCGATGGCGCCCTTCCAGTCGATCTCGGGATATTGCGACAGCAGGGCGCCCCCGGTAATTTTGTCGATATTCTTCAAAGCCTCGCCGATGGCCATGAACAGCATGCAGATACTATCCAGCTTTTCCGAGCCGGCCGGCGAGCCGGTGAAATCGTCCGCACTCCGAATCCGTGCGGCGCGGCTGGCGATTTTTTCCAGGGCTTCGTCAATCTGCGTGAGTATTGATAGAACAAGGTCCTTATCAAACATAGCGGCCTTCTTTTTCTATGCGTTCCCTGAGAAAGGGGTTCATCTTGTCGCGTACCCGCACGATATCGACATGTTTCCGAACCATTTCCTCTATCTCTTCCTTGATGTGCACCAGCGCAAAAGGATTGGGGGTCTTGGTCTTGATGCAGATATCCACATCGCTGTCCTCTCCGGCCTCATCCCGCGCCGTAGAACCGAATACCCCGATCTCGAGGATGCCATATTTCTCGGCGTAATCCCGTTTAAATTCCCGCAAGATGGCGAGGATGTCGTCTCTTTTCATGATCTGCCTCCCACGTTGACTTCCACGATGGTCATGGTGTCGTTACCGAAGATGTCCACCACCTTGACCGCCAGCTTGCGCCGCCCCGGGGAGCATTCCTGGAAGACGCTGGTCAACTCCAGCGAGCGGTCTTTTTTGGTGCGGAAGGATTGCCACTCGTTTTCAAAGATGTAATCCCCCGTCCATCTTTCTTCCCATTCGCCCGTGTCTTCGTCCTTCACCCGGATGATCTCGCGCTTGCTCTCAAAGTTGAAATCCACCGCCCAGTAATCAATCCAGTCCGTCCATTTTTTGGTGAGCACCTCGCGGGTCACAATGCCCTTGGCGTCCTTGCTCACCTTGACGATCTGCCCCCGTTCCACCACGATCTTGCTGGCCTTGTCCTTGAGCGTCGCCTCCGCATTGGCAATGGAATCCTGGGAATAAAAGACCGAAAAGTCGGTCAGTTCCACCGCCACGCGGTTCCCTTTGACGTGCGGCTTGACTTCGATGGCCGCTACGTCGTGAAAGACCACCTGGTTCTTGTCCACCGCCCGTTTGTCGAACACCTCGGCGGGGATGTACTTGGGGGCTATGTCAATGCCTTTGGCCCGGGCTTCGTCCAGCACGTTGGGGAACAGTCCCATCTCGAACTCAAAGCCCAGGATGTCCACCCGGGTGATGTGCTTCTTCCGGCATTCCAGGATGACCTCTTCCACGAACAGGCGGGTCACCGGCAGGTTGACCGGCCCCACCGCCACCAGCCGCCCGGCCTTTTTGCCGTGGAAGGTGGCAAAGCCGTTGGTCGGCTCGGCCCGGTAGGCGCGCAGGATCAGGTCGAGGAAGGCGGCTTCCTTTTCTTCCAACTGCTTCTGCTGTTCCGCCTGGCGCAGGTTGGGGTTGACGCCGATGTAGTGCTGGCGCTCGTACTTGCCCAGGTTGAGGATTTCAAAGGCGCGATAATCCTTGCCTGCGGCTTTGAGCTGCCGTTGCACGCCGATCAGGCGCTTCCGGGTGGTGTGGATGGCGAACTTCCCCAAGTCGCTGACGATCCACTTGCGCCCCAGCTTTTCCGCCGCGGCCGCGGTGGTGCCGGAGCCGCAGAAGAGGTCGGCTATCAGGTCGCCTTCGTTGGTGGAAGCATTGATGATACGTTCCACTAACTTCTCTGGCTTTTGTGTTGGATAATCAGCCCTCTCCGGATGATTTCCCCGTAAAAACTGCAAATCAGACCAAACATCACTCAGAGGCTTTCCTTGAGATATAATTTCATCAACGTATCTTTTATAGGGTTCTTGACCAGATGCTTGTCCTCTTGTCTCCCAAACCCATTCGCGCCCTTCTTCATCTTTGTGGAGCTTCCTCCTTAATCCTTTTATCCTTTCTTCTTTGTCGTAAGGGATCGCTACATTCTTCATCGATATCTTATTTGATTCGGATTTAGAAAAGAAATATATTGTATCGTGTTTGCAGTTAAACTTTGATTCTATATGCATTTCTCTACCTGGGTAATGCCAGATAAGTTCATTTCTGAAGTTGTGTTTTCCAAAAATGTCATCGAGAATTAATCGTATGTAAGATGTAACTTTCCAATCACAATGCACATAAATGCTGCCATTTTCGGCCAGCAAATCCCGCATCAGCACCAGCCGCTCGTAAATCATGGCGATGAAGGAATCAGCGCCCTTGCCCCAGGTGTCGCGGTAGGCGATCTCTTCCAGGATGTTGGGCTTCTTGGTGAAGGTGTCGCCGCCGATCTCGATGTCCATGGAGAAATCCGCGCCCACGTCAAAGGGCGGGTCGATATAGATCAGCTTGAGGCCGCCCTGCTGCTCAATCTCTTCGCGCAGCGGGCCATTCTTCAGACTGGAGAGGATGAGCTTGTTGTCGCCCCAGATGAGCTTATTCGTCCAGCCCTTGAGCTGGCGGCCCCGGGCGTCAAACAGACCTAATTGCAAGGCCGTGTCTGCCGGTTTCTCGGCCCGGGGTTCGTCCACCTGCTCGATCACCTGGAAGGGCAGGACGATATTACAGACCTCGCTGCTCTTGCCGTTCCAGACCAGTTCCACCTCGCGCCTGTCCTCGAACAGCAGAAAGCGAAACTTGTCCGGTAGGGGCTTATCGGCTTCGATATAGCGGACGATCTCCTGTTGTTCCTGTTCGGTCAGTCGCGGCATGAAGGTCCTCTCCTAATTACATCCTTGGAACCCGGAGGCAGGCGGCAGGGCCCGATGGAAAATATAACGACCAACATAAGCGGTTTTCTGGTTAAAGTGCACCGCTATCTCCCCATCTACCACGACCCGGTTGTGAAAAACGGCTCAGCGATCGACACGTTCCCGCAGTTCCTTCCCGACCTTAAAAAAGGGCAATTTCTTGCCGTCTACCTTGATGATGTCGCCGGTCTTGGGGTTGCGGCCTGTATATCCTTTGTAAAATATCACCTTGAAACTGCCAAAGCCGCGAATTTCGATGCGTTCCTTCTGCACCAGGGCATCCGCCATGTTCTCAAAAACGGCGTTGACCACCATTTCTGCCTTTTTCAAGGTGATGTTCTCAGCTTTGGCCAGAGCCTCGGTGAGTTGCGACTTGTTCATCCCGCTCCACTCCTTCGTGACGTGCGCCGACCCCCTTACGGGTGCTGGCGAACCCTTTTCTTCTCGTAGGGGGCACGTTACCACAAATTAAGGCGTAAAATCAATTTTCCGGCGGCGCCATCCAGGCCAGGTGTTTTTCATAACCGGCGATAGAATCTCACTAATCTGATTTTGCTGGAAAAATAGGTGTTGACTTAGTTGAAAGAATGGAGGTACTTTGGGGTCTAAAAATAATTAGTGGCCATCTTTGGACACCCAAGTTTAAGGGTCGGGGTTGATCGTGGGCGTTTTCGGCTTCCTCAAGAACCTTTTCCGACGCAAAGTTGAACCTCAGCCCTCTCCTACTTGCCCCTCTGATCTACTTCGCGTTACAGCCCAAGGGGCTACACCCCCACGGCCCCGGCCTCCCAAACCTACCCGCTTTTCTGAAGGCGCTCCTCTCAAGGAACTGCTAAACCGGGTCAAAGGGAAAGGCCACCCCCAATATCCGTTCCTCCACAAGGAATATTCGCCCAACTCAAGGATCCCGTGTGCTGACTTCACCTCCTTTATCATTGAGCGTCTATCCACTGGCGACGTGGCCTCCATCAGCACCTTAATGAAGGGGGTCATTGAGGCTAACCCGGGGTTGGGAACTGACGGCGGGTGGATATCTGAACGGGTCGAGGACGTGCTCCGAGCTCCCCTGGAGAGATACCTTAACTTTGTCGATCCCGTCGCTTATCTCCAGCTCCGGGCCATGTGGATCATCGCCGAGAAAGGGGGTGGCGGCCGGGAGTTCTGGCTTACGACTCAGGCGCCGCTCTTTTTTGCCCAGGCCCTCAGCCCTTTTGAAATGGAGCTGAAGCCAGCCATTGAGGAGCTCCGCAAAAGGTCAAATCGATTTATCCGGGAAATGCGGAAAGACGTTCCCTATTGGCTGGACTATCCCTTGTTCAAGGCAAGCGAGCTGCAACCCCCACCCTTACCCTTGGGTGAAGGCGTAGAGAAAGTGCGCCGCCTCTCCATCGGCGCCCGGCTACATCTTTTCTCCGCGGTAGAGGCTGGAGGAGGTATCCTGCCCCGGCTCAACGGGTACGACCTCCGGAGTTTCGGGATCTATATCCCGGACTCATCCAGAGAGATTATTGAGAGCGGCCTGCTCACCTTCTCCCAGGACCCCGAGCTCCTAAAACACAGCATGCCGAAAACCGAGCTGCTTGAAGCCTGTGTCAAGGCAGGGGTGGCTTATAAGAAATCCTGGAACAAGGACAAGCTGCTCCAGGCCCTGCTGAACGCCTCTCCCGATTATCTGGAGCTGCTCATTGCCGACTCTCAGGTAGTTGCATTGAACCCGGCTTACGCCGATTGCCTTCAAGCCCTGTCCACCCGTGCCCAGCAGCTTGAGCAGGTGTTTAAGGTCATGTGCTTCATTTGAAGATGTATCGGGGTGAACGGGGTGGCCTGGCAGATTGCCGATCCCCAGGGCCGCTCTTAAATCCTGTCTTGGGGGCGTGGCTGACCAGATGCTGTAGGTGATAATCCTATATAGAGAGGCAGCTCCGTGACGGAGCCAGGCCAGGCGGTAACCAACCCGCGTATATCAGAGTGATCAAACGTCGCTAAAGCGTCCCGCCCCGTTGGGGCCTGAGAATCATCTCGCAGCTTAACCAAAAAAAACAAGGGACTATCGCGCCTACTTGACAACTTTCAACCATATCAGGAGGGGTGTGCGATGAAAAAATTATTTTGCACATCGCTAATTATCTTCATGGGGCTATCTGGCGTGGCATGTGGTCAATCCTCTTTAGATTTATCTTCTAATACAATACCGAAAGGTTTTAAGGGGGATGACATCGTCAAAGCAGTAGAAGCCTTGAACAAGACAGCCTATGTTAAAACTCAAGGCCGCGGCTTGTCGACTAAACTTGTTTCTATAGCTGATAAAGAGGATATCGACAGACTGTATGTTTTCAATTTGGCTGACAGCGCTGTCCTTTCAAGCCATGCCGGTGTCTGGTTGGAGAAGACATCGGCTGCCTTCAAAGCATGGTCTACAGGTGACTACTATTTGGTAAAAACATGGGTAAGAAGACACGTAGCTACATTGGGCAAACCGCTTTCGGGGCAAGAGTACGGGCAGAAGACACTACAGAAGTAAAATACTTCGTGTCCCCGACTGTTGCAATTGGCAAGCTGCCTGTTAAACCTGAAGGTGGCAGCATTGGTGTGCTCTTTATCGGGAAACCGGCAATGTATTTTTTCAAGGGAAGGGAAATGGGGTACGTTGAATATCCCGGCCAGAGTTGGGGAGCCACTTTTGATATGCCCTTCGGTCATGACCTGAAATACCGCAGCATTAAGCTGAACCTTCAGGAAATCTGGGTCTATGACTTAGGCTCCGGCAAGGTGCTATTAAAGCAAAAAATTGAAAAGCGGGCCGAACCAGAACCCACCAAAACGATTCGACCGCAGCCAGGGGGACCCCCTCCATTACGCCCACCTACACCACGACTGTAACCACCACCCCACGTACCAGGCGGCCTCCGGGCCGCTTTTTCTATTGGTTCCATAAGATTCCACCTCATAACGGTCGGGGGGGGACGGCGGGCGCTAATATTTCCCCAGTAAGGCTTTGTCTCCCGGCCGCTACAGCTTCGGGGCAGTCTGCCTACCCCTGGCCCCTTCCTACATCAAAATTTACATTTGACAGCAGTCCTCTATATGTGCAATCTGGAAGAGCGATCAGGCCACCTTGCTAAGGGATAAGAGGGGTGAGGTTCCTTATGTACTTAATCATTTGGATTCTCTTTGGTATTGGCGCAGCCATTGCTGCCTCCAATAAAGGTCGTAGCGGCTTTGGGTGGTTTTGGCTGGGTGTTCTCCTGGGTCCATTCGGCCTCCTGTTCGTTTTATTAATCCCCAAAGTCGATACCTCCATGCCTGGCACCTTCGAAGGTAAATATCCTACCAGTACTGCAGTTAGCAATCCATTGAATCTTCCGCCAGGTGCCAGTACTACGGTAATGGATCTGACAGCGATAAACACCCCCGAAAGCGAGATTTCCCTCGATCAGGAGACCAAGAAATGTCCCCAGTGTGCCGAGATAATCAAACTGGAAGCGAAAAAGTGCCGTTATTGTGGCGAGATTCTGGATCCTAAGGAGGTTGAGAATATTGTGAGGGCGCATCTCGCCCCTTTAGAAGAGGAAAGGGCTCGACTGGCCATGGAAATGACACGACGTGCCACAGGACAAGCATATTGCCCTGGATGCGACCGGTGGGATATATATCCTCACGCCTCACTGGGCGATGGCAGCGTCGGCCCTTGGTGCCCCCATTGCCAACAACCCGCTAAAGATAGCAACCGACGTTGTCCGCGCTGCGAACAATGGGATATTCTTACCACGATCGCTCTTCCTGACGGCAGATGCATCCTCTGGTGCCCCCACTGCCAAAAGCCCTTGCCGTCATTCAGAGCGTCCACAACCGTTTGACGGTCGTCTGTGCTCAGTTCCCCGGTGAAACATCGCCGCCTTAAAGTGAGCCCCCATCAAACACCTTATCTCTGCATCCACAATTAGAGCCCACGCGCTCCTTCACTAAAAACGTTCATTAATTAAGATTAATAAATAAGAAGAAAAGCCTTGGCTGACATTTAATGATAGCTTATGATAAGTTAAACCAAGACGAAACGGAGAGGGCCATGCCTGATAAAGAAACTCAAGAGCGTCTATTGACCCCGGCGGAAATAGTCACCAGGCTAAGTGTGAGCCTCGTAACCGTGGGCAGGTGGCTCAGGGAAGGAAAATTAAAAGGGGTGAAAGCCGGCCGTCAATGGCGGGTCCGAGAAAGCGACCTGGAAGCCTTTTTAACAAGGGGCGAACAAGATTAGGCGGCAAAAGCAGGCCGGCCCGAGTGAGCGAACTTCCCAAAAGTCCGCCAAGATGATGGGCTTCACGACGATGTCAGAGGTTAAGTGATGAAATACTTCGTAACCGTAATTGCTACAGTCATGGTAATCGTCGGAGCATACTTCGCTTACAAGATGGGGATAGCCCCCCTTCTGGTACCGAACATCTCAGCACCAGCACCGCTGACCAAGGTTGTGGAAAGCCCAAAACCAGAGAAGAAATATGAGAGCTATAGAGTTGGAAAATGGAGTGGCCAGGGTATCAAAAGCACGGAGACGTTCCACATCCCGTCTAATGTATGGATGATTTTTTGGTCATCCAAGCCGATCAGTTCTGTAGGTGGTATTCTCCAAATTTATGTCCACAGGGCTGATGGAACCCTGGTTGACATAGCTGCAAATATCATGGGGAAAAACGCTGATAATACAATAATGCGGAGTGGGCTTGGTGATTACTATCTCAAAATAAATTCTGCAAACGTGGCCTACGGTATCGTTGTTACGGCAGCACGCGAGTTACCATGAAAGCCCTTTTAATCGCTCACGCCAGGAAGCTGGGCTACACCGAAATAAAGGAAGTGAAATGAAAAAGTTTATCGTTATGGCAATGGTGATGGTTTTCTGTTTGGTCGGGTCGGTGCAGGCAGAAACGGCGCAGAGTGCCTACAAGGCATTAAAGAAGTTTGATACCATAGCGCAAGCTGGTGTCACCAAGAACAAACTGTTTGAAGTATGGGGGGAAACCAAGGCAGAAGTTGAGGGTTACTTGGACAGTAAGTCTGCCAGAAAGAGCCAATTTGCCGAGGATGCTGCTGATGTACTAAAGGAGTTTGAAAAGACCGTTAAACTTATGAGCGATGGTTATGCCTATAAGGCTGCCTGTCAATGGGAAGATGTTGCACATAAAAAGTTTATGAATATGCGCAAGCCATAACCCACCAAATGGGGGTCGGTGGTATGCTGGCCCCCATCACCATCTTCAGAGGAGGCAAGGGCTATGAAAAAAAGACTGTTCGCTACGGTTATGGCGATTGTTTTGGTCTTTGGATTAATGGCAATATCGGCCCAAGCAGCGACCCTGCAAAGCAATTCCGGGAAAGTCTTGCTTTTCAAAAGTGAGGACTTAATGGATTTTGCGATGAGCCACCTTGTCGACAAAGGCTCTCCCACGGACCCGGCTTTTTTATCCACCATCGCGGCTTTAGTTGATAACGGGACCCGCTGTTCCATAATTAAGTCCAAATTTACGAGGAAGTTGGTCAGAGTTTTGGAAGGACGTTTTAAGGGGACGGTGGGTTGGACCCCTACTGAAATGGTTCGTCCATAAAATGGAGACGACGGCTATGAAAACCATCACGATTATCGCGGCAATGCTGTTATGTTTCGGGTGCGCAACGGCTCCCAGCCGGCCGAATGAGATGGAAATGTTCAAGGCTGTCATGGAGCACAGGATTACAGCAGACCAGATCAACCAGGCCTACGCCGACTACGAGAAAGCCAAAGCGGAGTACGAACAAACCGCCACTTATAAGTCGATCCCCTACCTGCTCGCCCCCTTGCTCATCCTGGGGGGAGCGGTGGGAGGCATGCCGTCTTGTGGTTATCGTGGATTCGGTTATCGGGGCTATCAGGGGTATCAAGGCTGCGGGGGTAGGGCTGTGATTAACACCGTCCCCACCACCGGCGGCGGCAGCGTATCCACGATTAAATATTACAGGTAGATCGGGGCGGGGTGCGAGCCCCCCACCATCGGGAGGATAGACCATGGGCGTAACTGTGCGGCAAAAGGTAAAGGGCAGAGGACAGCCCTGGTGATTTTTCATTGCCCACAATGGAAACCGGAAGTCAATCAAGGTGGGGGACCGGACAGCGGCCGGGGCAACTTTCGCAACTTTAGCAGGTTTAGCAGGGGGCATTCTCAAATTTTAAATTTTCATGGTCATCGATTTGGCCTTATCAGTTCCCTTGACTTTTATAATATAACATTGTTATATATATTGCTATGGATGGAACCGCATTACGCACCTGGCGGCAAAAGAGGGGGCTTTCTCAGGCCAAGCTGAGCAAGGCTTTAGGGGTGAGCACTATGGCCGTGGCCTTCTGGGAATGGGGCCGACGGCGCATCCCCCCCCTGCTCCCTTTGGCCCTGGAGGCCCTGGAACACAGGATGATGAAAGGAGGTAAAGATGGGTTTACTGGTGGAATGCCCGGAGTGCAAGAAGCGGAATAGCGCCAAGGTGAAGGCTTGCAAGTGCGGCTTTGCCCTGGCGAAGTTTTCGGGGCGGGTGTGGTGGATTGAATACTATGACCAGGACAAACGTCTGAGACGGGAGCGCATCGGCCCCAATAAGACATCGGCGGAGCAAAGGTACCGGGAAGTGATGAGTGCCCGGACCGAGGGGCGATATATCAAGAAAAGCCCGGACGTCCTAACACTGTTTAAGGAACTGTCCGCCTGGTATCTGGATTTGCCCGAAGTCAAGGTCAAACGCAGCTATAAAAAAGATCAAATGCACTGCAAAAGGTTAATAGCTCAATTTGGGGATCGACTGCTTAAGGACATTACCCCGGCCATGGTGGAAGCCTACAAACAGGAGAGGTTATGTGCAATTTCCTTCCTGGGTAAACCCACCAAACCGGCCACGGTGAATAGGGAGTTGACTACGTTTAAAACCATCTTTAACAAGGCTGTGCGAAATGGCAAAGCCGACCGCAATCCGGCACAAGGGGTAAGACAGCTAAAAGAAAACAATGCCAGAGACAGGATTTTAAGCCCTGAAGAATATGTCCGGCTACTGGCCCATTGCCCGGCGCACCTTAAACCTGTTGTAAAATTAGGCTATTTAACCGGCATGAGGCGGGGGGAAATCCTGGGCTTAAGGTGGGGCCAGATAGACCTAAAAGAGGGGTTCA
>Ga0172371_10008468_pt1 | contig 14408 bp, 12 predicted proteins | sample Lak12m_FD_114543 | JGI IMG/M metagenome (GOLD analysis project Ga0172371, IMG submission 114543) | Freshwater microbial communities from Kabuno Bay, South-Kivu, Congo - kab_022012_12m | ecosystem: Environmental > Aquatic > Freshwater > Lake | place: Democratic Republic of the Congo: South-Kivu... | reverse complement strand
GAACTGGTGGCGCAGGAGACGCCCTCCCGCAGCATCGTCGCCGAATGCATGATCCTTTATAACTGGCTGGCGGCCAGATTCTGTGTGGAAAACCAGATCCCAATCCTCTTTCGAAGTCAGGCAGGTCCCAGCGAAAAACTCCCTCTGGATGAAAAGGGCTATCTCTACTATGTGTTTCAGCAGCGCCGAAAGCTGAGCCCTCTCAGCATTCAGGCCGACCCTGGTCCTCACACTGGACTGGGGGTGGACGTCTATATCCATGCCACATCGCCCATTCGACGATACCTGGACCTGGTCAACCAACGACAGATCCATCGTTATCTCTTGGAGGGCGGGACGGTGTACGACCACAAGCAGTTGGAGGAGATCCGCATGGCTGCGGAACCCACCCTCAAGACGCTCGGACTGATCAAAAGGAATCGGATCCGGTACTGGGTCCTGAAATATCTGAGTCTCAACCGGGGAAAACAGTTGAAGGCCCTCATCCTGGACGAACTGAAGACCAAGTACCGTCTGGTATTGACGGACTTTCTGATGATGGTGGAGTTGAAACGAAAAAACGGCGTGATCCTGCGTCAGGGACAGGAGATCTCCGTAAGGGTGGCCAAGGCGGACCCGTGGGACGATACCCTCACTCTGGAATATGTGGAAAGCCCATGACGGATGACCCATCTCATGGACCCACACGAAGCCACGAAGCACACGGGGAGCGGCTTAGACATTTTTGGGCTGCGGCTATACCCGTCAGGCCAGCAAACGTCCCCCGACGATCCCGAGGGTCAGAAGCAGGCCGTGGGCGATGAGGGTCTGAATCGTCAGGGCCTGGGCCGGCACGATTCCCGTGTGGGAAAAATACTCCCGCCACAGGATGCGCATGGCCTTGAATGCCAGGGGAACCGCCAGAAACGAGATCAGGATTAGGGGAGACAAACCGACCCACCCCACCAGGAGAGGGACAAAGCCAAACCCCATCCCCATAATGGCGATGTAGAGGTGCCTCGAGATGCCCGGCCCCAGTCTCACCACCAGATTGCGTTTGCCCGTCTTTCGATCGGCCTCGTAGTCCGGGAACTGATTGATCCAGATGACGGCTGTAATGAAAAAGCCCTGGGGGGCGCCGAGGGCAAAGGCCGGCCAACTGATGGACCCGGACATCACGTAATAGGTCCCTAAGGTGACGAGGGGACCGAAGGCGAAAAAGATCGCCGTCTCCCCCCACCCCCGGCACATAAGCTGTAAGGGGGGTGACGAATAGGCCCATGCGGCCCCGAGACCCAGGAGGCCGATCGGAATGACCAGGGGCCGGCCCGACCCCGCGAGCCAGATGCCCACGCCCGTGCCGACCGCAGAACAGAAGAGGGCCATGACGAGAACCACCCCTGGAGACGCCCCGCTGTCCTGAATCGCGCGGCTGCCCCCGCTGAAAGGGGTAACGCGCACATTGATCGGGTCGCTTCCCCGATTGTCGAAATAATCGTTGATGAGATTGGCTGCCGTGTGAAGGGCCGCCATCCCTACCACGCAGATCAAAAAAAGCCGAAAGGAAAAGCTATGGAGCGTGAAGGCCCATGCAGCACCGAGGATGACCGGAACGATCGAACCCGCGAGAAACGGCAGGCGGAGTGCTTGTACATAGGGGTTCATGGTTGCAAAAACCTCGATTTTTTTGTTTATAGGCAATACCATCAGGGTGAGGGCGGGCAAGGGGCCGTGCCTCCTTTTTTTCTTATCAAAAAAGCAGGGGCATTTCAAGCGGATAATGCCCGGATTGGCCCCTGGCAAAAGCGATGAGTTCTCAAGGGGCCGTTGGGAATCAGGATGGATACGATCGACACAAGACCAAACAGACCAGCACTCGAGCCCGCTGAGGGGGTGCCCTTTGCCTCGCAACTCGGCCCGCTCCTCTTGCTGACAACGATCTTTTTTCTCAATTTTGTCGGGCGGATCGTTTTCTCGCCCCTGCTCCCCGCCATTGAGTCGGACTTGGGCATCGACCACGCAGCGGCCGGCTCATTTTTCCTGCTGACCTCCGCAGGCTACTTCATCTCCCTGATCTTTTCAGGCTTTGTGTCATCCCGGTTCCATCACCGAAAAACCATTTTACTGTCGGCACTCTCGGTGGGCGGGGCCCTTATTGGAGTCTCCCTCTGCCACCATCTCTGGACCTTCCGGCTGGCCATGTTTCTGCTCGGCATGTCCGCAGGACTCTACCTTCCCTCAGGCATTGCCACGCTGACCGCCCTGATCCATCCGAGGCACTGGGGAAAGGCCGTTGCCGTGCACGAACTGGCGCCCAACCTGGGGTTCGTCGCGGCCCCGCTTCTGGCGGAGGCCTTTATGGTCTGGTTTTCCTGGCGCGGGGTCCTTGTCTTTTTGGGTGTCGGCTCCGTTATCACCGCAGCGGCCTTTTATTTCTACGGGAGGGGCGGCCAATTCCCCGGACAGTCGCCCAATTTCGGGTCCCTCAAAAGCCTGTTTGCAGAGCCTGCCTTCTGGATCATGGTCGTGCTTTTCTGTTTCGGCATCTGCGGGACCCTTGGGATATACACCATGCTTCCCCTCTATTTGGTGGCCGACCAGGGACTGACCCGCAACTGGGCCAACACGCTGGTTGCCCTGTCGCGAATTCCCAGCGTGTTCATGGCCTTTTTGGCCGGATGGCTGACGGACCGTTTCGGTCCCAGGATGACCATCAGCGGCGTATTTCTCGTCACCGGCCTCATGACCATCTTCCTCGGCGCCGTCTCCGATGAGTGGATCGTTGCCCTGGTCTTTCTTCAGCCGGTCATCGCCGGATGTTTTTTTCCACCCGGATTTGCAGCCCTCTCTTCCATAGGCCCCCCCAGTGCCCGGAACGTCGCGATTTCCCTTACTGTCCCAGCGGCCTTTGTGTTCGGCGGCGGGGCGATCCCGATCGGCATCGGCATGATGGCCGACGCCGGCTTTTTCAATCTCGGAATCGCCCTGACCGGAGGGCTCATTCTGACAGGCGCCCTGCTGGCCCTTTTCCTGAGACCCGCTCGAAGATGACCCCCAGGTTTTTCGGCTTGACCCCCCCATCCTTTTTTTCTTATAGTACCTCACCCTAACCTCATCCATTTTGGTCACCCCGTCTTGCGGGACTCGCTTAGGTACTTTAGCTCACTTTAGGCACTTTCAACTTACAACTTGGAGGTTATTATGGCAAAAGTAGGGATTATCGGCGTGGGCCAGTCCGCCTTTGTGCGGGGGTATCCCGGATCAATCCGGGAACTGGCCTTTGAGGGGTTCAAGGACGCCATGCAGGATGCCCAGATATCAGCCAAAGATATTGATGCATCCATTATCTGCTCGGCCCCGGAATATGACAAGCAGCGATCGCCGGCCGGGGTATTTGCCGAGTATCTGGGGCTCATCCCCCAACCGACCTTTTATCTGGAAAGCCTCTGCTCATCGAGCAGCATGGGTCTGCGGGTCGCCTATTCGCTGGTCAAGTCCGGCCTTCATGACGTGGTGGCCGTTATCGGATTTCAGAAGATGTCCGAGATCTCATCCGCCGAGTCCCAGGAGCGCATGGGAAGGGGGGCGGACATCCAGTGGGAAAGCCCCTTCGGGACCATGATGCCCGCATACTATGCCATGTATGCGAGGGCACACATGGAACGCTACGGGACCACCCCGGAGGACCTGGCCCTGATTCGCGTCAAGGCCGCGACCTATGGTCAAATCAATGAAAAGGCCGTCTACCGCAAACCGGTCACATTCGAGATGTTCTCGGACCCCGAAAACCCCATGTCCAATCCGGTGGCCAGCCCCCTGCGGGTCGGCGACTGCTGTGCCAATGCGGACGGCAGCTCCTGCGTGATCGTTGCCACCGAGGAGAAGGCGAGGGCATTTTCCAGGAAGCCGGTGTGGATCCTGGGTCTGGGGGCCGCATCAACGGCCGTCAATCTGGCGGGAAGGGATCTCTTCACCGGGTTGACCGTGGCCCAGCAGGCAGGGGAACAGGCCTATAGAATGGCCGGGGTGACACCCAAGGATATCGATGTGGCCGAGGTCCATGACTGCTTCACCATCGCCGAGATGATGGCCTATGAGAACCTGGGGTTCGCCAAACCCGGTGAGGGAAGGGACCTGATCAAGGCGAAAGAGACCTACAAGGAGGGGAGCATCCCGGTGAATGTGGACGGCGGCCTCCTTTCCAAGGGCCACCCCATCGGCGCGACGGGGGGGTCCCAGATTCGAACGATCGTGCTTCAGCTTCGCGGAGAGGCGGGGGCCATGCAGGTCAAGGACCCGGAGATCGGCCTGGTCCACAACATCGGCGGCGTCGGTCTTTACGGCAACGTCAGCATTTTGGGGAGGTAGGAGATGGGTAAGCCAAAAAAAGAGGTGGACGATCGATTTAAAAAATTCGGAACGGTAAGCTTTACCGCCATCACCAAGGTCAATGACTTTATCGATTATCTGGATCAGGACAAGGTCATGGGGACCCGGTGCAAGGTGTGCGGCAAGCTCTTTTTTCCGCCCAGGGCCGACTGCTATGCCTGTTTTTCCAGCGACATGGAGTGGTTCGACGTGTTGGGCAAGGGAAGGCTCGTGAGTTACAGCAAACTGGAGTTCGCGCCGATCGGCTTCGGCGATGACCTCCCCTATGCCATTGCCCTTCTGGACTATGGGGATTATAAGGTGTTCGGCCGAATCGCCCCTGATGTGCCGGAGGACGCGGTTCGGGTGGGCATGGAGATGACCACTCGGGTGAACCGGCTCCCCAACGGCCAGTTGAATTACGTGTTTCAACCCGCCTGATACGGTTCCCACCCCCGTCCGATCCGGCGGGGGTGAACCCTCAAGAGGCACGCCGTGGCTTCTTCAACCCCCACTACCCCCGCATGGCTGGAGATCTCCCTTCAGGCGGACCCGATCCTGCACGACCCCTTGAGTTCCTTTTTATTCGATTTGGGCTGTAGCGGCATTGTGTCCGAAGACTTCCAGGACCGCACGTTAAGGGCCTACCTCCCCTTGCGAGAGGATCTGGAGGCCATCAGGGCCCGCACCGACATATACCTCCAGAATCTCAAAGAGATATTTCCCGCGATCCCCTCTCCGGTGATCCATTTTAGCCAGGTGGAAGACCAGAACTGGGGCCTCGCCTGGCGCCGGTTTTTCCATCCCGCCCGGGTGACGTCCGGCCTCCTCATCCTCCCTGCCTGGGAGTCCATACCCCGGACCGATGCACCCCATGTCATCCGCATGGACCCGGGGCCCGCCTTCGGGACCGGTCAGCACCCCACCACGCGCATGTGCCTGGAGGCCATGGAGCGGGTTTCGCCCAGGGGGCCCTGGACCCTTCTCGATGTGGGGACCGGGAGCGGGATCCTCGCCATATACGGGGCCCTGTTGGGCGCGGAAAAGGTCCTGGCCATCGACACGGATCCGGAGGCCATTCGGTGGGCTGAAGAGAACATTCGACTGAACGAGGCGGCGACGTCCATCGAGCTTTCCCTGGAACGGGTGGAAACCGTGAGAAACCCCTTCTCCCTGATCTGCGCCAATTTGATCCTGGGGGAGATCCTGAGGCTCATGCCTTTTTTCCCAGGTCTGATGACCGCGGACGCCCGTCTGATCCTCTCGGGCATTCTGGAGGACCAGGTCCCGCAGGTGGCTCAATCCCTCTCCGCTCACGGCATGCAGCAGCTTGAGATCCTTCACGAGGGGGAGTGGGCCTGCGTGGTCGCCGCCAGACGCCCATGGCGAGGCGTCTAAAACCATGAACGCGGAGAGGAAAGCAGGGAGCGGGGAGCCTTCGAACCTGGGACCCCGTTGAGGACGAGATGCTGAGGCGCTTTTTTGTTGAAGGGACCATCGAACGAGACCGGCCCTGCGTTATCGCCGGCCCGGAGGGCCGCCACATGGCGAAGGTGCTGAGGTTGGGTCCGGGGGATCACGTGGCGCTTCTGGATGGCCGCGGCACCCGTTTTCAGGGCGTGATTCAGTCCGTGACCCGTGAGGGCGTGACCGTCATTCCCGAAAATCCCCTCCCCTCTCCATCTCCCCCGCCCCTCGACATCATCCTCTGCCAGGCCATTCTGAAATCCGGCCCCATGGATTTTCTGATTCAGAAGACCTCCGAGTTGGGCGTGCATGCCATCTTCCCTTTCTTCTCCGAACGAACCATCGTCCGCCTCCAAGAGGAGCGATCCGCGAACCGGTTGAGGCACTGGAACGGGGTCGCAAAAGGCGCTGCCAAGCAATCAGGCAGGAACGTGCAGGCCCGCATCGCCGCGCCAGCCCCTCTTGACGAACGGATCGAGGGCTGGAGGGCGGAAAAGGGCCTCAAGGTCCTCCTGTGGGAAGGCGAGGGTCAGCAGGATCTGAAGGGTCTGCTTCGGGACACTTCCCAAAGCGAACGATTCATTGGCATGATCGGTCCTGAAGGGGGGTTCACCCGTGATGAGGTGGAAATGGCCGCTGGGGCCGGCTTTGTCCCGGTTTCCCTTGGGGAGAGGATTCTGCGGGCGGAGACCGCTGCCATCGTGATGGTGGCCCTTGTTCAGTATGAATGGGGTGATCTGGCCCTTCATCAGCCTCCAGATTTATTCAGAGAAACCCCTTGACGAGGGTCCGGCCCGGGAATATATTAATCTTATTCCATTCTTTGAGACTGACCGCTCAACACTCCGTAATTCAAAAGGGGAAGACACCCTCGCAGGGAATGAAGATCGTCCAGTGCGGATCGATATGAATTTCTGCGGGGAGTGGTTCTTCATGTTGGGTGCAGGCATCGCCCGCGGGAGACCCGGAAAGGAGGTGGATACTCGGTCCAAGGGTTTCTAAGCCCAATCAATTATAATTTATTAAAGGAGGTTTTGTTATGAAAAAGTTGGCAGTACTGGCTCTTGGTATGGTTTTTGTCCTCATGACGATGGGTCTTGCCTTTGCAGAGGATACCCCTATACAGGCGGCCGAAAAGGCGTTCAATAAGGAAATGGGGGCACTGATCCCGAAGGACAAGATTATCAAAGCCGAGCAGTTCTTTAAGGTCTGGCAGGATGTCATGGCCGGGAAGAAAGATGCGTGGCTGATTGACGTGAGGACGGACTCCGAATTCGAGGCCTTTCATATCGAGGGAACGAACCATGTTCAGGCCGGGCACTGGTATCTGATCCCGAAAAAGATCACCGATCCGAATGCGGAGATCTATGTCTATTGCCGCACCAAGCATCGTGCCACCTATGTGGCCGGCTTCCTTTATAAAATCGGATACAAGAACGTCTATATGTTCGAGGACGGCGTGGTGGGTTGGGCCGCTGCCGGATACCCATTCGTCAATGCCTTTACCGGCGAATTCACCATCAACAAGTACAGACAAAGCCCCTCCGATGCGGAAAAATCGCCTAAATGGAGAATCTGGAACGCATTCAAGTAAGACGTAGCAAACCGTTACCGCCCCCAGGCATGACCTTGTCTCATCGACATGGCGCCTGGGGGTTGTTTTTTGAAGAGAGACATCAAGTCCTGGATTCAGGTATAATTAGGAATTGAGAGAAGGGCCAGTGAACCAAACGATATGAAGAGACGATTGATGAAAAAGGAAAATGGGTTGTGGATATGGGGCGTGGCCGTGATTGCGCTCTTCTTTGTCATGGCGTGCCCGGGAAAACCGGCGTCAGCCGATGATACTGCCAAGGATACCGTAGAAGGGACCTATCCGGGCCTGGCAACCGGCGTGTTGAAGCTGGCCAGGTTGACGGATATGGAAAAGGACGTCCTCCTCAAAGCCTACCAAATTGACATCAAATCCGATTTTGCAAAAGAGAGCCTGGAGCAGGCGCCGCCCGAGATGCGAAAGGAGTTGGGGAAGAACCTCTTCTTTCTGCTGGAACAGGAGGCGACGGAACGACTGATCCAACAAGAGGCTGTCTCCATGGGCATTTCTCCGGACCAGCCGAAAAAGATGATGTTGAAGGCCTACGTCGAGCGTCTTACCGGCGGCCTCAAGGTAAACGAGTCGGAAATAAAGGCCTTTTACGAGATCAACAAAGAAATGTTCGGCAGCACGCCCTTTGATCAGGTCAAGGGAAGCATCGACGCTTTCCTGCTCCAGCAGAAAAAGGTGGAAGCCCTGGACACCCACGTTGAGGAGCTGGGAAAAAGAACAGATATCCGCGTCAACCGGGAGTGGGTAAAAGCGCAGGCCCAAATAGTTAGGGACAACCCGGTGGACAAGGCCCGCATGTCAGGCAAGCCCACTCTGGTGGAATTCTGGGCCGCAGGGTGCATACCGTGTGAGAGGATGCAGCCCATCCTCGACCGACTCCAGAAAAAATTTCAAAGCAGACTCAACGTGGTCTTTGTGCACGTGAGGGAGAACCAGCTCCTTGGCGCCCGGTTCGGCGTTCGCGCCACGCCTACCCAGATCTTTTTTGATAAGGAGGGTAAGGAGGTCCACCGCCAGGAAGGCTTCATGACCGAGGCGGACATTGACCGGGTCTTTAAGCAAATGGGCGTGAGTTGATCCAGTCGGAATGGAGGGACTCCATGCGCCTCGATCCGTATCGAAACGATTTCGTCCGTTCCACTTGCAACCCCTCATTCACCCCTGGAACCTGAATCCTGAACCTGGGAACGCTCACGGAAAGGAATCGATCCCGTGACCACACATGAAGGGATTATCGGCACCCTCAAAGGAGATGGAAGGGCGGAAGTGGTGATTCAGCCGGTGAACGCAGGCATCCCGGGGGCCTCGACCCGGGTCAACCGTCATGCGTGCCACTGCGCGACGGACGGCTCCTTCATCACGATTGAGGCATTGAACGGCGTGGGCGCTGAGGTCGGGGATCTTGTTTCTGTCCGCAGAGACGCTTCAGCACTGGCCAAGAATGCGGCAGCATTGTTAGGCATCCCCATGGCAGGTCTCCTTACAGGCATTATCCTCGCGGTATTCTTGACCCACGGTTTTTCCTGGCGCATCGCAGGGGGCATGATCGTCATGGCCCTCTGCCTCCTGTGCGGCGTGGCGATCGGTGTGCTGACCTTCAGACGGGTATCGGTTGGGAGCATCCCCGTCATCGAGGAAATTATCGAGAAGCGGTGGAAGGGACCACTTCTTTCGGAAGGCGCCCCATTTTGCCCGGCAGAATCGACGAACGGCTGCAAGGCATGCACTAGGCCCCTTGCTTAATGGCCGATGAATCCCCTCCCCACTTCTGCCTTTACCCTACTCCTCCAACTCGTATCCGATCGCTTGGTATCCGATGCGCCGTCGCTCGACCATCTTGGCCAGCATGGGGACATTCAGATCCGCATAGTCATAAATGATCACCTCGCGCTTTCCCTCGTGGTTGCGGTGAAGACGGCCTGCGTACTGGGCCAGGATCCCCCGCCAGGACACGGGCAGGGTCAGAAACAGGGTGTCGAGCCGGGCATCGTCAAACCCTTCGCCCAGATATTTTCCTGTGGCGAGGATAAGACGCTCCTCTTTATCCGGAATCCCAGCCAGCTCCTCTGAAGCAGCGTGGCTCTCCCGGACGCCCATGCCTCCCTTGAGGACGATCAGGTGCCTCACCAGAGGCCTTAGCCGGGCCTTCAGAAGGTCCAGGTGATCGCGCCGTTCGGTGAGCAGGACCGGCGATCGACCCCGGGCGACAGCCGTCATCACATCGTGAACAATCATATCGTTCCGGGCCTCGTCCAAGATGAGGGCCTTGTAGATGTCATGAATGGGCAGGTGGGATTTCGCTGCCAGGACCCCCGGGAGTTCAAACCGGGTCCGCCGCAGGACGACCCGGTGCTCGAAGGGACGCTGCTGGGCCTGCTTTCGGTCATCCACGCGGAACCTCACAGGCCCGCACTGCATAAAGATGATGGGATGATGGCCATCTTTGCGCGTCACCGTTGCGGAAAGCCCGGTGACATAGGTTGCCTTGCACTGTCTGGCCACGATCTCGAAGCTCCGGGCCGCCAGCCGATGGCATTCGTCCACGATCAGATACCCGTACTGCCCCACAATGTCGTCCACCACACCATTGGCACTGAGGCCTTGAACGATGCCCACATCGATGACTCCCGACGGCTCCCGCCTTCCTCCGCCGATCCGGCCGATTTGATCCGATGCCAGGCCCAGAAAATGGCCCACGCGTTCGACCCACATATCGAGCAAATGCCGGCGATGGACCAGGATTAGGGTGTTGACCCCCCGTGCCGCCATCAGATAGGCAGCCACCACGGTTTTTCCAAAGGCCGTTGAGGCAGAGAGGACCCCCGTATCATGACGCAAGAGTGCATCGGCCGCGGATTTCTGTTCCTGCCGAAGGGTTCCGTTGAAACGAAGGTCCACCGGGATCCCTCTGAACCGTCTGTCCACGATCGTTGTCTCAATCTTCAGGGAATGAAACAGGTCAAGGACGTCCTCCAGACACCCCCGGGGAATTCCCATGTGCCTCGAAAACTCCTCGCAGCAACTGATGATGCGCGGCTTGTCATAGGTGGGAAAGCGCATGGTCTGGGCCTTGTAGAATTCCGGGTTTTGAAAGGCCGCCAGGCGAATGACGCGGTTTTTCAAGGGAGGCGTCAGGGCCTCTTTGGCCACGTAGATCTGGTTTTCCAGGACCAGTTCGATCGTCCGCGGCAATGGCCCCTCAACGGGCCTGTCCTCCCGCCGTCTCGAGGGCGGCAGAGTCCAGGGCTCGTCTTCCGGCTCATCGGTCACCGCCATGCGCACCCCGACCACGCGTCCCCGGCACACCGCATCTTCCACCAGGTCTCGAACGGCATGAAGGCTCATCCGCAGCATCGACGACAGAAAGGCCCACTGGTCGGGATAAGGCACGAAACGATCGTCCACGAAGAGGCTGTTTCCCTGGTCCCTGGGCTTTTTCTGCAGGGGGAGCGCAATCAGGTTGCCAAAACCGCCCTTGGGGAGGGTGTCCTGACTGGGGAAGAGGCGATCATAGGAACCGAGGCCCAGCTCCGGCCGCCGGTCCATGGTCTCGGTCAGAATAAAGGAAAAGAGCTTCCTCGCCAGGATCGCCGGGACCGCCTCGGAAAAAAAGGTCCACACGTGTGCGCCGTTTCCGGACCGGGAGCGCTCCACCGCGGCCGGCACATGGAATTGTCGGCACGTCTCCATGAACTGGGACACATCGGCCATCCAGTCCGCCTGATCGAAATCCGATGCAATGAACCAGCAGGTCTCGTCCTCCAGAAGGGGGTACACGCCGACGGTGAAATCGCGGCCCGTCCGGATGGAAGGGTCACGGCCCAGCAGGTGATTCCGAATCACCTCATCCGTCAGAGGGAGAAATTTCTGGTTGGGGCAGTTGCCGCATCGAACGGCAGGCTTTCGGCAAAGGCCTCGGATCCATTCGTGTTGACAGACCGGCTGGTAGCCGCTCCTGCCTGTCTTTTGGCTCTCGAAGCGCCTCGGGTAAACATCCTCACGCCCCTTGAACAGGGCACGGAAAAGCCGGATCTTTTCCGCTTCCGAAGACCGGTTCGTCACCCCTGCCGGGTCGACGATTTCCAGGGAATACCCGGCGTCGGGCTCTTCCACGCGCATCAGGTCCTTCTGCGCCCTCAAGGCCTCGATCTGCTCCAGGACCATCGTCCTTCGCCGGTCCAGGTCTGCCAGAACCCTCTCCGCGGCCTCGATCTCGTGGTCAATTTCAGAACCGTGCCCCATGGGTGTCTATCCGTCCTCCGGCTGCCCATTCATTCAAGTCAACATAATGAATTTTGCACGATAAATCCATTAAGATTGATTGGATCGGCTGGTTTTCGGTTTTCCATCCGCGCAATTTTTGCTATGTTACCGCAGAAATTACAGCGCCACCCCTGACGACGCAGAGGGACAACGGCCGCCGGGAGGGTGAATCGGCAGGCCTTCGATGCCTTGCCGAGAGTCATCAGGAGACGAACCATGATTATTCGATGCTACGGCGCAAGAGGTTCCATCCCCGTTTCGGGGGAGATTTACAATCGGTATGGGGGAGATACCACCTGCATCGAGATACGCACCCGGAACGACGAGATTATCATTGTGGACGCAGGTTCGGGCATCCGTAGGCTGGGCAATGCGCTCATGAAGGAAGATAAGTTTCGATACCATCTCCTCTTCACCCACTCCCACCTGGATCACATCATGGGATTTCCATTTTTCAGACCTATCTACGATAAACGGACCACCATCCGCATGATGGGGTGCCCTTCCACCCAGGGAAACATCAAGAAGCTCCTCTCCAAGGCCATGAGCGCCCCACTTTTCCCTGTTCCATTCCATGCGTTGCATGCAGATATTCAGTACGAGGGAGAGTGCAGGCTCGATTTCCAGATCGATTCCGTTCAGATTATACCGATCAATCTCAGCCATCCCAACGTCGGCATGGGATACAAATTCGTGGAGGACGGCCGGTCATTTGTCTTTCTGACAGACAATGAACTGGGATTCAGGCACCGGAACGGCCGCACCTTCGAAGAATATGTGGCCTTCGCAAAGGACGCGGATCTTCTGGTTCATGACTCCGAGTACACCGCAGAAGAGTATAAAACCACCCGCGGTTGGGGGCATTCCACTTATCTGGACGCCCTTCGCCTGGCCCGGGAGGCCCATGTGAGGGCCTTTGGCCTCTTCCACCACAACCAGGACCGGGACGACGATCAGCAGGACACCATTGTGCAGGAGTGCCGCTCCATTCTCGACAGTCAGGCCATTGATATGGACTGCTTTGCTCTCACCCAGACCACCGAGCTGAAGGTATAGGCCGAATCACGAGGGCCGCTTCCATCTGAGGCCCAAAATGCGGTAAGATAAAAAGGTCGAAAAACCCAAACAGAAAGGAGGCGTGCGATGAACACAACGGATACAGGGATGAATCGAAGGCATTTTATGAAAACAGCGGCCATGGCCGCGGGCGCCATCGGGCTGTCGGGCGTCGGGATGGGCGCGATGCGGGCCGGGGCGGCCGAAGCGGAACCCGAGAGCCCGATCTATCTGGCCCTCAACATGTCCAAGGTGGCCAACAACGAAGAGAGCTTTCGCCTCATGCACCAGGTGGGCCCCCGGGTATGCATCGCCACGGCCAGCCACCCCGGATTCGTGGGGTTCCAGGCCAACATTCAGACGGGCATCCTCCCCCTGGCCGGCCGGTTCGGGGGCGGAAAGGTCCATATGGAAAAGGAGTTGAACCCCATCCGCAACTATCAGTACACCATGTGGAAGACCTGGCAGGATCACGATGACTTCCATCAGAGGCAGTTCAAGCGGGTCTTCGAACTTTGCGGAAGCTGTCTGTCCATGGTTGTGGAGGGCCCGTGGGAACCGGTGTATCGGGTGGTCAAGGCCCGGATGCCGCCCGTCCGATCCATGGGCCAGATCACAGACCTGGGAAAGGACATGCAGCAGCAGAAACCCTTCATTCGATTTGCCACGCCCCAGCGCTGCGTGGCCATCGCCGAGCACACCGTTCGTCCGGGGAGTGAAAAGGCCTTTGAGCAGGGGGCCATCGCCACCATGGAGGCCCTGTCCGACTCTACCGGGTTCTTAGGCTATATGATCCTGAAGCAGATGGGCGTCTGTGCCCTGGGGAGTTTCATGATGGACCCCAAATCAATGGGGCAATCTCTGGAGACGCTGGGGGCCAACCCGCCCGATGACCCGAAACCCCTGTTCAAGACCCCTGAGGCCAATCCCAACCCGCCCGAATACCTCATTCACAGCGAGTGGGACGCGGCCGAACTGGCCCAATTGGGATTTGCTAAGGTCCTGGTCAATACGGGGATTCGAAAGATCCACGACGACGGCGTCATGGCCCACCTGATTCGGGGGCCCTATATCATGTTCTTCCAGCCCATGATGGAAGAGCCCGGCTGGCGGGCCAAACTCGCCTGAGAATTCCAACAAAGACATTTCCTGAATCAGCCCCATCCGCCCGACTCCTTGGGAAGCCGGGCGGATGTCTTCTCAGGGGCGCCCGCCTCCCATGTGTTTCCGTTTCCCCTCGCATACTCGATCTGGTGCCAGCTCTTGCATAGTGAATATCTTGAGCAACCTGAATCAGCCTGCGCGAAGCTCCTGTTCCTGGCCCATATGCTGCCCCATCTATTATTATGCAAGATTTGATATCCATCGCGAGGGGTTTCAACCTGATGGGTAACCCCCAAAATCATAGGGAACCGGCATGGAACGTCTCCAGTCCTGTCTGGCAGAGGGTAGGAATGACCGGGAAGGCGTGCTGGAACGAATCTCACCTTGTCTTTGAGAAGGATAATTTCACAACGGCTGAGTCGCCAGAAATCTTTCGGAAACCCATTCCAACCAAGCCGGCGTCGTTCACCACAGAGCGTGATTATGACATCCCGGGCTGATAGCAGATACGTGGCTATAACACAGGTTTTCGGTGGGACTGATATATTTGGGGATGTCAAGATAT
>Ga0172371_10008466_pt1 | contig 14409 bp, 19 predicted proteins | sample Lak12m_FD_114543 | JGI IMG/M metagenome (GOLD analysis project Ga0172371, IMG submission 114543) | Freshwater microbial communities from Kabuno Bay, South-Kivu, Congo - kab_022012_12m | ecosystem: Environmental > Aquatic > Freshwater > Lake | place: Democratic Republic of the Congo: South-Kivu... | reverse complement strand
TTCCTGTCTGCTTCATCATTTGAACAGCAGGTTAGAGTCTTAAGCGATGCAGCAATTACTGGAAAGATGGATGAATTGAGAGGTTTGAAGGAAAATGTTATAATCGGTAGGACTGTGCCTCTAGGAGATGAGGTCAGGTAAACAATTTATGGCCCATATGCTGTGATCAGAAATTGATCAGGGTCTGATAACTAATTAATTAATTAAAAATTTGTAAAAAAATGCCAAGAGTATCACAACTGGTCCATAAAGGCAGAACACCTAAAAAAGGCACTGTCTTTTACAAAGGGATCGAGTTTTCGGAAACAACCAAATACAAGCAGTTGCAATTCAATTACAACAGCTTGAAGAATAAATTTTCAAAGGCCAATAATCCTTTTAGAAGAGGAGTATGTTTAGCGGTCTATACTAGAACGCCAAAGAAACCAAACTCTGCCCTTCGAAAGGTTGCCAAGGTCCGTTTATCAAACAAACAGGAGATCATTGCCTACATACCAGGTGAAGGTCATAATCTACAGGAGCACTCCGTAGTTATGGTAAAAGCCGGTAGAACACCTGATCTTCCTGGAGTTAAATACGAAGTAGTAAGAGGTGTATACGATACTGCTGGAGTTGAGAAACGCAGACAGGGCAGATCCAGATATGGAGCTAAAAGGCCTAAAGTTAAAGCTAGTTAAATTATTGAATTAATTAATCAACATGAGAGGAAAGCAAGCAAAATCAAGAAATGTCGATCCTGATCACAAATTTAAAAGTGCTGTAGTTGGACAATTTATCAACTACATCATGCTTGACGGTAAAAAAAGCGTAGCAGAGAAGATCGTTTACGATGCTATCAGCAAATTATCTGAAAAAGCAAAAATGAGTGAAATGGATGCCTTCAACAAATCTCTTGATAATATTAAACCTAAAATAGAGCTTCGTTCCAGAAGAGTTGGAGGAGCCAATTATCAGGTACCTGTTCCTGTAACAGACTCGAGACAGGCAGCCTTGGCAATGCGCTGGATAATTAAAGCAGCCAAAGAAGGCAGAGGAGCATCTGACTTTAGCGAATCATTAGCTACACAGCTTTGGAATTCATTTAATAAAGAAGGTGCTGCCTACAAGAAGAGAGAAGAAGTTCATAAGATGGCCGAGGCTAATAGAGCATTCAGTCATTTGAACTGGTAAGGGAAATTATAAAAATACTAAAGCTCCTATTTATTAGGAGCTTTTTTATGCCCAAGATCTCTCAACTTCACTACAGATCTCTTCGAATTTGGCATTAAGTAGTTCCTTTTTAATAATGTAAACCCTGTCACGATTATCATCTAATTTAGTCAGCATCATCCTGATAGCCTCACTTAAAAGCCTTCTAGCCTTGTTTCTTTGAACTGCTCCTCCAACCTTTTTTGATGTGATTAAACCAATTTGACTGGGTCTTTCTTGAACAATAGGGGATTTATACAAAACAAAAAATGAAGAGAATGATTTCTCTCCATCTTTGAAAATAGCTTTAAAATTAGCTGTTCCTTTAAGCCTGTTTTGTTTGGAAAGCATTTATCTTAATCTTTTAAAGCGTTTTGCTTTATCAGCTCGAACTTCGTCAGACACGCTCAATTCATGTCTGCCTTTTGCTCTTCTGCTCTTTATTACCTTTGATCCTCCTTTAGTAGCAGTTCTGCTTTTAAACCCATGAGAGTTGATTCTCTTGGTCTTAGAGGGTTGATAGGTTCTTCTTGTTTTAGGCATATCTTAATTACTAATAGCAATAGGTATTTTAACACAAACTTGTTTTTTAAGGAACTTAATAATATGCTAAAAATATAGCGAAAATAAATATGTATCTAGTTTTAGATATTGGTGGCACTAATTGCAGAATAGGATTCTTTAATGATCTTAATGCTTCAAAGCCTTTTAAAGTGGAATATATTAGGTTGCAGCAGGACTTCGATAAGGATTGGCAATCAATATTAGACTCCGTGCAGCATATTAAGGGTATAAATGGCGCTGTAATGGCTATTGCCGGGGCTTTAAACCAGGAAAGGACAATCTTACTTAATTCTCCTCATTTACCTGTATTTGAAGGCATAGATATAAAAAACAGGTTAAGCGATGATCTTTCTTGTTCTGTAGAAGTATTTAATGATACATATCTTGCAGCACTAGGCGAATCGACCGTTGCGAGGTATTCAGATTCCTTCTGGTACATCAATTGGGGTAGTGGTATAGGGGGGAGCTTCATTAGAGGAAAGGGCAGTAAGAGAATAATATACGCTGCAGAACCAGGGCATATGGTAGTCTGTCCCAGAGCAGAAACATGTGAGTGCGGACAAAAAGGCTGTTGGGATGCTTTAGCCGGGGGCAAGTCAATTGAGCGAAGATATGCTAAATCACCAAGTCAACTCATCTTAAAGCAATGGAAAGAAATTGTTCCTTTCATGATCAATGGTTTAATTAATATCTCAGTAACATGCCCCACAGAGTTGATTGTATTAGGTGGGGGCATTGCTTTGAATCAGCCTGAGATAGTTGATTTAATATCTCATAAGTTACACCAAAGTATGAAGATATTACCCTCTCCACGGCTGGAACTGGCTAAACTAGGAGATCTTGCTGCCATATATGGGGGTTTTGCTTTTATGAGAGAAGAGTATAATAAAAGGAAATTTTAGGCCCAATATTATGGCTGAAGCAAGTACTTCTCTAAGAGGCAATTCTCTAAACTATTCCTCGATCCGTAAATTACTACCCTATGCCAAGAAGGCAATAGAATCAGGAGTGAAAGTAATTAAGTTAAATATTGGTGATCCTGATCTGAAGACCCCCAAGCAATTCATCGCAGCTCTTCATGATTGGAATGTCGATCCCATCAGATATGCTCAGCCTGCAGGAGAACCTGAACTGATCGCATCTCTGCTTGATTATTACCATAAATGTGGCTATAAAGAATTAAAAACTGAAGATATTATTGTCACAATAGGTGGATCTGAAGCTTTAAGCATGGCTATGTTTGCTGTCGCAGATATTGATGATGAGATTTTGGTCCCAGAACCTTTCTTTGCTAATTATTCTATCTTAGCTCAACAGCAGGGTATAAAACTGATACCAATACCGACAAATATTGATAATGGTTTCAGATTACCCTCTAAAGCTAAAATTGAGAAACTGATAAACAAAAGGACCAAGGCTATCCTTTATTCCAGTCCAGGCAATCCTACAGGAACTACCTATAATAAACAGGAGATTGAAATGTTATTGCAGATCGCCAAGGAGAAGGGAATATATTTGGTATCAGATGAAGTCTATCGAGAATATATTTTCTCAGATGATAAACATGAATCATTAGTTCCATATATGGATGAATATCCTAATAATTTGATCATGCTTGATAGCTTTTCGAAAAGATATAATCTATGTGGAGCCAGGCTTGGGATGCTGGTCACAAAATCTGAAAATATTAAGGACATTGTATTAAGACTGGCCAATGGTAGATTATCAGGGGGGCTAATAGATCAGCTTATGGGTTCTGCATTAAAGCAGGTACCTAATTCGCATTTTAAAAGAAGTACCAAGGAATTAAAGAAAAGAAGAGATGTTGTAATAAAGCATCTTAATTCGATTAAGGGTGTAAAAACATATATTCCCGATGGTGCTTTTTATCTAATGGTGGAATTACCTGTTAATGATGCTGAAGATTTCTCAAAGTTCCTTTTAGAAAAATTCAGGGTGGATAATACAACTGTAATGTTAGCTCCTGGCAGAGGATTTTATCTCACAAAGAACAAGGGCATCAATGAGATTAGGATTGCTTATGTAGTTAATTCTGAAGAATTGATTAAAGCTATCGATATAATAGCTAAAGGATTAGTGGCTTATTCAGGATAGATAATATCCTGCTTGTTGTGTCCTTCAGCATTTATCCGTTTCATAGTCAGTTCGCTATCAGGTTGGCTTTGCAACAGAGCAGAGATGAATTCATTGATATCCTGATCTGTAGAATCTGGTTTTGATTCAAATCTACTTTCCAGTATTCTATCGTTCATGATCATTAAAGACATAATCGAATCGTTGGTTAAACCACTACTTTTGATCTCGAGCATGTCAGAGTCGTGTCCGAATCTTCTCCCACTTGTTGCCACAATAGTAAAGACTATCTCTCCAAAACTGTTCCAAACTCTTAAGATATCATTCTGCCTTGCATAGTTCCCTTTTATTCTTACAGCTTTAATTAAAGATCCATTAATCTTATCTAATATCTTTACGGACATTTCATTAGATATTTTTAATTCGTTCATCTTATTAAATTGCTTATTTATTTAAGTTGTGGAATAATTAATTATATCTTATCTTACAATCAAATGAGCCTAACAATCGACGATTTAATCAAATTACTATTAGCATTTTCCGTAGCTTTTTCATTGGTAGGAATCTCTGTTCAATCTATGAGAATCTTAGGTGAATTAGTAGAGACTGTTAGAGAATCAAATTTCATTATCAGAACAGCTAGAGAATTGTTTGATAAATTTACAGGTGATTATGACTATATAATTGAACAGGTTAAAGGTATTCTGGAATCAATCAGAGGGTTCACAACAGGAGTATTTGGGCCTTTATCCAGTATGTTCTCCTTTTTAAAGACATTCTCAGGAAAAAAAGGTAAGGAAGAATAATAATTAATTTAATAAGTTAATTAATTTTATTTTAACTTTTAATAATTACAATCATGGAACATAAAGACGGAACAATATATTTTATTGCAGGTCTTTTAATGGGAGGCTTGATCGGTGCAGGAGTTGGCTTAATGGTTGCTCCCGAGAGTGGAGAAAAGACCATTGCTAAACTTAAAAAAGAAGGAGAAAAGGTTGTTAAGAAATCACTAGATGCGGTAGATGATTTTCAAAAAAGCGATGTAATGCCAAAAGTAAAAAAGATCGCCAAGCAATTACAAACCAAAGTTGAGAAAGTAACGAAATAGTTAATTAAATTATTACTACTTTATTTATGGCACTTACCCTAACGGATGAAACCTTCACTAAAGAAGTGTTGGAATTTAAAGGATTAGTCCTTGTGGATTTCTGGGCAACATGGTGTGGTCCTTGTAGAATTCAAGGTCCCATTGTTGATGCCTTGGCAACTAAATTTGCCAATAACGATAAAATCAAAATCGCCAAATTGGATGTGGATGAGAATAATGCCACAGCCATGAAGTACCAGGTGATGAGCATTCCTACTTTAATTATCTTTAAGGGAGGAGAAGTAGCAGAGACCCTGGTCGGACTTAGATCAGAACAGGATCTGACGGATAAAATCAACTATTATCTTAATAGTTGATATAATCCGCGATTTTGATTATAATATCAACACGTTCTTTGCTTAAATAAAGCAAAGTAAGACTTATACTTTTGGCTTGTAGTGAAAGACCTTAAGCTAAGGTATCTAGTTAATATATTAATAATTTGGGATGGCCCTTACAAAAGAATTAAAACAAGAGATCATAGAAAAGTTTCGCACTAGTGATACCGATACAGGTTCTCCACAAGTGCAGATAGCTTTGCTCACTCATCAAATCAATGATTTGACCGAGCATCTTAAGACCCACAAAAAAGATAAGCATTCACGCCGTGGCTTACTAGGCATGGTTGGAAGAAGAGCAAGATTGCTCAAGTATCTACAAGATACTGCATCTGAGGACGAGGTCAAAAAGTTGAAAAGAAATCTGAAGATCGGATAAGCTTATCATTTTCCATACAAACTCATCTTGTGTAAAATAGGAAGATACTATATTTTATTGCCCTATGGCCTGGAATATCTTCAGAGCCCGTAAAAAAGTTAAAGTTGAACCTGAGGAGCTTAAATTTGAGCCCACTATTTTGTATAAACCAAAAGAGGTTAAACCAAGAAGTCGACTCAGATTCAATATTCACTTCAATTTACCCAAGACATTCTTAGGAATATTATTCTTCCTGCTTATTGCGGGAGTTATATATATTGTCTATCAATTCGTCCGCAATCCCTATTTTGCTCTTAAAGAGTATAAAGTGCTGGGGAATCGTAATATCACTATGGAGCAGATCAAGACCAGCTTCGCGGCATATGAGGGAAGACATCTTTATCTCATTGATACCGATGGTTTGGAGAGGCAGTTATTAGCAGAGTATCCGATCATTGATGGGGTGGATATCACTAAGATTTGGCCTGATAAGCTGTTCATCAAAATATCTGAAAGAGAACCTAAGTTGGTCTATATCAATTTAAATGGGGGCTACTTAGTTGATGACCAAGGCCAAGTCCTACAAACAGTGACGACAAACAAGGTGGATTTTGATCAAGATAAAATCAGAATTGCCAGAGGCTATGGACGTGTTGAGGATGAATATGTCAAAGTCACTTTACAGAATGAATTCCTGGCTAAGATGGGATATCTGGATAAGAGCGAGGACGAGAAAAAAGTAATATTACTGGAACAGTTTGTTTTTGAAACATACCCACTAGATGAGAAGAAAAGGGTCCTAAAAGATCTGGAGATCCTTTTTAAAGCTGAAGCAGAAAGCTTTTGGAATGCCAATTCTAAAGCTGTTGCTTTATCTAAGTATGCAACCTTCCCTCAGGTTCGGGTATTAAATAATGACATTTTAAAGCCTGATGATGAAGTCGATCTTGATAGATTGACTTTAACTTTGGAAGTAACCAACTTTCTTAAGCAGCGAAACATACCTATAGTTTCAATTGTCTGGGAAGGAGAGCTTCTAGTAAAAGTTGAGAGTTTGGAAAAGAGAATAATTGTATTTGGCTTGGGCAGGAAAAGTTCATTGCAATTTGAGGATCTTTTACTTGTTATTAATGATCTTGCCAATAGAGGGCAATCCTATAGCATGATAGATGTTTCGGCTGCAAAAGTGCTTGTCGTGCATTAAAATCTAATCTATATTATTTGAATCAAACTCTAATTTGTTTTATTATACTTACTAGATATTATAAATAGGAATGCCAAACAGAATTATCACAGCCATTGACATAGGCTCAACCAAGATAGCAACTGTAATCGCCAGTATTTCAGAAGCAGAATCCCCATCTGTTATAGGTGTGGCTACTTTCCCTAGTAAAGGATTGAAAAAAGGTGTGATCGTAAATATAGATGAAGCCATTACTGCCATTGCCGGTTCATTAGAAGCAGCTGAACGTATGGCTGGATTAACTTCCTCATCAGTATATATTTCCATTAATGGCAAGCACATTACCAGCACGAATAATAAAGGTGTAGTAGCTGTGGCTGAAGAGGAGATCAAAGCAGAAGATATTCTAAGAGCAATTGAAAGTGCCAGAACTATTTCAATTCCTCCTTCAAGGGAAATTATTCATGTTATTCCCAAAGAATTTATTGTAGATGCCCAGGGAGATATTAAAGATCCTATTGGTATGACTGGAACCAGACTTGAAGTTGATACTCATATTATCTCAGCCACAAGTTCTCCACTGCACAACTTAATGAAATGTGTCCAAGCAATAGGGCTCAGAATTGATGATGTGGTATTTGCGGGTTGGTCTAGTAGTGGTAGTGTTTTAACTGCTACAGAGAAAGAATTAGGGGTTATGCTTTTAGACATTGGTGGTGGTACAACAACCATTAATACGTTTGAGGAAGACGCCATAACATACAGTTCTTCAGTTCCTCTAGGAGGAGCTAATGTCACATCTGATCTGGCCATTGGTTTGAAAGTATCTCTAGAGGATGCTGAAAAGATCAAGATAAATGCTGAGGAATTAATGAAAGCCCCAACGAAGCAATCAGTCTCAGAGATGACTAAAAAAAGAGAAAGACTCTTAGCGCAATATTCAGAAGAAGATGAGGAAAAAGAGGACCAACAGAACAAAAAAGCTAAGGATATTATTGATATTAGCGGGTTAGAAATTAATGGAAAGAATACTATATCCAGAAAATATTTTGAAGAAATTGTTGAGGCTAGATTAAGTGAGATCTTTGATATGGTGATCAGACAAGTTGAAGAATCTGGAAATACTGCCAAATTGCCCGCCGGTGTAGTTATTACCGGAGGTTCTGCCCTGATCCCCGGGATCACTAAGATTGCTACCAAGGTTTTTGGAATCCCAGCCAGAGTAGGCATGCCTAAAGGATTGGGAGGACTGGTCGACGAAATTTCCAGTCCGGCCTATTCAGTAGTTCAAGGCCTGGTTCTTTATGGGTCTGCGAATGAAGGATATAAAGGATTGCGACGTGTTACTCCTACCAAAGGAGGAAATGAAGGTGGTATCTTTAGCAAGATCAAGGGCTTTTTTAAAAATCTTATGCCCTGAGCTTGAATTTGATCGCACTATAACTTAAACTATAGAGCATACTGCATTAGCTTCTTTAGTAAGTGTATAATCTTATTAACTTTTACTCTTTCTCTCTATGCTCGTAAAATCTCAGCCTTCAAGTTTAGCCAAGATCAAAGTAGTTGGAGTCGGTGGCGCAGGATGCAATGCCGTAAACAATATGATCAGAAATTACGATATAGAAGGTGTTGAATTCATTGCCGTAAATACAGATGCCCAAGCTTTAGCAAACAGTAGTGCTGAGATCAAATTACAGATTGGAGCAGAAATGACTAGAGGTTTAGGAAGTGGAGGCAATCCTCAAATTGGCAAAAAAGCTGCAGAAGAGAGCATTGATATGATCCATGAGAATTTAGCAGGAGCAGATATGGTCTTTATTACAGCCGGAATGGGTGGAGGAACAGGTACCGGAGCTTCTCCGATCATCGCAGGCATTGCTAAGAATTTAGGTGCTTTAACCATTTCCATTTTAGAGAAACCCTTCCTTTTTGAAGGAAAGAGGAGAATGGAAACAGCAATCATGGGCATTGAAGATATTAAAGATAAGGTTGATACACTTATTGTCATTCCCAATCAAAAATTATTAGAAATGGGTGAAAAGAATCTTTCCTTTATTGATGCCTTGCAAAAAGTTGATGATGTTTTAGCGCAGGCCGTTAAAAGTATTTCACAACTGATCAATCATTCTGGTTTAATTAATTTGGATTTTGCAGATATTAAATCTGTTATGACCAATTCAGGCACAGCTCTTATGGGTATAGGAGAAGCAGATGGTGAAGATAAGGCGATAATTGCTACCAAAGTTGCCATTCAAAGCCCATTGTTGGAGTTCTCCATCAATGGAGCAAAAGGAGTAGTTTTAAACGTTATTGGTGGCAAGGATTTGGGTATGTTGGAGGTTGATCAGGCTGCTAAAGTCATACAGGAGGAAGTTCATGAGGACTGTAATATTGTCTTTGGAGCAAATATTGATCCTGATATAGGGGATGCAATAAGAATTACTGTGATTGCCACAGGATTTGATGCTGAGGCTCCTTATCAGGCACAACCCAAAACATTTGAGGAAGTGCCACAAAGCATTCTAAGTAACAGGCAAGAGATGAGAACTCCAACACGTCCAGCCTATGAAGCACCTGTAAGAGAACCAGCCAAACCACAACCTGCTAAGATTGAAAAGGAAGTGGACCTGGACATGGATGATGATGATTATGATACTCCAGCTTACCTAAGACGTAAGAAAGAATATTAATCGATTGGGCTAGCTATTGCTACAAACCTTTGTGCGCTATTTCCGTTAGGAAAACATGTGAATAAGGTTAAAGTCCTTTTACTGGTTGTTCCTGTAATGATTTCAGTAGCATTAGGCTCTACGATCTTGCTCTTACTAACCCTATAACTGTATTCCTTGCCATCAATTTTGACTTTGATAATATCTCCGATCTTGATCTTGTTTAATCTGCTAAATGCTCCTGCTACGTCCTTAGTTCTTTCATAATAGTCACCCGAGGAACTATGACCATAAATCACAATATTATTAGCTACATTAGAAAATGGTAATCCAGTGCCTTTAAAATGAGCCAACCCACTATTCAATACGCTTTTATAGGTGTTTTCATCACTACTATCAACATTGCCTGTAACTGGGAGATTGTATAGCCCGAGTGAATCTATGGATATCGAAAATCTTCCTCTATAGGCTAAAGAATCGGGATCTTCAAGCAGAATATGCTTATCCTGAGCCTCAGTTGTGATCTGTTTAAAGTATTCGGAACCGGGATTGGATAGATATTTTTCACGAGAGATATAGTCGCCTTCAACAAGTGCTAGAGAGCCTGTATCAAAAGCACCAGTCTGTAGTCTAATTTGCTGTTCTATCTCTGGCCAGACCTGTTTAAAGATCAAATTAAGCCCTAACAGGATCATGACCAGTGGTATGATGAAACCAGCTACTTTGGATTCGATCATGACCTTAATAAGTTCATTTTTAAACCCGCCCAGTAACTTACCTAAGGTCATAGGCTCACTTGGTGGTTCTGCCACCTTCACATATTCTTGAGGTTCTTCTTTATTTACCGGTCCTTTTTGATAACTGAATAATGCCATAGAATGTAACAATTACGTATTTTAGCGTTATATATATTACTATTTAAAACGCAGGTATTTTAATTAATAATATATTGTGGTATATTTACAGCTAATTTTCAAGCTTGGTTATTAAATCCAGCTATAAATAATAAAAGCCGAGGTCCATGTAGCACTCCTCGAAAAATATACGCTACATTCAATCAATATTCAGCTTAACTTACAAGTATACACTATGGCTTTAGATCAAAAACAAAAAAAGCTTGTTAATGAAATTGTGGACTTAGGTAAAACACAAGGCTATTTGACTCAGGATGATGTTCTGGAAAAATTCCCTGAGATAGAGGAGGATATGAACTTTCTGGAATATTTAATTAATATTCTACAGGAGCATGAGATCGAGATAATAGAACCAGTTGATGAAGTTGAGGAAGATGAACCTGTGGTCTCAGTACCTACTGGAAAAGGCATGACCTTTGAACAGAAGATCTCAATCTTAAGAAAGATCAGAGCTCATGTCTCAACAGATCCTATTAGAGCTTATCTTCATGAGATCGGTAGAATCCCATTATTAACAGCAGAAGAAGAAGTTATTCTAGCAAAAAACATTGAAGCTGGTGATAAAGAATCAAGAGAGCTTTTAACCACAGCTAATTTAAGATTAGTGGTCTCTATTGCTAAAAAATATGCCAAAAGAGGCCTGGATCTTCTGGATCTAATACAAGAAGGTAATATCGGTTTAATGAGAGCTGTTGAAAAGTTTGAATACAGAAAAGGTTTCAAATTCTCAACATATGCAACATGGTGGATAAGACAAGCAATTACAAGAGCCATTGCTGATCAAGCCAGGACCATTAGAGTTCCGGTACATATGATCGAGACTATTAATAAGTTGAGTAAGGTTTCATCCCAATTAGCATCCAAGTTAGGAAGAAGACCTAAGATCTCAGAGATTGCTAAAGAAATGGGAGTAGATTCAGACAAGGTGAATGAGATAATTAGAATTGCTCAAAGGCCAGCTTCACTTGAAGCTCCCATAGGAGAAGAAAAAGACTCCAAATTAAGCGATATCATCCCTGATGAATATTCAGCTTCACCTAGTGAGATCGCTACCTGGGCTTCACTTAAAAGACAAATAGATGAAATTCTAAGTGGACTAACTGATAGAGAAAGAAAAGTCCTGGAATTAAGGTTTGGACTTAAAGATGGAGTATCAAGGACCCTGGAAGAAGTGGGCCATGAATTCAAAGTCACCAGAGAACGTATCAGACAGATAGAAGCCAAAGCCCTCAAGCGTTTAAAGAATGATGAGATCGCTCAGGCGTTACGTGATTATTTAAAATGATCACGGACAAGCAATCTTTGCGGATAACTTGTAGAAAAGTACGTGCAAAGATTGTTAATAAAGAGGAACAATCACAATCCATCGTCAGTAAATTATTATCTATGCCTGCCATTAAAACTGCGGGTTCTATTCTTGTATATTATCCTCTGGAGCATGAAGTGGATATATTACCATTAATCAAAGAACTTGAGAAAACTACTAAAAAGATCTATCTACCCTTTTTTAGGCAATTAAAAGTCGGTTTGTTTAGTTATTCATTAAATTATGTGGATAAGTTGCACTCTTATGAGCCTTCTCAAGCAGTTACTAATCCGCCCCTGGATGTAATGATCATCCCAGCACTAGCCTATGATAAAAAAGGCTATAGATTGGGACAGGGTAGGGGTTGGTATGATAGATTCTTAAAAAGTTATCCTGATTCTTTAAAGATGGGTGTCTGCTTTGAGCAGCAGCTATTAAAAGTACTTCCATATACTGATCATGATCAAAGAGTTGATCTGATAATAACTTCACAAGAAGTAATTAATTGCCATTAGTACAATAGGAAATTAAGCTTTAATATGAGTATAATATGGTTATGAAATTCAAATATTTCCTGCCATTAATACTGATAATTTTCTTAATAAGCCCACTTTATGCAAGTGAGGGCGAGCTATATTCCATGAGCCTTTCAGCAAGCCCTACCGGTGGTATCTTAAGCGGGGTTGATCAGGGTAATGATCTTTCATTTGATGTGAATTTCTCCACCTCTTTTTTTAGTGATAATCAACAAATTGAGACAGTGAAACTTGTGTATTACCAGGACAAGAAAGCCTCTGGCTTAATGCAGATCATAGATAGATACTCAGGTCAGATAGTTGATGCTGTTAGTCTGGATCAAACCGGATTGATATTCTCGGATAAATACAAGAAGGTATACACTGATTGGATCCAGCAACCCAAGTCTAATATGGGATTAATGTTCAAGGTTTTAGCAATTGAGCCTGATGAGAAGGTTAATATATCTTCCTTAGCTCTAGTTGTAGATTACCGCGATCAGGATAATAAAAAGCCGGTGATACTATCTCAGGAATTAAGACGCAATAAAAGTGATGACAACTATATCATAAAAGTAATTACTGATGAACCAGTTGTCATAACTTTGAATTATGGCAAGACTTCTCAATACAATTTAAGTATGGCTAATGAGGAGTATCTTTTAGAGCATGATTTTGACATCCAGAATCTGACGATAGGACTTAGCTATCATTATTCCCTTACATTAATCGATACGGCAGGTAATGAAACAGTAACTGAGGACGCTATATTCTTAACTGGAGCCGATCTATTGCAGAAACAGGGATCTGTTGTTAAGGGGAGTGGTAATGTTTTTCCTCCAACAGCTCTTAGTGTGGAAAGTGCCAGTATTAACGGTAAAAAGGCTGTATTACTGAATTTCTCTGCTCCAGCTCAAGGAAGTGTTGATAACTACATTCTTTATAGGCAAATTGCTGGCGAATTGGATATGAGCGAATTAGCTCAAATACCAGGTGGGGCTACCTCTTATCTTGATACAGATGTTACCCCTGGCAAGACCTATTCATATATGATCAGATCACTTTCTAATTCAGAGATATCCGAAGACTCAATGATCGTCACCTATGCTATCGAGGCTGCCTCTAATGGAGGTTCTATACTGGGATTGCAAAGCAGCAGATCCAACATCTTAATTGCATTGATAACACTCGCGGCAGTATTGATCTTTGGCCTATACATTATCATGCGTTCCGGTAAGAGATTGATGAGTTTTTTGTTTCCTCCTAAGAAAGATAAATTGAAGAATGTACTAAGAGATCCGGATAATTATTCCTGAATTTCAGTTAGCTTTTCTAATTCTGTTTCCACCTCTTCCGTTTTCCAAACCTTCAAAGAATCCTGCATGTATGAAATGGCCTTTTCTTTATCACCTTTCTCCAAGGCTAGTACGGCCTGATTGTAAAGGTTATGTGCTCTGGTCATGGGAATCCCCACATATTTTAAATATACCATGAAACCCAAACAGATAAATATTAATGCTGCTAAAGCCAGAAGTATTTCTCTTGTCTCTCTTTTGATATATTCTTTAACTCTCTTGAACATTTTTTCTTTTTAATCTATTAACCAGTTTTTCCAAATTACTAAAGAGCAGGTTAACAAGTAGATCTGCTTCTTCAAGACGGAGCATATAGCTGGTCCAGATATATATCATAAATGAAGAAATAATAGTTGAGATGGAAAGGAAAATTAATTGCAGAGTTTTAGTTGTATTAAGTATCTCTTCCCAAAGTTTAGCCATAAGAAAACAGGCAATGAACATGATCGTCGCTGCAATCAATTTATACAGTAAAGACTTCAGGAATCTTTTTACTCCAAATATGACCTTCTTTTTATACAGGATTATGAACATGAATATGAATTCGAGTGTAAATACCAAACTGGAACTAAGAGCCAAACCTGCTGCACCTGCTTCACCATCACCTTTGCTTAAAAAATAGTCAGGATTAAATTCCAAGGCCTGTAATGAGATCTGATTGAAATGTGAGAAATAGTTGCTGAAGAGTATTCCAGTGATTATTCCTCCCACCACAACAAAAATACTAGCAAATAATGGGATTATTGAGTTATGGATAGCAAAATATACCCTGAAC
>Ga0172371_10008465_pt1 | contig 14410 bp, 12 predicted proteins | sample Lak12m_FD_114543 | JGI IMG/M metagenome (GOLD analysis project Ga0172371, IMG submission 114543) | Freshwater microbial communities from Kabuno Bay, South-Kivu, Congo - kab_022012_12m | ecosystem: Environmental > Aquatic > Freshwater > Lake | place: Democratic Republic of the Congo: South-Kivu... | reverse complement strand
TTCCGGGTAGCGGCTCTGTGATAAAAACACTTCAGCCAGAGTAATTTTTACCTCCCCAACGTACCTTGAATCGGGATAAGCAGTCAGAAAGGCGCGCGCGAGCGCCTCGCTTTTCCGGACTTCCCCGAGCCGGTAGTTCGTTTTAACCAACAGCATGGCCGAAGTTGTCAGCAGAGGATTATCAGCCGGGGCGGAGGCGTTGATATTTTCAAAAATTTTCTGCGCGTCCCAGTATTTTTCGGCATTGAAACAGGCCACGCCCTCATCGAGTAAGTTGTGCATTTTATTCGCCGGTTGCGCGGCCGGGCAGCTTAACTGGAAAACCAATAAAACTGCAATCAGAATAATAATTGATTTGGATAGTTGACTCATTGCTCTCATATTTTTACGGGTTTATTCCCATTCGATTGTGGCGGGCGGTTTGGAAGTGACATCGTATACGACCCGGTTAAGACCGCGGACTTCATTGACGATCCGGTTGGAAACGCGGCTGAGCAGGTCGTCCGGCAGACGCGACCAGTCGGCGGTCATGCCGTCACTGCTGTTGACGGAACGCAGCGCCAGTACATTTTCATAAGTACGCTGGTCACCCATTACACCGACGGTTTTAACCGGAATTAAAACGGCAAAGGCCTGCCAGACTTTCTCGTACCAGCCACTGTTGTGTAATTCTTCGATGTAAATGGCGTCGGCGCGGCGCAATAAATCCAAACGGCGTGGTGTAATTTCACCGATGATGCGGACTCCCAGACCGGGACCGGGAAACGGGTGGCGTTGCAGAATTGGTTCGGGAATGCCGAGCTCGCGGCCGATTTTACGCACTTCATCCTTGAAGAGACGGTTGAACGGTTCGATCAGCTTCAGGTTCATGCGCTTCGGCAGACCGCCGACGTTGTGATGGCTTTTAATGACCTGCGACGGTCCGTTGACCGAGCGGCTCTCGATCACATCCGGATAAAGCGTACCCTGCGCCAGGAATTTCACCGCAGGATATTTGGCCGCGATTTCCTCAAAGGCTTTGATGAACTGACGGCCGATGATTTTACGCTTGCGCTCCGGGTCGGTGACGCCTTTCAAAGCGCCCAGAAACTGGCGCGAAAAATTGTAACTGCGGATCGGCAACCCCATCTGGTCTTTCAACTGGCGGACGACCTGGAGCTGTTCGGTCTGCCGCAGTAGTCCGTTATTGATAAAAACCGGGATGCAGCGTTTGTCAATCGCCCGATCGATGAGCACCCCCATGACGGACGAATCGACGCCGCCGCTCAGGGCCATCAGAACCTGCTCGTTGCCGGTCTGTCGGCGAATTTCGGCAATGGTTTGCCCGATGAATTGTCCCGGCGTCCAATCCGGTCGCAGGTTGGCGATTTTAAACAGGAAATTGGTCAGGATTTTACTGCCTTCCGGGGTATGTTCGACTTCCGGATGAAATTGCAGTCCCATGATGCAACGCCCGGTATGAACCAGCGCGGCCGGCGCGCCATTGGTCGACAGAGCGGCGATCTTAAAACCTTTTGGCAATGAATCGACGTGATCGCCATGACTCATCCAGACCTGGGTCTGCGGCGTGACGGCATCGAACAAAACATGCGGCATTTTAATATCGATGCGGGCCGGGCCGTACTCACGGTGATTATCGGAATGCACGCGCGCGCCAAAATACCGCGCAATCAGCTGCAGACCGTAGCAGATGCCCAGCATCGGAATTTCCAGATCGAAGAAGTCCGCCGAAAGTTGGGGAGCTGCCTCCGCATAGACGCTGGCCGGACCGCCGGAAAGGATCACGGCGTCGACCTTTTTTTCAACGGCGTCACGAGCGGTTACGGTCGGCGGAACGATTTCCGAATAGACTGACAACTCGCGCACCCGACGGGCAATTAATTGGGTATACTGCGAACCAAAATCGATGATCCAGACTTTACTGACAGAACTCATAAGGTATCATTCTCCGGTATCCAGCGTTTCAATTCCGGAATAAATTCATAATTGGTTAAATCGTATTTGATGGGCGTAATCGAGATCAGGTTCTCGCGAATCACGACATCGTCGACATCGTCGCCCTCGGCGAGTTCGGCTTTCTTACCGTCCATCCAGTAATAAACCCGGTTGCGCGGATCGACGCGCCGGTCGAAAAGTTCGGCAAAATTGGCCATGCCCTGGCGGGTAATGCGGACCCCGCGGATTTCCCCGGACGGCACGTTTGGCACATTGATGTTCAGAAGCGTTCGTTCCGGCAGACCTTTTTCCAAGACGATCAGGGCCATTTTGACCGCAAATTCTGCCGCTGGTTCAAAGATCGGTTCGGTATAGGTTGTCAGCGAGACGGCAAGCGAGGGAATGCCCAGGATTGTGCCTTCCGTGGCCGCTGAAACCGTTCCGGAATAAATTACATTAATGCCGGCATTCGAGCCGAGATTGATGCCGGAAACGACGATGTCCGGGCGGCGTTCCAGAATGGCACCGATGGCGATCTTAACGCAATCAGCTGGAGTCCCGGAAACGGCGTAGCCGCGCCACAATCCGTTCTTATTGTAATCGGTAACACGAATCGGATCGGAGAGCGTGATAGCGTGTCCGACGGCGCTTTTTTCACTGTCCGGAGCCACGACGACGACCTCGCCGATTTTTTGCAGAGCAGTTGCCAGGTAATTAATTCCCGGCGCGGCAATTCCGTCGTCATTGGTAACCAGAATATAGGGTTTAGGGTTGTTCATGGAAAAAATGTAAAATTTTACTGATTAATTGTTTCAACTCGGAACGCGGTGAAATGATATCGATGAAGCCCTTTTCCAGCAGCAATTCGGCATGCTGAAAACCTTCCGGCAGTTCATGTCCGATGGTTTGCTTGATGACGCGCGGACCGGCAAATCCGATAAAGGCGCCCGGTTCGGAAATGATCAGATCGCCGAGCATGGCAAAACTGGCGGTGGTGCCACCCGAGGTCGGATCGGTCAGGATCGAGATAAACAGTCCGCTGTCTTCGTGAAAACGAGTCAGTTTAGCGCTGGTCTTGGCCATCTGCATCAGGGAAAAAATGCCTTCCTGCATGCGCGCCCCGCCGGATTGCGAAATGATTATTAATGGTACGTGCATTTCGCGGGCTTTATCGATAGCGCGGGCAATTTTTTCGCCGACCACCGAGCCCATACTGCCGCCAATGAAATTAAAATCCATCACGCCTAATACCACCGGCAGTCCGTCGATCAAACCGGTTACGGTTCGGACGGCTTCGTTCGATCCGGTTTGGGTCATAGCCTGTTTCAAGCGATCGGTATATTTCTTGGAATCCTTGAATTTCAACGGATCGACCGACTGCAGGTCCTGGTTGAATTCTTCATAGTCGTTGCCGATCAAAATCTTGATATAGGCCTCGCACGGAATGCGAAAATGATAGTGGCAATGAGTACAGACCGAGTAATTTTTATCGAGTTCCCGCTTATAGAGATACTCATTGCAGGTCGGGCATTTCACCCAGAGTCCGTCCGGGATGACCTTTTTCTCGGCTCCGAGCAGACCTTTTTTTGTTCTTTGAAACCATTCAGCCATGTTTACCTCATCAGAGCGGGCGGGTTAATATCAGGGCATCGTCCTTATTATCATAGTAGTGTGGGCGGCGGCCGGCCAATTCGAACTTTAATTTTTCATATAACCGACGGGCAGCCGCGTTGTGCTCATTGACTTCCAGTGTAATCGTCTTAGCTCCGTTGCGTTGCGCCATTTCAAAAGCGAAATTTAACAATTTTTCGCCCAAACCGGCACTTCTAAATTCAGGATGAACGGCAATATTGGCGATATGGGATTCATCGGCGACGAGCCAAAAGATGATGTATCCAATAATTTGGCGCTCTTTTTCGAGCACCAAAAAGCGGCTGATCGGATTGAATAATTCGTGTCGGAAATAATCTTCAGTCCAGGCATCCTCGAAGGATTTTTCCTCGATGACCAGAACCGCCGTTAGATCCGCTTCGTCAGCCCGGCGAATTTGGGCTTCTACTGCAACGGCCAAGTCTTCGCCTCCAGATTGGAATAATAATCCGGCTCGAGATCGGAGCGGCTGAACGCCTGCAACTCGTCATAACAGCGGGCGGCGATTTGGGCGGCGGCATCACCCGCCGGGAAACAGATTCGCAGCCGTTCGCCAAACTGCCCGTCGAAAGCATTATCTCCGATCAACAAATGATCCGGATAAAGGCGCGCCACCGTTTCGATCGGTTCGTGGGCAACCGGCCGTTTCAGAAACAGAGGTTCGTTTTTTCCGGCAACCGTATAGTAAACCAGGTCGCGATGCGATTTAATAAAAAACACCGCCTTTTCGGTCGTTTCACGACGCGCTACGGCTTCCAGGATAGTCAGGGTTGGAACCGGTAAAAGCGGTTGCTGACCGATAAAGGTCAATCCTTTGGCAGTCGCCAGTCCGATTCGCAGGCCGGTATACGATCCCGGGCCGATGCTGATCGCGATGGCTTCAATCCCAGGAAATTCGGTGTGCGGCCGGATCAGATCATCAATCAGACCGATCAGTTTCTCGGAATGCACGGCGCGGTCGGTCAGGTTTTTCTGTCCGAGAATGACATCACCGCGCACCAGTCCGACGCTGCAGTTGAGCGTGGCGGTTTCGATACCGAGGATTAGTTTGGGGATAGAGTTCATAGTTTCCAGTTTACAGTTTGCAGCTTGGCGATCGGAGCAAGAATTTCCGGCAAGCCATCGATTTCGATATAACGGATCGTATCGTGTTCGAAATTCTGCCGCAGATTGACAAATAAAGTCGTTTCCGGCAGCAGCGGCCGAATCCGGTCGGCCCATTCGACTAAGGTAATTCCCTCGCCGTAAAAATATTCATTGATCCCGAGTTCCAGCCATTCCGAAAGACGCTGTTCGCGGTAGCAATCGATATGATAAACCGGGCCGGGATATTCATTGACTAAAGTAAAAGTCGGACTCTCGGCCGGACGCGGCACGCCCAGTCCCTGGCAAATGCCGTTGATCAGGGTCGTTTTACCGGCTGCCAGTTCCCCGAAAAATGCTACTACCGCGCCGGATTTCAGGCCGGATGCCAGCAATTTCCCAAACCGGATGGTTTCTTCCGCATTGTGAGTAGTGATGTGCAGACTCATGATTATTTTTTCGGCGACATCTTCACTAACGGCAATATCATTTCTTCCATCGAGATGCCGCCATGCTGGAATGTATCCTTGAAAAAGGTTTGAAATTTGTGGTAATTGGTCGGATAGACGAAATAGAAATTTTCCTTGGCAATCAGGTAGTTGGTATTGAGGCCGTGATCGGGCAATTTATATTCGGCTGGATTTTTAATATTCAGGGCGTATTTCGGCGGGCAATTCAGGTTTTTCCCGCTTTTAAAACGAATATTCGAGGAGGCAAATTTATCCGCGACGACTTTGACGTCGTTCTGCACGCGGATGTTGCCGTGATCGCTGGTCAGAATTATGGTAAAATCGGATTCGGCAAAATGGCGCAACACCGTGTAAATCCAGGAGTGCTGGAACCAGGTGCGTACAACCGAGCGGTAGCTGGATTCATTTGGCAGGATTTCCTTCAGTAGGTCGGAGTCAGCCCGCCGGTGGGCTAAAATATCCACGAAATTAAGCACCAGGGCGATCAGCGAATTGCCGAGATATGACGATATCCGTTTCTCCAGCGCCCAGCCGGAATCGGAATCGAGCACTTTCAGATAATTGAATTTGCCTTTCAGGTCCATTCCAGACTGCGACAACAGATTTTCAAGCATGCGACCTTCGTGCCGGTTCATGGAAGTTTCATCTTCCTCTTCCCGCAGCCAGATGTCAGGATAGAGCGGCTGAATTTCATTGGGAAAGAGACCGCTGAAAATCGCATTCCGCGAGAAGGGAGTGGCCGACGGCAGGATGGAGTAATAGTAGTCCACTTCGATATTAAAATACTCATAGAGCAGCGGTGCAAAAGTGTACCACTGATCGAGACGCATACAATCGATGACCAAGAACAGGACCTTGCGGCCTTCCCGGATCAACGGCAAAACGTGCTGCGGAAATAAATCCGGTGAGAGCGTCGGGCGGAAATGCGGATCTTCGTTGACCCATTCCTGGTAATTTTTCCCGATGAATTTGGCAAATTCGATATTGCAGTCGCGCTTTTGGTCTTCGAGGGTTTCCTTCAGGCCCAAATCGGGATGGTCGTCGAATTCGATCTCCCAGTGGGCTAATTTCTGATAGATTTCGATCCAGTCGGCGCTTTTCAGATCGTTGAACAGTTGCTGGGAAATGGCGTTGAATTCTTCCAGGTAATTACGGGAAACATGTTCGGACGATATGCGTTGCTGTTCGAGGATTTTTTTACAGGCCATCAATACCTGGCTGGGATTGACCGGTTTGGTCAGGTAATCCGTGATTTTGCTACCGATGGCCTTTTCCATCAGGCTCTCTTCTTCGTTTTTGGTAATCATGATGACGGGCAGCCCCGGCTTACGGGCTTTGATGTCCGCCAAGGTTGCCAGACCATCCTTGCCGGCCATCATTTCATCTAACAGGACCAGGTCGAAATTCTCCTGGCCGACCAGATTGACGGCGTCGATGCCGTTCGACACCGGAGTGACTTCGAATCCACGGCTGCGCAGAAACAGGATGTGGGCTTTGAGCAAGTCGATTTCGTCGTCAACCCACATTATTTTCCCTTTTTTCATACTCATGTAATTCCTTTATTCAGTGATTCCCGTTAAAATTATCAGACCTGGATTTGTTTCAAAACTCGATACTACAGTTTGGTACCATCTAAAAGCCGGTACCTATTAAAAACCAAGTGTTAATTTAAGCAAAATGGCCTTTGGTAAAAGATATATTTCTGGGATTCCGGATGGTCTTATCCGGTCTGAAAATTACTGAATCAGTCCGGATTATTTGGTCTTCATAACGAATTCGCCCTGCCAATCCGGTCCGGGCGGATTCTCTTTATAAATGTGACAACGGTCGATGAATACCTTAGACGGACCGTCTGCGCCTTTGACTGCTAAAGCCTTTTCGAATTCGGCAACGGCGGCCTCCCACTGGCGATCCCAATACAGATTAATGCCGTCGGTGAAATGGGCGCAGATTTTGGCCATAACCGGATCGATCTGATCTTTGCGCCCAAGGAGTTGATAGACCGTGATCGGTTTCAATTTGCCTTTGACGACCAGCCGGTCGAGGATGCGCACTTCAATCTTATCCTGAGCGCGGCGATAAGTTTCCTCGCCGATCATCAGATATGTACCATATTGTTTATTGGCGCCTTCGAAGCGTGAGGCCTGGTTGACGGCATCGCCCATGACGGTGTACTGGAATCGCTGGGTCGAGCCCATGTTCCCGGCGCTGACGACTCCGGAATTGACGCCCATTCGGACGAAAATATCGACGCCGTGGTCTTTCTTGATCTGCGGCCGCAGGATTTCCAGATTGGCCTGCTGATCCAAGGCTGCGAAGCAGGCCTTCCAGGCGTGGTCGGGATCTTCCATTGGCACTCCGAAGTCGCACATGATGGCATCGCCTTCATACTTATCGACGTAGCCGTCATATTTCATCAGGATTTCGGTCATAGGTGACAGGTATTTATTCAAAACCAAGGCTAATTCTTCGGCGGAAAGGCTTTCGGAAATGGTCGTGAAGTTGGCGACATCCGAAAAGAACATCGTGGCTTCGCGCTTTTCACCGGAAAGGCTGAAGGCGTCCGGGTGATCTTCGAGATATTTAAGCACCTTCGGACTCATATAAGTCTGGAACATGCCCCGGATTTTCTTCTTTTCCTTCTGCTCGGATAGGAATTGATAAACGACGCTGGCCAGGTAACTGGCGGCAACGCCGACCAACAGCGGAATCAACTGAACCCAGATGGCCTGGTGACGGAACATCCAGTACGAGTATAGACCCGCTAAAAACGCCAGAACGAAGGCCAGGATTCCGCCGAATACCGGCCGGGCAAAAGCCACAGCAACCGCCGTCAGAATACAAATCAGGAAGATCGCGATGATGTTCAGTGTGATCGGCAAGGTCCGGATGAAACGCTGATCCAGCATGGTCTGAATGGCATGGGCGTGGGTTTCGACTCCCGGGGTCAGGCGTCGATTACCGCCATAATTGTAAAATGGGGTGAATTTATTATCATGTAATTCTTCTATGGAAACGCCGATAAGAGCGATCTTGTCTTGGAAGGGATTGATCTCGCTGAGAATGGCATTGACCCGGGCTGTGTCGCCGTCTGATAATGCCGCCATCGCTTCAAATTGGCGCGTCGTGTCGGCAATCAGAGAAATCCGGAGTTCCAGCGGATAAGTCGAATTATCCTTAAACATCTCAAGGTAGTCAGTGTCTTCTTCATCCGTCAAATCAAATTCGGCATCATCCAGAACGGAAGACATCGAATAAGTCGGGAACGTATTGGCCGGGCCGTAATAATTAATCAGAATGGTTTGTTCCCAGCCGAGACTACCGCGATGCCCCAACAGACGTTGCGAATTACCAGTCGCAGAATCGGAGAATATAAAATAACCGTCTTCGAATTTAAATTCGGGTTCCGTCGGCAGATGCATTTCCTTTAAAAAGACCCGCGTGCCGAGCGAGTAAATATATTTATCCTGATATTGCTCGAAAATCGAATAGCGGCGCGTAAACCCGTCCGGGTCCTGCATTTCACCGACTACTCCCCAGTCACTGCCGGTTTCCAGTAAAACCGGCAAAGGTTTATCGGCATAAATATTCAGACCGCCAACAGTGAATTCACGGGCGACCTTGCCAGCCAGAATTACATTGCCGTTTTCCTTAATGGCAGCGGCCAGGATCGAATCACCCTGCGGATTCTTGTAATCCGGCTCGGTGAATTGAATATCGAACATGACCGTCTGGACGCCGACTTCCTTCAGGTTTTCGACCAGTGTAGCGTAATACTCGCGCGGATAGGGATAGCGGTCGCGGCAGCTTTTAAAAGTCTGATCGTCGATCGTAATGAGGATCAGTTTGGAGTGGGAGACATCCATCGGACCGCGATTCTTGAAGCGGGCGTCCAGCGATTTCAATTCCATATCGCGGAATATCCCGAGCAGTAACAGAAGCGCAACGATGATCGCCAGGACGACGGCGATACAGATTCCCCACAGAGCCTGTTTCAGCGTATTTTTTTTCATTGATTTAAAGCCTGTCTAAAAATTCAGGGAATAAATGACGTAAAAGCTCAGATCGTTGAATTTTTCGTTACTGGCACGGTCATCGAGATAGGTATAGCTGAGGTTGCTGCGCAGCTGGTGGACTTTCCACATCGTCAGAACCGCTCCGCCAAACACATTGCTCTGGGTATAATCGGCCTAGCCTTTTCCATTGGTGAGCGTGCCGCCGGCAATCAGACTAAGGGCGCCTTTAAACAATCTGTACTGCGCCTGAAGACCGATTGTAGTAAAGTCATAGGGTTGATCGGTCAGACCGCTTTCACTGTGATTGCTGGAGTAGCGAATATTAGTCTTGAGCGGAAATGGAAAAGTACTGTTGATGCTGAAAGATACCAGCGAGGTTTTCATCGAACTAAAGACATAACTGGAATCGCGGGTGAGCTGATCGCTGCGATCGGAATTTGCCCAGGACAGATTTAGGGTATTTTTCACTTTCATGAATTCGACATTGTGGGAAATGCGGATGTCCTGACGCATCGTCAAATTAGATTCGCGATTATCCTTGATGCTGAAAGAATCGACCGGGACTTGATACCAGGTCGTATCGAGCGCGGTAATATCATTTTTCCGGCCGTATTGCATCGTGTTCAAGTCGATGCGGGGCAGATTTTCACCCAGAAACAATGACAAACCCGCCATGAAAGACGAAGTCGTCGTTGTGGCTTTCTTGTCATCGTTCAGGTTGTCCCGGTTTTGTTCATAACTGATGTTCAGGAACACCTTGTTTTGGAACAGGCGGATTTTATCCGCGATGTAAAAACCCTGAATATCGTTGCGCATATAGGGATTGCCCAGAGAGTAGAACGAGCTGCCGATATGCTGATATTTTAAGGTCACATAGTTATTGAAATAATTAAGAGTCAGGATACTGCGGAAGGCGGCCGACGGCATGTTGAGGATTTGCTGCATTCCACAGGCCAGGGAAGTCGAGTCATTCAGACTAATTTTAAAAAGTGGATTCCTGACATTCTCCAGCGAATCGAGTGTGATCGGCGAGACCGGATACATATTCAGGTTGATCGTAAAAATATTTTCGATCGAGCTGGGATCGAATCCGAGAGTCGAGATAGGAATATTAAAATCACCGAGCGCCAGGGTATCATCTTTGCCAAGAGCGCCGCCGGTGATATCCCGGTTCAGCATCGAAATGGCCACGGCATTTTTCCAGACGAAGCGCTGGTTGTCAAATGCCAGTTTTAAATCCGAGCCGATGACGATATTATCCTTCGGCCCCTCACCGTTCATGCTGATCGTCGTATTATTATCCGTAAAAATGCCGCTCATCTCGCGATTGACTGAGAGCGTATCATCCTTGACCTTGATAAAGTTTATTCCAAACTGAAAATGCTTCCCGCTACCGAAATAAGGCCGGATGGCCAGCAGATTCCGGCCATATGTATATCCGGTCCGGGAATAAGATAGCAAATTATCGGATATTGTATCCGGTGTATCGCTGATCGTACCGGCGATAGCGCGTTCGGTTTCGCCGGAAACGATATGCAGATTGAAATAGTTGAGCTTCAGGCGGGCTTCGAAACCGCGCACCCTTTTACCGCGCAGGCCAAACTCGGAGAATTGTGGATTGACATCGCCGAAATTCAATTCGAAATAATTTGACGAAAAACCGGCGGTGTAACGGTTACGCGGCTGCCGGTCGGGATTTTCTTCGGAAGTCGTGAAGGTGTTGGCATTGAATTTCAGCCAGTCATAGGAGCCGTTGAAGCCGGTGGTCACCTGCTGAATATTCTGCGAAATTCCGCGCACCTGTTCCGAATTGACTTCGGCGAGAACCCGGCCGTTGTAATTGAAAACCTTTTGGGACTCGCGGACGCTGCCGACAACCGTAAAATTCCAGAGGAGCGGATTGTAATAGATTCCGTTGGTGTTCGCAAAGGTAATGCGGATCGTGTGTAATCCGGGTGGCAGGTTTTTCGGACGGGCGACGATCAGGTCTTCGGCGATCTCGGCGTTCCCGGTCAGATCGATTCCATCCACTTCTACTTTGATGGTATTCAGCGCGATATTGCGGGCGTTGAACAGGGAAACGGCAATCACAACTTCGGAGGCAGCCACGATCTGGGCTTCTTCCGGACTAAGGATGATCGCATCGCTCGGGGCGCCGCCTTGTAAATCAGCCGCCGGTGCACTTTGGCCGATTTCAGCGCTGGTGACTTTCCGGCGGACGCTCAGAAACATGGGCACATTATACGGATCGACTTCCGGAAAAGCCGCCATACTACCATCGCCAAACTCGGCAATAATTAAATACTCGAGACCATTGTCGGTAATAAATTTCGCCGGAATATTGTATTTGTAAACGCCCATAATCTCATTCATGTTATCTTCGATATAGGCATCCTGGCCGGCTTCCCGGAAAAAGATTTTTACATCTCTGATCTCAGCGACTTGCCGGTCAATAATGGCTTCAATTAAAACCGGCGTTCCGGTAAAAACATCCCGGGGTGGCGAATGTAAAACCCTGGCCTGGGAGAAGGCAATTCCGCTTAATATGAAGAAGATCAAAGTAATTTTATATATACCGCGTAGCATGGATTGATTCCTAAATTTGCTTCAAAAGCATTTAACAGAGAGCAATACCGTTGATTAATATTCGATTTTTACGTCTTTGGTCTCTCCGGACGGACTGCGGAGCTGAATTCTTAAAATATTGTTGGTTTCAGTCTCTTCCGAATCATCACCGGTAGGCGCAGACCCTTCCGGAGTCTCTTCAACATTAATGTCACCGGAAGGTGTCGAGGTACCGGTCTGATTGGCCCCCACGACAACCACGCCGCCGCTTTCATTATTGACGACCTCAACACTACCCGAAAGACCCCAGAAAACGTCCCCCAGGATCGGGTCAGATTGCACAATAAAGACCGTTCCTTTCACCGACGCGACCGAGGTCGGAGTAGCGATCACGAACTCGCCTTTACGCATCGGAGTGATTTCGGCTCTAAGGTTACCGAATTGCATATCGACCTGCTTGGAAATTGAAGTACTACCTCGTTCTCCGGATATGACCATTTCGGAATTTTCCCGAATTTTTATCTGACTTTTATCATCCAAAAATACCAGTACGACAAATCCGTCTTTGCCGGTTTTGATCTTATCCTGCGAGTACAGGTTATCGCCAATTTTCAGGCCTTTAATAAAATCAGTCGCGCCGGTACGTTTAATGCTGGTCTCGCCGCGGGCTTTGAGAATCAGGGCGATTTTTTCCTGAGAAAATCCCGTTGCGGTTAAGATCGTCGTCACCAGAAATAAGTTGAGTAAAGTGTTTCTACGCATCTCTCCGGCTCCTATTCAATAGTAATTGATTTAACGGTAATCTGCCCGGTGAGGAACTGCATGACCAGGGCTGACAGATTTTCCAGAGTAAGTATCTGAGTATCATTAAGAGTAACGGTACCGGTAGGTATATAGCCATAGAGTTCTCCGCCATCATTAAACCATTCCGGATTAAAATCCGGAATTTGATTCAGGAGGGTCAGAAACTCGGACATATCGTTGGTTTGTCCGGTGGACATAATTTTGAAGGCAAAAATCGGGCTGGAAACGACTTCGGAGCCGGAAGTCGTCGGGTATGTTTTCTTAATCTGCCAGACATAAGTCTTGCCGGCTTCCAGTGGTCGGGCGCCGGTCAGCGGATATTGGAAGATCGTGCCGGCGGAATATAAACCCAGTTCGATTACCACCGGTGTAGACGGCAGCTGGTAATAACCACCGTTGTCCGGATACGGCAGGTTGGCGCGGTCTTTCAGCGCCTGGTCAACGGAATTATGCTTGGTGGCATCGTATTCGGCAACCCGGATGGAATAACCACATTGACTGCAGTTGCTTTTACTCCACATGAAGTCAATGGATTCCCACTGAAAGGTTGGCAGAGGTGTGGCAATTTCGAATTTATCTTCCAATTCTCCACCGGGTGAGATTAAATCCAGGGTTGACGGATTGGAAACTTCGATCGTCTGAGTCTGGCCTTTTATAAAATTATCATTCTGGTCGGTTATATTCAGGGTAAAAACGTAACTACCGGCCGGTAATTTGCCGCCTGTCGACAGAATGATCGATTTCAGAGACTCCAGCTCCTGTTCGAGGTGATCGACACTGATATTGCATGGTGTGCCATCATTGTAATAAATATTGCGCATATTCTGATCAATATCCTTACTGGTCAGAGTCAGCTCGCCTTTGAAATCGAATGGGCGCGTAATAACGTACAGAATGCGTTTATTGCTGATATTCATGGCCGGAATATTGGCAATCCATTCAAACTCAAGTTTAATTTTAATTGGCGTGACGGCATCAGTCGGAGCATAGGATAAGGTGTATGAGAACATATCTGGATTGTTGCGACCGTTATTAAAATCAAAATCGAGGAGGTAGTACACCTCGAAATTATAAAAATAGTCCGTCGTGAGCATCGGCGTCCCGGGCGTCTGTGCCCGTAAAGAGGTGCTCAGCAGTCCCAATAGCAGCAAGTATTTAAATTTTAACTTCATAATTTCCTCCATTCAGACTGGGAATAATCTAAGTTAGATTAAATACAATCATTGTGAGATAGAACAATGGTCAGTTTATGTTTGTTAAAAAATACATCTCAATCTCTCTCTATAACACGGTTTGAATATAAGATAAGGATTGGCGAGATACAATAAAAAAAATCCCGCCAAAAGACGGGATTAAAAGTTCCCCGGTGACGACCTACTTTTCCACCCCGTCGCCAGGGCAGTATCATTGGCGCGGGAGGGCTTAACTGCCGAGTTCGAGATGGGATCGGGTGTTTCCCCTCCGCTATAATCACCGGAAAAAGGTATTTTCCATTGGGTAAGGGAAAGAGAATGATTCGCAGAAGTCAATTTCATAAAAATATTTTGGTCAAGACGCACGGCTTATTAGTATCACTCGGCTAAGACCATTACTGATCGTACACCTGTGACCTATCAACCTTGTAGTCTACAAGGAGCCTTGAGTCCCTTTTTACAGGGAGGGAGATATCATCTTGGGGAAGGTTTCACGCTTATATGCTTTCAGCGTTTATCCTGACCGGACATAGCTACCCAGCGATGCACCTGACGGCACAACTGGTACACTAGAGGTTCGTCCACTCTGGTCCTCTCGTACTAAGAGTAGCCCCCCGCAAATCTCCTGCGCCCACAGCGGATAAGGACCGAACTGTCTCACGACGTTCTAAACCCAGCTCACGTGCCACTTTAA
>Ga0172371_10008460_pt1 | contig 14414 bp, 14 predicted proteins | sample Lak12m_FD_114543 | JGI IMG/M metagenome (GOLD analysis project Ga0172371, IMG submission 114543) | Freshwater microbial communities from Kabuno Bay, South-Kivu, Congo - kab_022012_12m | ecosystem: Environmental > Aquatic > Freshwater > Lake | place: Democratic Republic of the Congo: South-Kivu... | reverse complement strand
GCAGTTAAATCGCTGGAAATGTGTAAATGGACCGGAAATGTACGTGAATTGCGGAATGTGGTTGAGCGTTTGGCTATCCTTTGCGAAAAGGAAATTACAGGTGAGGACGTTCAAAAATATGCTCACTCGCTTTAAGGCAATCGGGTGTCGAAGCCTGATTTTTGATGAACCCTACTTTGTGAAACTTCCTTTAAATCCTGACATATAGCTGTCGAAAGTCTGTTTTTTATAAGCCTCATCCTGAATGTAATGAAGCACCGGTTCCAGTTTTTCGGGCGGATTAAAACCTGGCAAAACCGTAATGAGTTTTACCTCTTCATCCAGAAAAACAAATGATGGATATGATAATTTTCCGTTAAGCAATGCAACGGCCAGTTGGTGTGTTGAACGCTTGGTTGCAGGATTCGTGTTCACGTATTCCTGACCATTAATGGAAATTGGCTCTTTCGATTCAGCATCAAATTTTACAGCGTAGTAATGCTCATTCATGTATTTAACGATCACCGGGTCGATAAATGTGCTGGCATCCATCTTTTTACACCAGCCACACCATTCGGTGAAAACATCGACAAAGAATTTCTTCTTTTTTTTCTTGTTTAACTCCACGGCTTCTTCGATGGAGTACCATGTGATTTTTGGCGCATCCTGTGCCTTTATTTTTGGTGAAAGTACCAATAGTATAATCAAAATCAATGAATAAGCTGTAAATCTTTTCATAGTAAAATATTTTTTCAAAATTACATTCCAATTAATAACAACAAGGTTAAAGAAATGTTAATAGCCCGAACGATCCATGTCGCGCTGGATATCTTTTTTCTTGAGGGTTTCGCGCTTGTCGTAAAAGTGTTTACCCCTTGCCAGGGCAATATTCAGTTTGGCCAATCCCTTTTCATTGATAAAAAGCAATGTAGGGATTATTGTAAACCCTTTTTCTTTTACCTTGGTCTGAAGTTTTTTCAGTTCACGAGCAGTGAGTAAAAGTTTTCGGTCGCGCTTGGGTTCGTGGTTATAAATAGTTCCTTCGGTGTAAAGCGAGATGTGCATCTCTTTCACAAACATTTCGGTGCCAACAAACGTGCAAAAAGCATCGGCAATGTTGGCTTTTCCTTGCCTTATCGACTTGATTTCAGTGCCCGTAAGTTGAATCCCGGCAGTGAATACCTCGACCAGGAAATATTCGTGTGAAGCCCTTTTATTTTTTATTTCGATAACATTTGCCATAATCCGATTCTCATTAACTGCTAACAGGGTAGGTTATTGTTGCCAACTGGCGGGCTTTCGCAAATTCGTCCAAATTCAAACCATGCTCAATTTCATTTTTTTCGCAATAATCCAGTAAATTTTGGGTGTCCAGGTTGCCTAATAATTCGTAGCCTGTCATGGGACAACCGCCAAATCCGCCAGTTACGCCATCGAAACGCCTGCAGCCATTTACGTAGGCAGCATCCACTTTTTCGTACCAGTTTTTGTGTTGAGTGTGCAAATGAAGGGCAATTTCAGCTTTTGTTATTTCCTGTGACAGGGTTGAGAATACTTCACCAATCAATTTTCCATCAGCTACACCGATTATATCTGAAAGTGCAATAATCTCAATGCCTATACTTTCAAAATACTTTGCCCAATGTACGATTACATCAATGTTCCAGGGATCGGCGTAGGGTGTTCCAAAGGCCATCGAGATGTAGGCTAAAAGTTTCTTGTTGCTTTTCAGGCAAGTACCCTGAAGTTCATCAATAGTTTTCCTGGCTTGTGTGAGGGTAGAATTCAGATTTCGTTTTAAAAAAGTTTCGGAGAATGAAAATGGAAAACCGATGTAACTGACTTCATCAAAGGCTGCTGCATTCATTCCTCCACGTGAATTCCCCACGATAGCCATCAACCCGGTACTGGTTGAGGACAGATCAAGTTTTGAAATCACCTCCGCGGTATCCCTGAGTTGAGGTATGGCTTTTGGCGAAACAAAACTCCCGAAATCCAAAATATTAAATCCAACTTTCAGGAAAGCATTGAGCAGTTCCACTTTTTTGTCAGTAGGAATAAACTCCTTCATGCCCTGCATGGCATCACGTGGTGCCTCGGTTATTTTGATGTTGGGATTCATTCTTACAAACGATTTTCAACCATTCATTTACTATCGCCTAAAATTAATGGCAAACCATCCTTACTGTTACCAATAACAACAACTTTAGTATTGGGTGAAGTGGCCAATTGCAAGGTTGCTTCTATTCCTTTTTCTTTCAGAATCTTGTCGGTAAGACTCTCGCTGAGTATTTTGTTGGCTGCGGCCTTCCCTTCAGCATCAATTCGCTGGCGCTCAGCTTCTTTGGTTGCTTTTTCGAGTTTAAATTCATATTCCAGCGATTCCTGTTCCTGTTTCAGTTTGCTTTCGATAGCCTCTTTGATGGTGGGCGGCAAAATGATGGAGCGGATAAGAATTTGGTTGAGTGTGACAAACTTCTTGTCCAACAGGTTTTTGGTTTCGATGTAAATTTCATCCTGAATTGCATCACGTTTTGTCGAATAAATTTGTTCAGGGGTGTATCTTCCAATCACACTGCGGGCTGAAGCGCGTATTGCTGGAACAATCACCCGTGTCAGATAATCGGTCCCAATCTGGCCGTGAAGTTGTCCCAATTTTTCATAATCGGGTTGGTACCAGGCCGAAACATCCACGCTGATTTCAAGGCCGTTGGATGATAGCACATTCATCGTCTCAGCAATTTCCTGTTGACGGGTTTCATAAATGTACATTTTGTTCCAGGGAGCAATCATGTGAAATCCTTCTCCGTAAGTGTTTTTTGTATCGAGTCCTCCCCCAAAGGTTTTAAACAGAACTCCCGCGTGTCCTGCCTCTATTGTCGTTGTCATCCGGCTTCCAAAGACAATTACAAGAATTACAAGAACGATAGCTAAAACAATGGTAATCAATGTTTTGAAGCTGATTTCTTTTTTTTCCATAATGTTTAATGTTTTGAAAATTAATTTATAAAAATGATTAAAGATTATCAAATGGTTTTATGCTAAAACGAACAGTGGTGCCAACACCTGGTTTCGAATCAATGTTTATTTCGCCACCCATAAGTTTTACCAGCCTTTCAACGATGGCGAGACCAAGTCCACTGCCACTGTATTGTCGGTTGTGCGACTCATCCACAGTTCTGAAGGGTTCAAAAATGAGTTTGATCTTGTCTTCAGGGATTCCGATACCGGTGTCATTGACATAAAAATTAACGAATGTTCCGTCAAAGCCCGTACATCTTGCTTCCACATATCCCTGGTTAGTAAATCTCAACCCATTGTCGACGAGTTTTCTTAGAATCAGGTTGAGTTTTTCAGCGTCGCAAATAAAGGTAAAATCATGGTCTTCGGGTGTTTTAAACTTTAATTCAATTCCAGGTCTGATGCCTTTGTCTTCAAAATATTGGTAATATTCTTCAATTGTCTGAAATATGCCTTTCGGGGATACAGGGTCATGTTGTAGGTTCATTTCAGCAGAATCCAGTGTGGCAATGTAAAGAATGTCCTTGATGGTTTCCAGTAATTGTTCGCTACTTTTGCGGATTATTTTCATGTAATCCTTCATTTCTTCCAGCGAAATGTCTTCCATTTCCGAAAGTTCGGCAAAACCAAGAATTGCATTGAGTGGGGTGCGCATTTCGTGTGAAATATTGGCTATAAAATTGGTTTTCAGTCGCTGGTATTCTTCTACCAACTGGTTTGCCAGCCTTAGTTTTTCAACAAGTTCCCGGTGGCTGAAATCCTCCGGTGTAATTATTCCATCGGTGCTGATGACAGATTGATTTTTATAAATATTGTCCAGTTTTGTGAAATTCATTTTTTGCAATTTATCGGGGTGCAAATTAATAGATTTTGATCGAAAGTAATGAATATTTATGTATTCCGGATTGGTTTTTCAATAAACTTTCTTGTGCATATTTTTTGAAAAAACTTATCTTTGTGGGGAAATTTTTTGTTAAAAACTCAATATTCAGATGGGTTTAGGTACATTTATTTTGGATTTGGTAAGACCAAAAAGGGTCAAACATGAGAAACGAGATCCGGTTGCCGAAGGAATTATGGATGCTATTCGCAAATTCATCTTTGGTATTCTTATCCTGCTTTTTGGGTATTTTTTTTATTACGCTACTACCAATTTCTGGGAGGTAGTTATCAACCTGAATGATACGTTGGAATCAATTGCCAACAAATTGGGTATTTCCTGATCCCCGATCTCTAACCTGAATTTTGTCCCCATTCTTTTGGTTAACAAATCTTAAGACCTTACCTAATTCTTAAGCTGACCGGAAAGAATAGTTTTGCAGAAAATTTTATAGAATGAACGAAAAACAAGTGGCTTTCGATGATAAATACACACCGGCACTCATTCAGAATGAAATAAAATACCTCAGTTTGCTGGCTGATAAATTCCCGACCATCCAATCTGCAAGCACCGAAGTTATTAATCTTGAGGCGATTCTGAAACTTCCCAAGGGCACCGAACATTTTTTGTCGGACATTCATGGTGAATATGAAATTTTCAGTCACGTGCTGAAAAATGCTTCTGGTGTTATCAGGCAAAAAATTGAGGATGTTTTTAAAAATACACTTCGTAAATTTATCAAAGACGAACTGGCTACATTAATTTATTATCCTGAAGAAAAACTTACACTGATTCAGAAAAGGGAAACCAACATTGAAGAATGGTACGCAGTTACACTTCAACGTTTGATTGAAGTCACCCGGTCGGCAGCATCAAAATACACCCGGTCGAAAGTCAGAAAAGCATTACCACCCGATTTTGCTTACATTATCGAGGAATTATTGCACGAAAGCCCAACCAAGCGTAATAAAGAAAATTATTTTGAGGAAATTATCCAGACCATCATTCGCATCGAAAGGGCCAAAGAGTTCATTGTTGCTATTTGTGGACTTATTCAGCGCCTTGCCATCGACAGGCTGCATGTAGTAGGAGACATTTTTGACAGAGGCCCCGACCCTGAAAAAGTAATGGACCGCCTCATTAATTATCATTCTGTTGATATTCAGTGGGGAAATCATGATATTATCTGGATGGGAAGCGCTGCCGGAATCAAAGCGATGATTGCAAACCTGATAAGAATTTCGGCGCGATACATGAACACTAACACCATCGAGGATGGTTATGGAATAAGCCTTATGCCTTTGGCTACTTTTGCTATGGAAACTTACAAGGATGACCCGTGTTCTGTTTTTCAGCTTAAAATTCCCAAAGGTTTCGATCCTAACAGTAAGGAAATTAAGATGATCCGGCAGATGCACAAGGCCATTTCTGTTATTCAGTTTAAACTCGAAGCAGAAATTATCAACCGGAATCCTCAATTTGAAATGGATGACCGGAACCTGCTGCATTTTATTGATTTTGAAAAAGGTACAATATCGGTCAATGGTAAGGAACATCAATTGTTAGAAACAAGTTTTCCCACTATTGATCCAAAAAAACCTTATGAACTCACCCCCGAAGAAAATGAAGTGATGGACCGTCTTCGCACCTCATTTATGCACAGCGAACGGCTTAAGAAGCATATTAAGTTCCTGTACGCCAAAGGAAGCATGTACTTGAAATACAACGATAATCTGTTACTACATGGTTGTGTACCAATGAATCCGGATGGAACATACAGCAAAATAAACATCGAGAGTCAGGAACTGAGTGGTTTCAGGCTGTTGAATAAATTTGATGTTTTTGCCAGGAAGGCCTATTTTACAAGGAATGACAAAAAACCCGATCTAGTGGCTTGTGATCATACATGGTATTTATGGTGTGGACCACAATCACCGCTTTTTGGAAAGAAAAAAATGGCCACCTTCGAAAGGTATTTTATTGCTGAAAAAGAAACACACAAGGAGGAGAAGAATCCCTACTTTGTTTTGAATGATGATGAAGCGGTTTGCCGCAATATACTCGTTGAATTTGGCCTTGATCCTGATAAATCGCACATAGTAAATGGACATGTTCCTGTTAAAGTGAAAAAAGGTGAAAGTCCTATTAAAGCCAACGGAAAATTGCTGGTGATAGATGGAGGTATGTCGAAGGCTTATCAGTCGGAGACTGGAATTTCGGGTTACACGCTTATTTACAACTCCTACGGACTGGTACTCGTTGCGCATCATGCATTTGAATCAACGCACAGTGCCATTGAGGAAGAAAATGATATTCTTTCAAACATTACTTATCTCGAGCAAAATCCCAGGAGAAAAACAGTTGCTGATACTGATGAGGGTATGAGACTCAGGCAGGATATAAACGATCTTGAAATGCTTTTAGCAGCTTTCAGGAAAGGTTTAATAAAAGAAAAGCGTTAAAAAAAATGGGTGGAATTCAAAAAATGATTGGAAAATAATTTGGTAAATAAAAACAATAGAGTATTTTTGCAGCCCGATTTTAAAAAGTAAAAAATCATTGTAGTATGTATTTAACAACAGACGTAAAGAAAGGTTTTTTTAGTAAACACGGAGGATCGGAAGCTAATACCGGTTCTGCAGAAGGACAAATAGCCATGTTCACCTTCAGGATTCAACATTTAACTGATCATTTAAAAGAGAAGAAAAAAGACCTGGTTACCCGAAGGGCGCTCGTTAGCCTTGTTGGTAAAAGAAGGAAGTTGTTGGATTATTTAAAACATACTGAAATTGAAAGATACAGGGCTATTATTAAAGAATTGAATATCAGGAAATAAGAAGTATTTATAATTATCATACCGGGAAAAGGCAATTTAATTGAATTGCCTTTTTTCGTATTTATCACAAATAGAAAGTTTAAAACAGACATGTCAAACAATGCAATAATTCAACGGTTTGAAATGCCCAATGGAACAGAAATTTCCATCGAAACGGGCAGACTGGCACGCCAGGCTGATGGCGCAGTGGTTGTAAAACAGGGAAACACAATGTTGCTTGCCACTGTAGTATCGAACAAAGAAGCCAAGGAAGGAACTGATTTCCTGCCATTAACAGTTGAATATCAGGAAAAATATTCAGCAACCGGCCGATTTCCAGGCGGTTTTTTCAAAAGAGAAGCCAGACCTTCAGAATACGAAATATTAATTGCCCGGTTGGTTGACCGTGCTTTGCGTCCGTTGTTCCCCGATGATTATCATGCCGAAACACAGGTACAAATTACCCTGATTTCGGGTGATAAAAATGCCCATCCTGATGCGTTTGCTGCATTGGCAGCTTCAGCAGCAATTGCCGTTTCTGATATCCCGTTCAATGGCCCCATTTCTGAAGTCAGGGTTGGAAGAGTAAATGGCGAATTTATTATCAACCCGCCAATTGATAAAATTGAAGAATCTGATATCGACATTATGGTAGCTGCCACTCTAAAAGATATCATGATGGTAGAAGGCGAAATGAAAGAGATTTCGGAAAATGATATGCTCGAAGCGATAAAATTTGCACATGATACTATCAAGCTTCAATGCGATGCACAGTTAGAACTTGCTTCGAAAGTTGAAAAGGCAAGAACCAAACGCGAATATTGCCATGAAGTGAATGACCCGGATCTGAAGGCTAAAATGCGTACTGAGTTGTACGACAAACTTTACGCTGTGGCTCAAAAAGGAACAGCCAAAAAGGAACGATCAGAAATGTTTGCCAATATTCTGGATTCATTTATTGAAACAATTCCCGCAGAGGAGGCCGAGGAAAAGGCTGATATGATTGGCCGTTATTATCACGAACTCGAAAAGGATGCTGTTCGTAACTTTGTTCTGGCCGAGCGCAGACGTCTTGATTCCAGGAAATTAGATGAAATCAGGCCCATCTGGTGCGAGGTCGATTTCCTGCCAGCAGCGCATGGTTCAGCTATTTTTACCCGGGGTGAAACGCAATCGCTTGTAACGGTTACATTAGGTACTAAACTGGACGAACAGGTCATTGATGGCGCAGTCATCGAAGGCAAAAACGATTTCATCCTGCATTATAATTTCCCGTCATTTTCGACCGGAGAAGTACGCGCAAACCGCGGAACAAGCCGTCGTGAAATCGGTCATGGAAATCTGGCCTTAAGGGCTTTGAAGTACGTTATTCCTGATGGACAGGCAAATCCTTACACAGTGAGGGTTGTTTCCGATATCCTCGAATCCAACGGATCATCTTCGATGGCCAGTGTTTGTGGCGGAACCCTTGCCCTGATGGACGCCGGTGTAAAAATTGCAAAACCGGTTTCAGGCATTGCTATGGGATTAATTACTGAAAAAGATGGCAGCCGCTATGCCGTCCTTTCTGATATTCTGGGTGATGAAGACCACTTGGGTGATATGGATTTTAAAGTCACAGGTACCCGTGACGGAATCACAGCCTGCCAGATGGATATAAAAGTTGATGGCCTCTCATACCAGATTCTCGAAGAAGCGCTTGAACAAGCCCGCAAAGGCAGACTTCATATTCTAGGTGAGATGGAAAAAACCATTTCGCAACCACGTGCTGATTACAAACCACATGTTCCGCGAATTGAACAAATGATGGTTCCGAAAGAATTTATTGGCGCTATCATTGGCCCTGGTGGAAAAATTATACAAGGAATTCAGGCTGAGACAAACTCAACTATTGTTATCGAAGAAGTCGGTGATTTTGGAATTGTAGATATTGTAGCGATCAATAAAGAATCAATTGAAGCTGCCAAAGAACGCATCCGGGCTATCATTTCGATTCCCGAAATTGGCGAAGTGTATCATGGAAAAGTAAAAACCATTACCTCTTTTGGTGCTATCGTTGAAGTTTTACCCGGAAAAGAAGGGCTGCTACACATCTCAGAAATCGAATGGCGCAGAATTAGAGAAGTAGAAGAGGTTCTGAAAGTTGGTGATAAGGTTGAAGTAAAACTCATTGAAATTGACTCGAAGACTGGTAAGCTGAAACTCTCAAGAAAACAACTGTTACCTAAACCCGAAGGTTACCAGGAGCGTCCTCCAAGCGACAGGCCGCAAGGCGACAGGTCCGGCGACAGACCTTATGGAGGACAACAACGATACGGTGGAAATTCAAACCAGCAAAGGCCCAACAAGCCTTTCAGGAAATAGCCATCTGCGGGTGTTTTCTGCCGGATAAACCTGGTTTTAAGTATTGGTCTGACAAAAAAATAGCCTTTTATTTGGTTATTAATATTTTTTCCTGGACTTTTACAAAATTGATCAGTGTTTATGAGGCAATTAAAAATTATCAAGCAGGTTACAAACCGCGATACTGCTTCTCTGGATAAATATCTCCAGGAGATAGGTCGCGTTGAATTGTTAACATCTGAAGATGAAGTAATTCTTGCTCAACGTATTAAACTCGGTGACCAGGAAGCGCTCGAAAAACTTACCAAAGCCAATCTGCGATTTGTTGTTTCCGTTTCAAAACAATACCAAAACCAGGGACTTTCTCTTCCCGACCTGATAAACGAGGGGAATCTTGGTTTGATAAAAGCCGCCCAACGTTTTGACGAAACCAGAGGTTTTAAATTTATTTCTTACGCTGTTTGGTGGATCAGACAATCTATCCTGCAAGCACTTGCCGAAAATTCCCGGATTGTAAGGTTGCCCCTTAACAAAGTCGGAGTGCTGAATAAGGTGCTCAGAATTCAATCCTTTTTGGAACAAAAACTCGGAAGGAATCCTGAAGCTGATGAAATTGCTGAAGAACTTGGAATGACCACCCGCGAGGTAAAGGATATCTTAAGAAATTCAGGAAAACATGTTTCGGTAGATGCCCCTTTAGATCAGGATGAAGATAGTACCATGCTTGATCAGATGCGACAGGAGGATGGCCCCACACCGGAAAAAAACCTAATCTACGAATCGCTGAAGACTGAAATAGAACGTGTTATATCTACTCTGTCAATCCGTGAGACTGAGGTTATCCGCTGCTATTTCGGGTTGAACCACAGTTACCCCATGACACTTGAGGAAATTGGTGAAAAGTTTAATCTTACCCGTGAAAGAGTAAGACAAATCAAAGAAAAGGCTATCCGCAGGATTAAACAAACCAACCGGAGCGACATTCTGAAAACATATCTTGGATAAAATTATTTACTATTTTTCCAACGGCCAAACCTGGGTAAACGTGAAAAGACCCCGAACATTCGGGATTGCCTTTTGTAATTTTTGCAACAAAAAAGCATCAATTTCGAAAATAAGACATTAAGATGTAGCATGGGTTTTTAATTCATGCAATTTTCTTTTTTCTACATTTGCCAAAAAATATTGTTATGAATTACCGGATTGCTCCTTCATTACTTTCGGCAAATTTTGGCAAACTGGAAGATGAAATCAGGATGCTCAACCACAGCCAGGCCGACTGGATTCATGTGGATGTAATGGATGGCACGTTTGTTCCAAATTTCAGCATCGGATTTCCGGTGTTAAAAGTGATAAACGAAATGGCAGAAAAACCCCTCGATGTTCACCTGATGATAGAAAAACCTGAGCGCTATTTTGAACAATTTCAGCAACATGGAGCAAAAATTCTCTCCATTCATTACGAAGCATGTAATCATCTGCACAGGAATATTTCAGCCATCAGAGAACTTGGAATGCAGCCTGGTGTTGTTATCAACCCTCACACCCCGGTTAATCTCCTCGAAGACGTTTTGAAAGATGTTGATCTCGTTTTGATTATGTCGGTAAATCCCGGTTATGGCGGCCAGAAGTTCATCGAAAATACATATTCTAAAATTTCGCAGCTTAAAGAGTTGATGTTGAAGAGATCATCGTCTGCGTTAATCGAAATCGATGGTGGAGTAACCCTCGAAAATACCCCCCGTCTTTTGGAAGCAGGAGCAGATGTTTTGGTTGCTGGTAACAGTATTTTTTCGACAGAAAATCCCGAAAAGTCCATCTCATTATTTAAATCGTTAAAATCTGCCGTGTAAAATGGCTATTCGCAACATTGTCTTCATCGGGGCAGGGAATGTGGCAACCAACCTGGCAGTGGCTTTCTTTAATAAAAACCTTACAATTACGCAGGTTTACAGTCGTACCGCCTTATCAGCCGATAAACTGGCTTCTAAAATCAATGCCGTTCCCGTTACCAATCCCTCCGAAATCTTTACAGATGCCGGTCTTTACATTATTTCGGTGAGTGATGATGCAATTGTTGAAGTAACAAAAACTTTAATACCCGGACAAAACCTTTTTGTTCATACCTCCGGAACTGTCCCAGTAGATATTCTTAAACCGGTTTCCGCAAAATATGGTGTTTTTTACCCCCTTCAAACTTTTACAAAAGACCGGGAAATTGAATTTTCCAATATTCCTTTGTTAATCGAAGCCTCTGATCCTGAGTCAGAAAGGGAATTGTTGGAGTTGGGTAAAATAATTTCCAACGATGTCAGGATTTGCAATTCAGAGAAAAGAAAAACCATTCACCTGGCAGCAGTCTTTGCCTGTAATTTTTCAAATTTAATGTACATCCTGAGTGAGGAAATACTTACTTCTCAACAACTTCCATTTGATTTACTCCGTCCTTTGATCCTTGAAACAGCTCAAAAAGTGATGCAACAACATCCGCGAAATGCGCAAACAGGACCTGCCAAACGCAACGATTTGAAGGTAATGGCTGCCCACCTGGAATTATTGGCCGGTGATTCCGAAAAGCAGGAAATTTATAAATTGCTGAGTAAACTGATTTCAAATCTTGAAAATAGGAAAAAATATGGTAGTTAAAAACTACAAAGAACTGCTGAAAAGCATCACAACCTTTGTTTTCGATTATGATGGCGTTTTCACCAACGGAATTGTGATTTTGCTCGAAAACGGTGAGCAGTTGCGGACTGCGAACGTAAAAGATGGGTATGCTCTTCAGTTAGCCAAAAAGAAAGGCTATCGCATTGCGGTAATTTCAGGGGGAAGGTCTGAATCGATCCGTAAACGCATGTTTGGCCTGAACATCACCGATATTTTTATTGGTGTCGAACATAAAATCGGGGTTTTTAAGGAATACCTCGAAAAAAACAATCTGCAGAAAAATGAAGTGCTTTTTATGGGTGATGATATTCCCGACCATCAAATTATGAAAGAAGCAGGAGTGGCTACATGTCCTGCCGATGCTGCTGAGGAGATCAAATTGCTGGCTCACTATATTTCACACCATAAAGGAGGCGAGGGCTGCGTTCGCGACATCATCGAACAGGTGATGAAAATTCAGGGAAAATGGATGAACGACGATGCTTTCATTTGGTAGCGTTGGTGACTCAATTTTGAATTTTTATTTTTTTATCATTTCGATCCTGGACTTTCGTAATTTGGGTCTTGTTTTTTGACTTAAGACTTTTAACTTACGACTTACGACTTACGACTTATTTGGTTTATCAGTTAGGGCTTTTAAAAAGTTAATTATATGGTAGTTCAGGGTAAAGATTACAGGACAATCTGGATGGAAGGCGCAAAAGTGCAGATGGTCGAGCAAAACCTCCTGCCTTTTGAATTCAGAATTTTTGAGTCAGGGGACTATCTCACAACCTGCCATGCCATCAAAACCATGATTGTCAGGGGGGCTGGTGCTATTGGTGCTGCGGCGGGTTTTGCAATGGCGCAGGCATTTATGAGTGCTCCGGTTGACGGATTTTTACCTTTTATTAATAAAGCAAGATCAACCATTGAATCCACCCGGCCAACAGCAAGAAATTTGTTCTATGCTGTGGAAAAGGTTTACCAGGCCGGTTTGCAGTCTGTTGATGATGCCGTTAAATCAGCACTTGCAATTGCCTATAAAGATGCAGCAGATTCTCAGGCTATTGGAAATTTTGGCAACCAATTAATCAAGCCCGGTTTCAGGATCGAAACCCACTGTAACGCCGGCTGGCTGGCTTTTGTCGATTTTGGAACAGCCCTTTCACCTGTGTATAAAGCTTACGCTGAAAACAAAAATGTTTTTGTATGGGTTGACGACACCCGGCCTAGGGGGCAGGGGGCGCGGCTTACAGCATGGGAACTGAACAATGCGGGCATCCCGCACAAAATAGTACCCGACACAGCCGGTGCTTTTCTAATGTCGAAGGGGAAGGTGGATTTGATGATTGTTGGTGCTGATCGCATTGCTGCCAACGGCGACACCGCTAATAAAATTGGGACTTTCGAAAAGGCGATTGTAGCAAAAACATTCGGGATTCCCTTTTATGTTGCTGCACCCACTTCAACCTTCGATTTGGACTGTAAATCGGGTGACGAAATTGTAATTGAGGAAAGAAGCGATGAAGAGGTTCTTTATCAGACAGGTACCGACGAAGAAGGAGACCTGAAAAAAATCAGAGTTGCCTCACCCGGTTCATCAGCCATAAATCCTGCTTTTGACGTTACTCCGGCAGCTTACATTACTGGAATTATCACCGAAAAAGGCATTATTGGGGCAAACCTTGAAGAAATCCAGGGGCTTTTCAAATAAAATGGAGCTGAGATTTATTCCTGAGAAATCTGGAAAAGTGTCACTTCCAAACTACCGCCCTCAGGTTGCAGGCTTATCCAGTTGTTGTCCTCGCTGAACCATTTATACTGGTTGCCAACTTTGATGATGTAATCGCGCATGTTGTCGTTTTTGGGGATGCTCACCACGAAGCCACCGTTTTTTGCACCCGCTTTCCCATAACTTAAAAATACTCTAAACTCACGGTCACCAGCGTTTTTGGCTTTTAAAATAATGTAGCTTTCTTTGCGCCCCTGGTAGGGTACGGGTGAAAAATCGAAGGAAGCAAGTTCGTTTTCAGCTACCAGTTTCGACTCCTTTACAAGGTCAACCACCACATTTTCCGACATGATTTTTGTGATTTGGGCAATGCGTTCAGTCGGGTAGGTTTCGTCTGGTTTTATTTCGGCTGCAAGCGAATACGATTGAATGGCGTTGTCGTAGGTTTTTGACAAAAAGAATGCATCCGCTTCCTTGATTGCTTTGTTATAATCTTTCTGAATCCTTTCCAGTTCTGCCATCAGGATGGCATCAATCTCCTTCCGTTTTTCGATGGGATATTGTTGTTCCGGAAACAATTTTGATGCCTGGGTGTAGGCCTCATTTGCTTTATGGTAATCCTGTGCGGCAAAATGAATATCAGCCGAGCTTATGAAATTTTCGTAATTCTTTTTCTTTTCAGCAAGCACTCTGGCCTGATCTGCAACAATGTGGTCTATTTCAGCAATCTTATCTTTCGGGTAAGATTCTTCCGGTTTCAGGCTCGAAGCGGTTTGATATTCCACTTTTGCCAGATCATATTTTGCCTCCGCAATGAGCTGGTCGGCTTTGGTGATGGAGGTTTGATAAGACTGGTTTTTCTCAGCAATTCCGGCCAACAGGGTTGTAATTTCAGCAATCTTAGTTTTCGGATAAGCTTCCTCTGGTTTCAGGGTGGAGGCGGTTTGATATTCCACTTTTGCAAGATCATATTTTGCCTCTGCAAAAAGCTGGTC
>Ga0172371_10008457_pt1 | contig 14419 bp, 9 predicted proteins | sample Lak12m_FD_114543 | JGI IMG/M metagenome (GOLD analysis project Ga0172371, IMG submission 114543) | Freshwater microbial communities from Kabuno Bay, South-Kivu, Congo - kab_022012_12m | ecosystem: Environmental > Aquatic > Freshwater > Lake | place: Democratic Republic of the Congo: South-Kivu... | reverse complement strand
TTGCTAAGCTGTCTCGCTCTTTCTCAATTTTTTGAACAGCCTGGTTCACGGCAAGTTCTTTCTCAACTTCAACGCGGTCCATTTTTGTTTTTAGTTGAGTTATCTCAGTCTCTTTTTTGTTTAGCTCTTTTGAAAGTGTCAACTCGCTTTTGGCTTTAAGTTCTGCAAGTTCTTTCTCTTTTTTGGCAAGTAGTTCTTGTAGAGAGTTTCTAACATTGGCTTCCGCTAATTTTACCGCGCTTTCTTTTTCTTTATCCGCAAGATTTAATCGGTTTTGCAATTCCTCTTCAAATTGATGGTCACGGACTTGTTTTAAAATGGCGGCAAATCCGGCTTCATCAACTTTGAATGCTTTTTTACAATTTGGGCAAATAATTTCGTTCATAACTTCTCGGTTTGTTGTGGCGTTCTATAATGAGGCAAACGTAATTTTCCCCGCAAACTTGCGCATTATCCGCCATAAATACAAAATTCTCTTTGCAGTAAATTACTTCAGGCATTACGCTTTCTCTGCGAGTTTTACTTTGCGGTTTTGCGTCTTTGCGAGAACTTGTTTAGTACAAGCTAATAATGTTCTCTTCTTCACTGCTCATTTCGGGTTGATTCATCAAACGTAACTCTTCGCTTCGTTCAGTGTAACAATAGGCAAGTTATCTCAGAAATCTCACTCAGCTACTGTGCAAAACATCAAAATGATTAAAAAACAATCCCAATGTCAAAATATTGAATGTTCTTTAATCTTCCATAATCGCCGTAAGCGTAATTAACATTCAGATTTAAACCGGGACTTAATTCATAATTCACACCCGCGCCCAGCGTAAAACTTTGTTCGCTATTATCCAGAAAGATTGATTTGTATCCGCCGCGGAGAAATACTAATTCATCATAAACAAATTCAACGCCTGCATTGGCATACTCAACGTTATCATTCGGATGCGTCGCGTCGAAGGCGGTTTTAACTCTGATGTACCTTGTCTTTACTACATCCATCGAAAAACCAATACGGAAGGTAAGCGGAAGGTCATATTGATCCATCGCAAACTTAGCCGGAACATTGTTAGGACCGGTAGTAGGGTCGCTGTTTGGGTCAAAATTTATTTGAATATCTCTTCCGTCTAACTCCATTTTAGTTCCGAAGTTAGAAACGCTTGCGCCAATAACTAAATCATTAAACGGCGTAACGTAATAAGTACCGACATCCAAAGCGAATCCTCTTGCAGAAGTACTCCAGATAGATTCTTGAATATATTTTGCGTGAAAGCCGATGGAAAAGCGGTCAGTTAAACTTCTTGCAAACCCAACGCCAAAAGAAACCGAACCGGCATCCCAAAATTGCCCATTCCCTTCGGGGAATTCAAATGTTCTAACTTTTTCTTCAGGCACTCGTAAAGAAGTTACCGCAAGAAACAACGTTCCAATTTCGGGAACATTTAACGAAGCGGCGGCAAAATCGTAGCTAATATCTGCAAGCCATTGTGTATGGTTAAAAGCCGCTTGCCCATTTCCTTTGCTAATTGCTACACCGGCAGGGTTATAATAAACGGCATAAATATCATCGCTTACGCCGACGTAAGTTCCCCCCATCGCAAGAGCGCGTGCGCCGGGTCCTATCTTCAAAAATTGTCCGGCGGTTGTGCCAACTTTTGTGATGTCTCTAAATATCTGCGCATGCAGAACGCCGATAGACAAAATAAAGAGATTTAGTAGTGATAGTAACAGAAACTTTCTCATACTCGGTTTACTCCGTAAAATTCTTTTTCAAATAGATAAGGGACGGAGCATCGTCCGTCCCGAAATAATTCAACAACATTATTTAATTACCGCAAATTTTCCAATTTTTTCACCTATCCCCGGAATATCTACATGATAAATATAAACGCCGTAAGATATTCTCATTCCTTCCGAACTTAAAAGATTCCAGCTTGCCATGCTGGTAAAATCATCCTTCACAATTACATCTATCAATTCGCCAGTAATTGTATAAATTCTGATGGTGCACGCCTGAGGTAAATTTCTAAATTGAATTTCCCTATCGCCTCTTTTGGTGAATGTTCTGCCCGGATTTTCAGACATGCTATACGCAACGTAGGGGTTTGGCACTACATAAATATCATTAATGCTTTGCTTGATAAGATCATTTTTAACTTCCCCTTTTTTAGTTTCAAAAACGAAAGTATCATTTTTTTCAAACGGTTTTCGAGTTTTAACTAAATAAACATCTCCGCTCTTGGGAAGTTTTTGAACAGAAGTTGATTTATCCAACGATAAAATCACTTCGTAACTTGTAGCGGCATTTGTAGCTCCTTGCGGCTGAAGAACTATTCCTTCTCCCCAATCCCATCGTTTATTTCCTTTTTTACCGGGAACTAATTCATCTATTACAAAAGTAGCCGGAGCGTTTGCTGTAACATTGAATATTTTAAAAGGCATCGAGAAAGAACCTGATAACGTTTTCACAGTATCGGCAAATTGCCATGATCCGTTTGCTAAAGTATCAACATCGTTCCATCTGATTTCCCAATCGGCGCTAATTTTTGTTCTTAGACTAATTACGCCTACAAGCGCCGGATAAAAGATAGTATCTAAAACAGTAACGTCGCTGTTATGAAGAAATTTTGAATTTTCTAAATCAAAGTTTAATTCATCATTTTGAATGAAGACTCTTAACCCATCAAATGTAGGATTTGCATCTTCATTGTTCAACAGCTTGCTTTGGTACACAGGGAAATATCTGTAAAATGCTTTGTATGTATTGCCCGCTACTAAGTCCCCTCCTTTTTTTCCTGCAATTTGCCCTGAATGATAATTAACAACATACTTTGAAGTATCAATGAGATTATTAGAAGAGTCAAAAACTTGAAGGCTTCCGCTTGAGACTTCTTTATTCCGCAAATTAACAAGCACAGTATCCTTTGCTCTAAAGGTAGTTTCGATGCCGGTAGAATCAAGAATGCTGTAAGTTAAAGCGTCATCAAAACGAATAGTGTATAATTTATTATTTACCGCTAAATCCTCCATTGTTTTAACAGTAATTTTACCTGTAGCATCCGAATTGATAGAAGTTACCGAACCATTTAAACCAATTTCAGGAGAAACTAATCCTTTAGATACAGGACCCGGTGTAACTTGAACCGTATTAACATCGAAAATTAATTTACCAGTCAACGGGTCTTGCTGAATAACAGATTGAGTTTCGGTAGGCGGCAATTCAGGCGAACCGCGATCGTAAGCGACAACGGCATAATAGTAAGTAATTCCGTTTTGAACAGTTGAATCAACATATTCGTGTTGCAGCCCTGTATTATCGCCTAAATAATATTTAACACCGCGCCCGTCATATTCTCTTTGCGCTAAGCCGGAGTAGTCGTTTACTAAATCGAACTGAGCTCTTTTTCCGGTATTTGCATCCATAAGCGCCTGCCCCAAATAAGGAACGCCGTTGGCATCTGTTACGGTATAAACATCAGAAAAATTAAAATTTCTACTGCGGTAAATTTTATAACCTTCAAAATCTTTATCGCCGGTTAACGGATCAACGGAGTCTTCAGATTTTGCATCCCAGTAGAGTTTAACTCTGCCGTCTTCAGCAACAGCTCTCACAATTGGCTTTGCCGGCGGCTGCGCAAAACGGTAATCTGCTTCAAGAATTTTTACTGAAGTAATAGCGTTAAGAATTAAATCATCTCTGTTTTCACCCATGATAATCGCCATAGAAAATCTTTGGGTTTCTCCTTTTTTTAGTGAAACTGCGCCAGTCGAGAAACAAAAGATATTGTCTCCTTCTTTTTTTAATAATGCTTGTTCGGGGTCAATTTCCGGCTTGTTAATCCATTGCCAAATTAATTCATCTTCTTTCGGGTAATTTGGATCGCCGTATTGAGCCGCCGTAAAGCCGGTCAAGCCAATCATGTCTGATTCAGAAATATCTCTGTATCCAAAATTTGGTTCAGAGCCAGCCCATTTATAACCGGGAAGTTGAACATCGGATAACGTAGATTTTTCTTCTTTGTCATAAACTCCGTTATTATTTAGGTCAAGATAGAATGCCTGCGATGGAAAACCATCGCCTTCACCGTAATCAGGTCCGGGGTAGTTAGCAGATTCCGGTCCAATTCCGTCAATGCCAATATCATTTTTTTCAATATCCCAATCACCATCTTCATCACCGGACCATCTTGCTTTAGGCGCGCCGTAAACACTTGTATATTTAGCGAGATCATAGATTCCGGTTGTTAAAGGTTTTACAACGCCATCAATATAAACGCCTTTATCGTTGAATGGACTTTCATCCATAATTCCGTCATCGTCATCATCCACAGAATTATTATCAAAAGAAGGAGATTCTAAGAATTTCCAACCAAAATATCCTGGAATTTTACCTCCCATTCCTTTAAAATCAGCATCCCAAGCATAAACCATGCTTCTGGCTCTTTGGTCGTAGGCATCGGCAAGAAGACCGCTCGGAGGAATAAAATAGGCGCGGTCATCCGCATAATCAGATGAACCGCCGACGTGCGGGTCTCCAAACATTCCGACGTAAACTTTCGATAAATCTTTTTCCGACGTGTTTGTAATTTGGTAAACCATAAAAATAATATCTTCCGCCATCGGGTTATTGAATTGAAGAATTCTTACCGTGGCTTCTAATCCCAATCCTCCTTTTGCAATATCGCTTGGAAATGGCTGGTATCTATCAATAAATTCATAATTTGTAAAGTCATCAATGGCATAGAAAACTTCTTCATCCGGAGCGGTTGCCATATCGCCTAAAAAGGCTGGCCATAAATATTTTCCGGCGCCGGGAGAATACCAATTCTCCGGCCATGAATCAGGCTTTCCGTCTCCATTTTTATCTTCGGCTTTTAACGAGGCTAAATTGTCTTGGCTGTTATCCGAATAGCCGGGTCTTGGCAGCCATCCCCATTTTAAAGATGCGTTTGAGTTGTAATCTCCTTCGCTTGATCTTACGTGCGAATCACTTATGATGTGAAGAGTATCTCCATTTACGTCTATTACTTCAGCGCCGGCAATAAGACCAAATTCAAATCCGTATCCCAAACCATTCCAAACTAAATCTTCTACGTTCGATAAAACATTTGGAGCGCAAACAGAACCATAATTATAAAGAATGGTTGTTATTTTGTTCCCTTTGATCGTAATATCTTTGATCTCTCTTTTGTCGCCATTCGCTTTATTAATTTTCACTCCTTTAATCGGACCAAAAACTTTTAATGCCTGTTCAGGCGTAAGGTTTCTGTAATAGTAAGGGTCGGTAGTCTCTTTAAGTTGAGCTATACTTAAGCACGAAAGCAAAAACGAGAAGACTAAAACCACAATATTTTTCTTTGTCATCATCAATATCCTATAATAAGTATTTAGTTAAAGATTAAAGAGAATCCCAATCTAACTTCTCTTGGTTTGTTTACGTTTTCAGGGCGTTGAGAATAATATTGATCCAGTGTATTTGCGCTGATCATCCCTGAATCACCTCGACTAATTCTGTTGCGTAAATCATCAAATTGATTTGCATTCAATGCTTGTTCAACGTTTGAAAGGGATTTTCCAGAACTTGCATACACGTATCTGTCGTTCTGCGTGTCGAACAGATTATTTATATTAACAAAAACGGAATAATCAAAAGACCCAATGGAAAAGAACTTCTCAAATTTCAAATCAACTTCCCACTGCATTGATTTTGCGGCAGAGTTTTGTTGATAGTTGATTGTTGATAAACTTGGCGGCAATACTACCGTATAGGGTGTTCCGGCTTGAATATTATAAATTACGCCCAATGACCACGATTTTGGGTCAGAGATACTGAATGTGCCATTGATTAAATGCGAACGATCAAAACTGAGTGGAACAAGAAATGTTTCGGTCTGTTTGCCCGAAGCTTCGCTAAAGAATAAATCTTCCGTTGGTTCTGTTCTGTTTCCTTCGGCAACCTGGAACGTATAATCTAACGTTGCCGCAAACATTCCGTCCGCTGAACGTCTTTTTAAGAATGAAAGCGTTATTCCTCTAACATTTGAGTATGCCAAATTTGTTAGTATGCGGTATTGTCTTGCTTTAGTAGTGTAAACCGTCTGTGTAAAGATGTAATCGCGAACATCTTTGTAGTAACCGGTTAGATCAAACTTAAAATCATCGGTCAATTGTTGCTGCAATCCTATCTCATATTGAATTGATTTTTGCGGATTAACATTTGCATTGCCAAACGAAGGGATAGAAGAAATGTTCGGAACCCATCTAATATCGTTTTCATATAAACTTGCCAACGAACCTATTTGATAAAAATGCCCGTAAGAAAATCTGATGACACCTTTATCGGTTATTGGATAAGAAACGCTAAATCTTGGGGATATCATGTGCTTAATTTCAGCAGGTTTAAGATAGGCGTTCATATACCCTGATAACGAGTCAGTGATATTTCTCGACATATCATAATTATAATCTGAAGCTGCATCAAAGAACTCATACCTCAAACCAATATTTAGAATAAGTGTTTTGGCAAGCTCCATTTTATCGAGGATATAAGCAGAACCTTGTATAGGATTTTTATTATAAGTTGAAACACTTTGGATGCCGCCACGCACAACAGTTAATGCCGTATCGTACAATACATCGTTAATGCTTAAAGATGTAAAAGTAGAAACACCGGCGATATCTTTCTTTTTGTAAAAATCTAAAGTAAACCCGCTTCTTTGAACATTGTGTTTTCTAAATTCAAATCCGGCTTTTACCTCATGCACACCAAACATTTGAGAAACGAGATCGCCTTTAACGCTAAAGGTGGAAGTATGCCTTTTTACAATATCATTATCAGTCCCGCCGGCATAATAAGTTGTATTCCCAATAAGTTTTCTGTAAAAACTCGGCAGATATCGCGGATCGTTTGAATCGGCATAAAGATAGGACTCGGCTCTGTTAAATGAGTAAGATCCTTTGAGTGTGTAAAACGTGTTATCGCTAAGTGTGTGGGTAAAGTCTAACGTATTTATTATTCCGCGGCTGTAATCCGAAGCCACTCCATCAGGGTTAAAAAGATAACTTCTATCAAAAGATTTTGATTGAGCTTTATCGTAAACGAACTCATATTTCAATTTAATAACCGAAGTTAATTTTTGGCTGATATTAAATTGCATGTTTACTGAACTACTTGGGTCCATTGCTACTAATTTTTTATCTCCGGTTGGCAGCCCATTACTTGTTGGCGAAAAAGGATTAAAGACATAAGCGCCGGTTGCATCTCCGTTTCTTGTATCTGAACTTTTAAAATTATCTGGTGTGAGATAGGAATCGGAAGGATTATAAAGCCTAAGTCCGTAAAACGTTCCTTTAAAATTTTCTAAAATTCCGGAGAAGAAAAACCTGGTAGATTCAGTAATCGGAATCGGTCCACCGAAAGTACCTTCAATTCTACCTCTGTTAAGAGCGTCAATTTTATCCAAATTAGTAAATAGCGCCGTTCTTGAAGTAACATAATCGCCGCCGTAAGCTCTTAAACTGAAGGTATAATCATTAGCTCCTTCTTTAGTAACATAATTTACAACACCGCTAAGAGCGTTTCCAAACTCTGCGCTAAAGGTGCCTGTTGAAACAGAAGCTTCTTGAACGGCATTAGAAGCCAGCCCAACGGCTCTTGAATTTCCGTACGGATCGTTCAATGAAAGACCATTTAAAGTATAGGCGACTTCATTTCCATAACCGCCTCTCACGTGGATGCTGCCATCATCGCCGGTAACAACTCCGGCTTGTAATTTTATAACATCGCTAATATTATCAACGGGTAAAATTTCTAACGATTCAGAAGTAATTGCAACAATTGGATTTGTTAAATCCTGCCGAATTAAAGGGTTTCTTTCACCTTGAACAACTACCGCATCCAAAGTTACTTCACCCGGAGCTAACTTAATATTTAATTGGGTTGTAAAGCCAACATTAACTGAAACGCCTTTTGTTGTAACTTTTTGCGTACCAATGTATGAAGCGGTAACATTATATTTGCCGGGGGGAATATTTAAAATTACATAATTGCCGTCTGCATCCGAGGAGGCTCCCAAAGATGTCCCGTCAATCATTACATTGGCAAACGGAATACCTTCGCCTAAGTTTGCGTCTAAAACCTTTCCCATTATTTTCCCTGTGGATTGGGAATATGTTAGGTCAGAACTTATTAAAAAAAATGTCGCAACAATAAAGAGTAAAAAAACTTTCTGCATTAGCGCGCCTTTCATAGGATATAGGACATGCCCTTAATTCTAAAATTTAGTCAAATTTAAAATCTATGGTAAAAAAATTAAGTTATTGAGTAACAACCAAGGCTGAATTAAAAATAACTTAACATTTAGTTACTACAATTCAGCCTTTGGTAAAACATTCTATGTTTTATTTCAACAAGGTCATTTTGATGGATTTAGTAAAATTGCCATAAGATAGCATTGCAATGTAGTTACCGCTTGCCACTTTTGCGCCGCTGTTGTTTGTTCCATTCCAAGTTACTTCAAAGTTTCCCTTTTCGCGAACCTCATTGTTGATGAGTGTTGCCACTTCTTTGCCCAGCAAATCAAATATTTTCAGCGATATTTTCTTCTGTAAAGGAAGATACCCTTTGATCTGTGTGGTAGGATTAAACGGATTCGGATAATTGTTTTCTAATCTGTAATCATCAGGGGTTACAATAGTGTATTTTTGATCTATAAGTCCTGTAGCTCCGGTGTACTCGAGCAAGCGCACGGTTTTACGGTAAGTATTTACAATTTTATGTTCAGCAGCATTATCACGTTCCCATGATTTTGTAGAGTCAACCCAAACATATTCAATTACAGAAGTTGAATCATAAACGCTTTGTTCAGAAATAACCATTTCCATATTTCCGTCTTTATCAATATCAACACTATCAGCATAAATATAAGCGGTGAATGGTGTCTCAGTAAATACAGAATCAGTAACCGTCTTATCGAGTACATACGTAGTGTCTGCTCCGTTGATAACAGTATCAATTCTGCCATGATAAATACTAATTGTTGCAAACACATCTCCTCCTTCGCCTTTATAAACTAAATTGGAAGAGTAATTATTTTTATCAAGTAAACTGCCGGTTCCTTTGTATTGAACGGCGATAACATTCAACCCGCGTCCGCCGCCGGTATAAATCTCATCTTTTCCGTCTTTGTTTAAATCACCTTTAACGCAAGGCCAGAATTCTGCCGAAGTTTTACCACCTAAAGCCGCCAAATCGCTTTTTAACGCGATCACACCATATCTATTTGCAACAGAAGCTGAATCGCTCAAGAACAAGTTTGCGGAAGTGTCTGCTGAAGTAAACTGAAATAAACTCATGTCAAAATTATTTCCGTACATAGTACCGGCAATTTCATCACGTCCATCGCCGTTAACATCTACAGCGGCTAAACCGAAATAACTGTTGCCGTCAGCAGGTGTGTATTTTTTATAAACACCGGGTTTTGAAGTATCGGGGTAAGTGTAAGAGTCCGGTCCATTAACCTGTATCGCCCACATACCATAATTATCCCAATGATGATTAATAATTTCCCATTTTCCATCGCCGTCAATTTCAGCGGGAGTAGAACACCAATAAGAGCCGGTTGCCCAATCAATTCCGTTGGCAGAATTATCCGGATGTCCGCCTTCAATTTTTAAGGAAGCAAAGCCGGGGAATTCACCATCAATTCCTAAAATATACACATCTCTGTTGCTGTTAACATAAGAGTGAGGAATAATCTCTGTTTTACCATCTGAATCTAAATCTTTAACAAGCAAATTTTCTCGGTTAAATCTTAGTGTAGCGCCTGCAGGAGCTCCGGCAGCAACCAGCATATCGGAAGTAATAGCAAAGGCAGGTTCGGTTCCCCAAGAAGTTCCGTCCCATTCATAAAGAGCAATTCGGGCTTCGCCCATTTGTTCAAAAATAATTTCCGGCATTCCGTCTCCGTCGCAATCGCCTACTTGCGGAAATCTTGGAGTTGACCCGCTTGTTGTCTTAGAAATTGGCGATGACCAAATAATTTCAAGATTACCTTTTCCGTCGTATTTCATAACATGTACTCTTCCGCCGTTTGAGTAATCGGTTGCAATTATTTCTTGCACTCCATCATTGTTCGGATCAGCTACAATTACCCTTCTAACGCCTAAATCTTTATAATATGGCATTGCGGAATCAGCCGCCGTTCCAAGATACGCGTTGTAGGTAGCCATATTAACCGCTTCAATTGAAGTTTGTGCCTGAAGAGCAACGCAAACTGAAAATAATAGAGAAAAAAGTAAAAGAGTTTTTTTCATTGTCTTTCCTTATTGTTATTTGAATTTGTTTTTTGAATTATATCTTTGATTAAAATAAACACTCTAAAGTAAAATTCATAGTAAAATTTAAGATTTTTCATCGGTCAATTTTCAAAAATTCGTCGCGGTCAATCTGTTTCGCTGCTCTCATCCGAACATCATCTCAAATAAAAATATTTTTTTTATGCTGAAGAAGGCTTACTACTTGCAAAAGAAATTGTGGATTAGAGATTTTTACGCAGTCAAAATTAGAAATAGTTCCTCCGTTCTTTAAGAACATTGAAAAAACGGCGAACGCCATTGCTATGCGATGGTCATGAAAACTTTCAAATACGGGATTTTCATTTTTTATTTTTCCGCTTACCGAAAAACCATCGTGAAATTCTTCTACATCCAAACCAAGCCTTTTATAATTTTCTACTAAAGCAGAAATTCTATCTGATTCCTTCACGCGTAATTCTGAAGCATTTCTTATTTCAAACTTTCCTGTTCCCAATACAAAAGCAACAGAAAGAATCGGGATTTCATCAATAATATTTGGAATAATTTCTTTCTCAATTGCTACATATTGAAGCTCGCTGCTTCGCACAAGCAAATCTCCGTAAACCTCGTTGTTAGATATCCGCTGATTGCTGATTTCAATAGCGCTTCCCATTTCTTTTAATACTTTTAGAATACCTGTGCGAGTATCGTTCAAAGATACATGCCGAAGATTCACTTCCGATTTTTTTGCAAGTAAAGTCAGTACAATAAAAAAAGCGGCGGAAGAAATATCAGACGGCACAAAATAGTTTTGAGCGGAAGGATACTTCTTTTGTGAAGCATAAATAAACCGCTTCCCTTCTTTTACTTCAACACGCAAACCAAGCATCACTTCCGTGTGATTACGCGTTTGTTCAGATTCAATCACGCAAGTTTCCTCTTCCAAATGAAGCCCTGCAAGAAGCAGAGAACTTTTTACCTGCGCGCTTGCAACAGGCATTTCATAAGTAATGGGCAAAGGTTTTTCGTTTGGATGAATTGTTAACGGCAACGTCAATTTAGGCGATGCGGAAAGTTTTGCCCCCATCAACGAAAGCGGTTCCATCACTCGTTTCATCGGACGCAGCGAAAGCGATTCATCGCCGATTAATGTTGCTGTAAATGGCTGCATTGAAAGAAATCCGGCAAGTAATCGCGCAGTGGTGCCGGAATTACCGGCATCTAATTTATTTACGGGAGCGGTAAAATTTTTGAATCCTTTTCCCGCGATTATTAGTTTTTCGTTTTCCCATTTACTGGTAACGCCAAGTTCGGAAAAACATTTTAATGTTGAGCGAACATCTTCGCCGTTCGATAGATTTTCAATTTCGGAAATCCCTTTAGCCATGCAAGAAAATATTACGGCTCGGTGCGAAATTGACTTATCGCCCGGCAGCGCAAGCTCGCCGTTTACTGTTCCAATTTTACTAAATGATTGTGTCATTATTTATTTGTCAACCAATCGTTAATTCTTTTTTCTGTTATTTCCGAATGTTCGGCATGGTTAGCATAAAAACCATTCTGCGTTCTTTGCCGCATTGCTTCGTACAATGTTACTGCGGCTGCAACTGAAATATTCAGGCTTTGCACCATTCCATGCATCGGAATGTAAAATATAGTATCGGCAAACTCTTCAGCTTCATCAGATATTCCACGATGCTCATTTCCAAAAACAAGCGCGACTTTTTTAGTCAGGTCAAGTTCATAAAGATTCAAGGAATTCGCTTTTAACGATGATGCGAGAATTGTAAATCCCTCATTTCGCAATGTTTGGTAACACGTTTTAACATCGGCGAATTTTTCTTTTTGTACCCACTTAAATGCAGATGCCGAAGATTTGCTTCCGATCTTTGGATATTTTTCAATGTTATAAATCAGCGAGACTTTTGGAATTCCGACAGCATCGCACGAACGAAACACTGCGCTAACGTTGTGGGGATCGTGAACATTTTCAAGAACAAGGCGAAGCGAATCTTGCCGCGCGGAAGCAACGGCAATAATTTTTTCTTTCCGCCGTTCGGTAATCGCGTTTCTCAATGCTTATGAAAAATTAATTTGTAAATAGATTGACACGCGCTCCGTCCCGCTTTATCAACTAACACCTTGTGGCTCTCATCAAGTTTCAAATAATATTTTGCCAACGAAACAATTTTTTCGATTGCCTCATCCTCTTTTGGCGCCCAAGTTTCGCATCCGGTAATTGAAGGAACCGCAGCGGAATATCCGTCAAGTGCTTTTGAAATTATAATATCTAAAACCATTTAGTATGATGACTCACTTTACTCACCCAAAACAATTTTAACGCTTGCGCTAGCACCAATGCGGTCAGCGCCGCTTGCAATCATTGCTTCGGCATCTTCTTTGGAACGAATTCCGCCGGAAGCTTTTACGCCAATTGCAGAGCCGACAATTTTTTTCATGAGCGCAATGTCACCGACGGTAGCGCCGCCTTTTGAAAAGCCTGTTGAAGTTTTAACGAAATCCGCTCCCGCTTTTTTGCAAATTAAACAGGCTTTAACTTTTTCTTCATCGGTTAAAAGAGCGGTTTCCAAAATAACTTTACAAACGTTTCGATGAGCTTTTACTGCAAGCACAACTTTGTTTACGTCATTAAAGACATAGTCAAAATTCCCGCTTTTCAATTGCCCAATATTTATCACCATATCAATTTCAGCGGCTCCATTGGCAATGGCTTGTTCAGCTTCTAACCGTTTTACTTCGGTGGTTGTAGCGCCTAAAGGAAAGCCAATTACCGTACAAACTTTAACATCGGTTCCTTTTAGCAAGGAGGCGCAAAGTGGCACAAAACCGGGATTGACGCAAACAGAAGCAAAATGATATTGTTTTGCCTCCGCACAAAGTTTCGTTATTTCCGAAGTAGTGGCATCGGGTTTTAACATGGTATGGTCAATCATTCTTGCAAGTGAAAGATCTGGTAAATGATCGCCGATTCCAAGACCGGCAGAAATTCTTTCCGCTCCAACATTTACAATATTTTTAACTGCATTTGGCTGAGTGATAACATTGGTTTCCCAGCCTTTACATGTATCACCTTGGCAATAAAAATCGCGTAATGATTTTTCTAAAAATACTTGCGAAACAATTCGTTCTATTTTTGATGAATCCATATTAGTTTCCAGCTTTTATATACGCTTTGAATGTATTTTGTAATAACATAGCTATCGTCATTGGTCCAACGCCTCCGGGAACGGGAGTGATGTACGAAGTTTTCGGAGAAACTTTTTCATAATCTACATCGCCGACAATTCTATAACCTTTAGCTTGTGTTGCATCTTCAACTCGATTAATCCCAACATCAATCACCACAGTTTCTTCTTTCACCATGTCAGCGGTAATAAAATTTGGAACGCCAATCGCCGCAATTAATATATCTGCTGAACGGGTGAATTGTTTTAACTCCGAAGCAGCCGAATGACAAACGGTTACAACCGCATTAGCAAATTCTTTTTTCTGAACCATCATATTGGCAATCGGCTTGCCGACAATATTGCTTCGCCCAACAACAACGACGTGTTTTCCTTTTGTTTCAATGTGATATCTTATTAGCAGTTCTTGAATTCCTGCCGGTGTGCAAGGGAAAAATGTATCGTTACCAATTACTAAATTCCCAACATTTTCCGGATGAAATCCATCAACATCTTTTTGGGGTGAAATTGCTTTGATAATTTTAGATTCATTTATCTGCTTAGGCAAAGGTAACTGTACTAATATTCCATGATACAAATCATTTTGATTATAGTTTTGCACAATCCGCAGTAATTCATCTTCCGTTGTTGATTCGGAGAGTTTTTCAATTTTTGAAAGGAAACCAATTTCTTCACAAGCTTTTGCTTTGCTGCCGACATAAACTTTTGAAGCGGAATTTTCGCCAACAAGAATGGTAACAAGCCCCGGGACTGATTTCCCTTTCTCTTTTAATTTTTCAACTTCTTTTTTTAATTCAAGCCGAATTTCGGAAGCTACTTTTTTGCCGTCAATTAAAATCATTTTATTAGCTTAGTGAAGTTTGAAATTCTGGAAATAAGATGCGTTCGATTGAAACTGTTTTACCGGTTGCAACATCAACTTTTAGAAG
>Ga0172371_10008455_pt1 | contig 14422 bp, 15 predicted proteins | sample Lak12m_FD_114543 | JGI IMG/M metagenome (GOLD analysis project Ga0172371, IMG submission 114543) | Freshwater microbial communities from Kabuno Bay, South-Kivu, Congo - kab_022012_12m | ecosystem: Environmental > Aquatic > Freshwater > Lake | place: Democratic Republic of the Congo: South-Kivu... | reverse complement strand
GTGAGCGAGCTCCTCGCGCGCATCACCGTCGTGGGCAAGACCGAGGTGAACAAGGTGTACGACCCGGCCTGCGGGTCGGGGTCGTTGCTGCTGAAGTTCGCCAAGGTACTCGGTAAGGAGAACATCCGCCAGGGCTTCTACGGCCAGGAGATCAACCTCACCACCTACAACCTGGCGCGCATCAACATGTTCCTGCACGACGTCAACTACGAGAAGTTCGACCTCGCGCACGGCGACACCCTGCTCGACCCGGCCCACTGGGACGACGAGCCCTTCGAGGCCATCGTCTCCAACCCGCCCTACTCCATCAAGTGGGAGGGCGACGCCAATCCGCTCCTCATCAACGACCCGCGCTTCGCCCCCGCCGGCGTGCTCGCGCCCAAGTCGAAGGCCGACCTCGCCTTCACCATGCACATCCTCAGCTGGCTCGCGGTCAACGGCACGGCGGCCATCGTCGAGTTCCCGGGCGTGCTCTACCGCGGCGGCGCCGAGGGCAAGATCCGCAAGTACCTCATCGACAACAACTACGTCGACACGGTCATCCAGCTGCCACCGGACCTCTTTTTCGGCACCACCATCGCTACCTGCATCATCGTGCTGAAGAAGTCGAAGACCGACAACGCGACCCTCTTCATCGACGCCTCCGCCCAGTTCGTCCGCGCGGGCAACAAGAACAAGCTCACCGAGGAGAACCGGCAGCGCATCCTCGACGCCTTCACCGTCCGCGCCGACGTCCAGTACTTCGCCCGCCTGGTCCCCAACGCCGAGATCGCCGAGAACGGCTACAACATCGCCGTCTCGTCATACGTGGAGCAGGAGGACACGTCCGAGGCCGTCGACATCACCGCCCTCAACGCTGAGATCGCCCGCATAGTGGCGAGGCAGGCCGAGCTGCGGACGCAGATCGACGCCATCGTGGCGGATTTGGAGGGCGGAAGCGCATGACCGAGACGCCCATAGCGCTCACGGAGGCGCCGGGGGGGTACGCCGCGTGGCTCGCCGAGGTGAAGTCACGCATCTACACGGCACAGCAGCAGGCGACGCTGGCCGTCAACAGGGAACTGCTCCTCCTGTACCGGCAGATCGGGCGCGACATCCTGGCCCGTCAGAGCGAGAGCGGGTGGGGCAGCCGAATCGTCGAAAGGCTCTCCCACGACTTGCGTACTGCCTTCCCCGACATGAAGGGGTTCTCTCGGGCCAACCTCATGCACATGCGGGCCTTCGCGGTTGCATGGAGCGGCGACGAAATTGTCCAACAGCCTGTTGGACAATTGCCGTGGAGTCACAACATCGTGCTCCTCAGCAAGTTGAAGGACTCCCAGCAACGGCGTGCGTACGCGGAAGCGGCCGTCGCTCACGCCTGGTCGCGGAACGTCCTCATCATGCAGATCGAGACCCGTGCGCTCGACCGCCAAGGGCGGGCCGTGACCAACTTGGCGCACGCTCTTCCAGCCCCGCAGTCCGACCTGGCCTGGGAGTCGCTCAAGGACCCATACCGCCTCGACTTCCTGGGGCTTGGGGCAGAAGCCATGGAACGTGAGATCGAGAGCGCTCTGGTCCAACACGTGACCGACTTCCTGCTCGAACTGGGTGCAGGCTTCGCGTTCGTGGGACGCCAGGTGCACCTCGCGGTCGGCGGGGAGGACTTCTACCTCGACCTGGTCTTCTACCACCTCAAGCTGAGGCATGAGTCGGATGGCCCGACCATCGGCCTGCTGCTGTGCAAGAGCAAGAACAAGGTTGTCGCGGAGTATGCGCTCCGTGACAGCGCCAAGCCCCTTGGCATCGCCGAGTACCAGCTGACTGAGTCCCTGCCTGAGAAGCTCAAGACGAGCCTCCCCACCATCGAGCAGATCGAACGCGAACTCGAAGATGGCGCGTCGTGAGCCGGATCGATGAGCGGCACAGTCCCGTGGCTCGCCCCAAAGGATACGCGCGACCTCGCCTCCGGGATTGGACTGACGTATACTATGTCTGCATGTTGCACGTCAGGAGGTAGCCGTGAACACCAAGCTCACGCTGAGGATGGATGACCACCTCATCGACCGGGCCAAACGCTACGCGGCGCGTTCGGGCAAGTCCGTGTCGCAGATCGTCGCGGACTACTTCGCCCTGATCGAAGCCGACGAGGACATCCCAGGTACGGAACTCACTCCCCGCGTACGCGCGTTGGTCGGATCGTTGAAGGGCGCCGCGGTCACCGAGGACGACTATCGTCGTCACCTCGAAGAGAAGTACTCGTGAGGATCGTGTTCGACACCAACGTTGTGCTCGACGTCCTGCTGGAGCGAGAGCCGCACGTGGTTCCTGCGGCTGGACTGTTCGCCCTGGTCGACAACGGTCTGGTCGGCGGAGCAATCTGCGCGACCACCGCGACGACCATCTACTACATCGCAGCGAAGAGTTTCGGCACAAAGCGGGCGCGCGAGGAGGTCCGCGCGCTTCTTGAGCTGTTCGAGGTGGCCCCGGTCGACCGCCTGGTGCTCGACTCCGCTCTCGACGTGGGTTTCTCCGACTACGAGGACGCCGTCATCCATGAGGCGGCCCGAGCGATCGGTGCCGACGCGATCGTCACGCGTGATCGGGCCGACTTTGCGAGTGCCGTGATCCCGGCCCTCCACCCGCACGAGATGCTCGCCGTCATCTCCGCCGCATGACGGACGTGCGTGGGCGCGACCCTGAGAGCGAATCGTGATGGGCCGCATCGACCACCTGATCGCCGAGCTGTGCCCGGAGGGGGTGGAGTTCAAGACGCTGCGTGAGATCGGCCAGCTGGTGCGTGGCAATGGGATGCCCAAGTCGGACTTCACCGAGGCCGGGGTTGGTGCGATTCACTACGGTCAGATCTACACATACTACGGTACCTGGGCGAAGGAGACACGTTCCTTCGTCGCCCCAGAAACTGCGGCCAAGTTGGCGAAGGTCGACCCGGGCGATGTGATCATCACCAATACCAGCGAGAATCTCGAAGATGTTGGCAAGGCGGTCGCGTGGCTTGGTGATTCTCAGATCGTCACCGGTGGCCATGCCACGGTCTTCAAGCACGCACAAGACCCGAAGTACATCGCGTACTGGTTGCAGACGCCGGACTTCTTCGTCCAGAAGAAGCGGATGGCAACCGGCACGAAGGTGATCGACGTGTCAGCCAAGGCACTCGAGAAGGTTCTGATCCCGGTTCCGCCCCTCGAGGTACAGAGGGAGATCGTGCGAGTATTGGATCTGTTCACAACGCTGGAGGCGGAGCTGGAGGCGGAGCTGGAGGCCCGGCGGCGGCAGTACGCCCATTACCGAGACTCACTCCTGACCTTTGATTAAGCGGGGGGGGTCCGCTGGATCCCGATGGGTGAGGTCGGTGAGTTCGTTCGGGGTCGTCGCTTCACAAAGGATGACGTCGTCGAGCGAGGCATTCCGTGCATCCACTACGGCGAGATCTACACGCGCTACGGCGTCGCCACGTCCTCAGTCGCCACGCACGTACGTTCAGACTTGGGCGCGAGCCTTCGGTACGCGCAGCCGGGAGATGTTGTGATTGCAGCTGTCGGCGAAACCGTAGAGGACGTCGGCAAGGCGGTGGCGTGGCTTGGCGACGAGCCGGTCGCAATTCACGACGACACGTTTCTGTTCCGTCATGCGATGAATACCAAGTTCGTGTCGTACTACCTGCAGAGTTCGACCTTCCATGCTGAGAAAGCCAAATATGTCGCGCGTGCCAAGGTGAAGCGACTCTCCGGGGAGAGCTTGGCCAAGATCACCATCCCCGTCCCACCTCTCGAGGAACAAGCCCGCATCGTCGCCATCCTCGACAAGTTCGATGCCTTGGTGAACGACCTCAGCGTCGGCCTCCCCGCCGAGCTGGCTGCCCGGCGCAAGCAGTACGAGCATTACCGCGACCGGTTGCTGACCTTCCAGGAGAGGGTGGCGTGACCAGCGAGCGCGTCGAAGCCGGCGAGTACAACCCGGTCACCCATGACCACGACGAGTTCCTCGAGCGCGCGCTCAAGCGCAAGGGTTTCCGGGAGGCCTACGAGTCCGAGGAAGAGTACATTCTCATTCGCGAGTTGCTGGCCGCGCGCGTGCACGCCGGCCTGACGCAAGAAGAGGTGGCTGCCTCCATGGGCACCACGAAGAGCGCAGTGTCGCGTCTGGAGGGCGCAGGTAAGCACTCCCCCTCGGTAAGCACGCTCAAGAGGTACGCAAGGGCAGTGGGGTGTGACGTCGAGATTCGCCTGGTCCCCGTTGGTCATCCAACGAGCACGCACGGCTGACCGTCGCGCCGCGCCCGCATTTTCAGTGGGCACTGAAAATGGCTGCGGAGTGAAAATAGAGGGCCCGCAACCTTCGTCCCCAGGCCTGGTCGCCACCTCAACCGCGCCCGCCAGTGCTGTGATAAGAACCTCGGACGATCTGCACAAAGCCCGAGGAATCCATCACAATCCAGCCGTCCCCAAGCGCTCTGCCGCTCGCTAATCCACCCATCCGAGGCCGGGCTTCCAACGCACGTCGAACGCCTCGTCTACTTCAGCCTCGTGCGGATCGAGGCCGCTACGTCGACCGGTGGGCACATGAGCGGCAACCCGCGGGGTTGTCCGGCTCGATGTGATTGCTCGGCGACACCCCAACCACCTACGTCAGGCGCAGGAGGCGTTCGCTGCGCCACACCCGCACGATCCGTACCCGTTCCGCATCGATGCGGTAGACGATACGGAAGGGTGGATGGATGACCTCGCGCAGCTGCGTCGCCCCAAACTCAGGCACCACGCGCCCGCTTTCCGGGAACTCGGCAAGCCGCTCTACCGCTGCGACGATCTCGCGCAGCAGCCTCTCGCCGACCTCCGCAGCACCCTGCTCGGCATACCACCGGCGGGCTGTCTCCAGGTCGGTGAGCGCCGAGGCGGCGAAGGTGACGCGACGTCGGGGCGGCATTCAACTCAGATCGAGGCGCCGCTTGACCTCGCCCAAGTCGAACTCGCGGCCGGCTTCGAGGTCCATCAAGCCGGCCACGACGCCACGCAGGAAGGCGCGCTCTTCTGTCTCTGCCTCATAGTCGGCCAGCGCCAACATGACAGCGACGCCACGTCCGCGGCTGGTCACCAGCACCGGCCGCCGAGTGGCGTCGACCTGATGCACGATCCTGCCCGGATTGACCTTGAGGTCGCTGAGCGGAACGACGTCCTCAGAGAACTTGGTCGGTGATGCCATCGGTCCTCCCTATAGGGCTTCATACAGGGCCCATAATAGCACCTGTTGATAGGTCCGAGAAGTGCACCCTACGCGAGTCGCTCACCGTCTCGTGCTGGTGTTCGCGGAACGGACGGTCTTCGCTCACATGAGCGCCCGTAGGTTGGGCTCGATGACCGAGCCGACGCGGACGATGTGCGCGAACTCCGTGATCTCGCCGGGCTTCGCCGTCCGACATGTATGCGTGCCTTGCCGCCTCGGATTGGTGTCGAGTGTGACGCGCATCCGGCGCCGCTCCAACCCCGCTCGCAGAGGACTGTGATAAAAACCTCGGAACATCTTCACAAAGTCCGAGGAATCTATCACAATGGTGCCATGATGCGATCCCCGTCCGACAGTTCCATACGCGAAGCCGCAGCGGTGTTCAAGGCCGCGGGGGGTACTATGCGGACGAGCGAGGCTGCAGAGCGTGGTGTCCACTACGCGACGCTCTACGGCATGCGAGACGCCGGGCTCCTCCAGCGCCTCTCCCGGGGCGTATATCGTCTCGCAGAGCTCAGGGGATCGGTCATGCATGATGTCGTGGCGGTCGCCGAACGGGTCCCGTACGCGGTGCTGTGTCTCCTCAGCGCGCTCGACTTCCACGAGATCGGCACGCAGATACCCTCGCGCGTGAGTATTGCCATCGGACCCAAAGACTGGCGCCCGCGACTCGATTATCCACCTCTCCAGGTATATCGGATGTCGGGAGAGGCGCTTACCGCGGGCGTGGAGGAGCACTCTATCGACGGCACGACGGTCAAGGTGTTCAACCCGGCAAAGACGGTAGCGGACTGCTTCAAGTTCAGGAACAAAGTGGGGCTCGACGTCGCCCTCGAGGCGCTCCGCGAAGCGGTACGCGATCGTAAGGCTACGCGCGATGAGATCATGCGGTACGCAGCGATCGACCGTGTCGCGAAGATCGTCCGCCCATACATCGAGGCTATGGGATAAGCCACCGCGAGGTGACGAACATTCCTGCATCCGTGCGTGCCCGGCTGATGAACCGAGTGAGGGCCAGCGGCGAGTCATACGACCAGGTGCTTCAGTACTTCGCCATCGAACGGTTCCTCTATCGGCTATCGCGGACCGAGTGGGGGGACCGCTTTATCGTCAAAGGCGCGATCATGCTGCGGGCCTGGGGAACCCCCATGGGGAGACCCACACGTGACATCGATTTCCTCGGCAGGGTCTCTCATTCGTCCGAGGCAGTACTGACTGCGGTTCGCGAGTGTCTCGCCGTGGACTACCCAGAGGATGGGCTCGTGTTCGAGTCCGAGATCAAAGTCAGTGAGATCAATACGGAAGAGGACAACCCCGGGGTCAGGGTCTCCTTGCGGGGCGATCTTGACCGGGGCAAGTTCAAGCTGCAGCTCGACATCAGCATCGATGACGCAGTCGTTCCGGAGCCCGCGTGGCTGGACTACCCGACTCTGCTGGACCTGGATGCGCCACGCATCCTGGTCTACCGGGTGGAGACAGCCCTCGCGGAGAAGTACGAGACGATTGTCAGCAAGGGCATCACGAACAGTCGCCTGCGGGACTTCTACGACATCTGGCTCCTCTCAAGGTCACAGTCCTTCGCCGGCGACAAGATCGCGGCGGCGATCGGCGCAACGTTCGCTCATCGCCGGACGGCGCTTCCGAGCGACACTCCGCCAGGGCTGACCGAAGAGTTCTCCGCCAGCGCCGAGGCGCGAACCCGGTGGAACTCGTTCCTGACTGGGAAGGGAGTCGACGCGCCCGCGGATCTCGTCTACGTGTGTGACGTGATCGCCTCCTTCATCACGCCGCCGGCCGTGGCGGCGGCCGCGGGGATGCCGTTCTCGTCCACATGGGACCCATTGGCTGGATGGTCGGACTGATGACCGACCCACCCGGCACCCACCGCATCGACCCCATCGCCGTCAGCGCCGAGAGCACCGTTGTCGCCGAGCACGTGCCGGAGGCCGTCTCGGCCACCGCCTACCAGTCAGAAGGCGCCTTGGAGCGCGAGCTCATCAAGGTGCTTCAGTCCCAGGCCTACGAGTACCTGCCCCTCACCAGCGAGCCCCAGTTGATAGCCAACCTGCGCGCCCAGCTCGAGGCGCTGAACGGCATCACGTTCTCCGACCTGGAGTGGGCGCAATTTTTCGCCACGAAGGTTGCCGGCGCCAACGAGGGCTCCGCCGAGAAGACGGTGCGCATCCAGGAAGACCATGTCCAGCTCCTCAGGCGCGACGACGGCTCCACCAAGAACATCCTGCTCATCGACAAGGGGAACATCCACAACAACCGCCTGCAGGTCGTCAACCAGTACGAGGTCGCGCAGGGGGAGGGGGGCGCGGTCCACGCCAACCGCTACGACGTGACGGTGCTCGTCAACGGTCTGCCGATGGTCCACATCGAGCTCAAGCGCCGCGGCGCCGACATCCGCGAGGCCTTCAACCAGATCGACCGCTACCAGCGCGACAGCTTCTGGGCGGGCTCGGGCCTCTTCGACTATGTGCAGCTCTTCGTCATCACGAACGGCACGCTCACCAAGTACTACTCCAACACCACCCGCCGCCGGCACCTGAGCGAGCGGGCCGGGGCGAAACGGGTCCGCAAGACCTCGAACTCTTTTGAGTTCACCTCCTGGTGGGCCGACGCGGCGAACAAACCCATCCAGGACCTCGTGGCCTTCGCCCGGACGTTCTTCGCCAAGCACACGCTGCTCAATATCCTGACCAAGTACTGCGTGCTCACCGCCGACCGCATGCTGCTCGTCATGCGGCCGTACCAGATCGTCGCGACCGAGCGCATCCTGCAGAAGATCGACATCTCCACAAACTACAAGAAGCTGGGCACCATCGCCGCCGGTGGCTACGTCTGGCACACGACGGGCTCGGGCAAGACGCTCACCAGCTTCAAGACCGCCCAGCTCGCGAGCCGGCTGTCGAGCGTGGACAAGGTCCTCTTCGTCGTCGACCGCAAGGACCTCGACTACCAGACCATGCGCGAGTACGACCGCTTCGAGCGGGGCGCGGCGAACTCCAACACCTCGACCGCAGTGCTCAAGCGCCAACTGGAAGACCCCGCTGCGCGCATCATCATCACCACCATCCAGAAGCTCTCCACCTTCATCCAGGCGAACACGGGCCACAGCATCTACGACGGCCACGTCGTCATCATCTTCGACGAATGCCACCGCTCCCAGTTCGGCGACATGCACGCGGCCATCGTCAAGGCCTTCAAGCGCTACAACCTCTTCGGCTTCACCGGCACGCCCATCTTCGCGGTCAACGCCGGCGCGGGGGGTGACCCGCTGCTGCGGACCACGGAGCAGGCGTTCGGGGAGAAGCTCCACACCTACACCATCGTCGACGCCATTACCGACAAGAACGTGCTGCCCTTCCGCATCGACTTCGTCAACACCATCCGGCTGCCGGAGGGCATCGCCGACAAACAGGTATCGGCGATCGACACGGAGAAGGCGCTGCTCGCCCCCGAGCGGGTCACCCAGGTGGTGGGCTACACGCTCGAGCACTTCGATCAGAAGACCAAGCGCTCCGAGCACTACGCGCACGCGGGCCGGCGGGTGCACGGCTTCAACGCGCTGTTCGCCACCGCCTCCATCGAGGCGGCCAAGCGCTACTACCGCGAGTTCAAACGCCGGCAGGAGGCTCTCGTCCCCGACCGGCGCCTCAAGGTGGGGCTCATCTACTCATACGCGGCGAACGAGGAAGTGGGTGACGGCTACCTGGAGGAGGAGGGCTTCGAGACCGAGACCCTCGATCAGTCCTCGCGCGACTTCCTCGACGGAGCCATCGGCGACTACAACGCGCTCTTCGGCACGAGCTTCGACACCTCGTCCGACCGGTTCCAGAACTACTACAAGGACCTGTCGCTCCGGCTCAAGAGCCGCGAGATCGACCTGGTCATCGTGGTGAACATGTTCCTCACCGGCTTAGACGCGACCACGCTCAACACGCTCTTCGTCGACAAGAACCTGCGCACCCACGGCCTCATCCAAGCCTACTCGCGCACGAACCGCATCCTCAACTCGGTCAAGACCTACGGCAACATCGTCTCCTTCCGCGACCTGGAGGAGGAGACCAACGACGCCATCGCCCTCTTCGGCAACCGGGACGCCTGCGGCATCGTGCTACTGCGGCCCTACGCCGAGTACTACGGCGAGTACGCCGACAAGGTCGCGCAACTGCTGGCGGACTACCCCCTCGGGACGCCCATCGTGGGCGAGGCGGTCGAGAAGGAGTTCATCGCGCTGTTCGGCGCCATTCTGCGGCTCGAGAACATCCTGACCTCTTTCGACGACTTCGCCGACAACGAGCTCGTGAGCGAGCGCCAGGGGCAGGACTACCGCAGCCTCTACCTCGACCTCTGGACCGCCTTCCGCCGCGTGGGGGAGGCCGAGAGGGAGTCCATCAACGACGACCTGGTCTTCGAGATCGAACTCATCAAGCAGGTGGAGATCAACGTCGACTACATCCTCATGCTGGTCCAGCGGTATCGGGCGGCCCACGGCGACGGCGAGGATACGGAGATCCGCGCCTCTATCGGCCGCGCCATCGACGCAAGCCCCAGCCTGCGCAACAAGAAGGACCTCATCGAGGCGTTCGTCGACTCGGTCTCGGCAAGCGGCGCGATCGACGAGGAGTGGCGAGCGTTCGTCCGCCTCCGACGCGACACCGAGCTCGACGCCATCATCTCGGCCGAGGGCCTGAGGCCGGAGGAGACCCGCGCCTTCGTCGCGCAGGCCTTCCGCGACGGCGCCGTGCAGGCGACCGGGACCGCCATCACCGAGGTGCTGCCGCCCGTATCGCGCTTCTCACCGGATGGTGGGCACGGCGAGAAGAAGCGGCGGGTGCTGGCGAAGCTCGGCCGGTTCTTCGAGCGGTTCTTCGGTCTGGGCGCGGAGTAGGGGGGACGACGGGCCGCCCGGATCTGCGGGCGAATTGGACTATGCTGCTGTTCTTATCAGCCGGCGTCCAGCTGATCTCTCCGAGGCGGAGACCGGGGCATCCATTGAGTTCGGCCGACGGCCGAGGTGTGGCCCCGAACTCTCCGGGTGTGTCGCTCGCGGCAATTCGGCGGACGCGGCGCAACACCATCACCACGGTTGAGAATCTGGCGCTCCGACCTACTCCTGCCCCACCGACCCCAAGAGACGAATCGTCACGGGTCCGGAGGCTGCCTGCCGAGCGAGCCGCTTGTCGGCCGTCCAGAGTTCGGCGTCAAGATGCTCGGCCGCGGCTACGTACTGCGCGTCGTAGGCGGCGCTCAGCCCGAGTCGATCAGCCAGCCGCAGCGCGTGGCGAAGGAGCACGGTGCTGTGTTCGTAACGAATGGGGAGGGATAGGGCGGCATCAAGGACGAGGTCGGCCGAGTCGAGGCTGAGAAACCCCGCGCGATGATAGCGGTGGAGTGCGTTTGTCACCTCGTATCCCAGAAGGACAGGCGCGTGCACAGCGACCCCGGCCGTGGCCCAGTCGTCCCACAAGCGCCAGACCTCCGCGTCATTCGGCCCGAGGAACAAGCGCATTACGAGACTCGCGTCAACGCAGACCGTCATACTGCTCATTCCGTTCTGCTCGCTGGTCCCTCAGCACGTCCTCCGGGGCCGGCAGTTCACGTCCCGCGATCTCGGTGCGAACGCGCTCCCGCGCCTGCTGCACGCGCCCCCGCCACTCACTGTCTTCCGCAGCCCCCGCAAGCTGCTCGTACGTGCGCACGGACAACACGACGACTTGAGGACGCCCGCCCCGCTCCACGAGGACGGATTCCCGCCCCTCGGATACCCGCCGAAGCAACTCTCCAAAGTGAAGTTTTGCCTCGGTCGCGCTCATGACTGTGTGCATCGCAGCCTCGTTGTTGTTCGAACTATCGATCGATCATTACGATAGCACCGTCTACATGTGGGTGTAAGCCTGCTCTTAGCCCAACCAGAACTTGAGAACTTGGCCCGGCTGGGCAATCGAAGCGCGGCGGCGCGACGCAGGCCGATGGTGGCGGCCGTCGTAGCCCATGGTCCGATCCAGCCCGCAATGAAGTGAGTTCCCAAGACAACGAGCCGGCTACCCGCCTTCAACAGGTAGAATGCACCGTATGACCCGCCCGTTTCGACTGCAGGCTGTATTGTTCGACTTCGACGGTACCCTCACCGGGCCGGGCGCCATCGACTTCGAGGCCATCCGGCGGGCGATCGGCTGCCCGCCTGGCACGCCCATCTTGGAGTTCGTCGCCGCGCAGACGGACGCGGCCCGGCGGGCTGAGCTGTACTCCGTCCTCGAGGGCTTCGAACTCGCGGCTGCCGCGGTCTCGCAGCCGAACCTCGGAGCGGTGCAGGCCGTGCGTGGACTGAAGCCACTGGGTCTGCCCGTGGGTGTTATCAGCCGGAACGGCCTGGCTTCGATCGAGCGCGCACTTGAGAACTTCGCCGATCTCGGTCCGGACGACTTCGACGTCATCGTGTCGCACGATCTGCCGCTGGCTCCCAAACCTGCACCCGACACCGTGCTCTGGGCCGCCGACCGTCTAGGGGTCGATCCGGCCGGATGTCTGGTGGTGGGCGATTTCGGCTTCGACGTGATGGCCGGAAGAGCTGCCGGAGCGGTGACTGTGCTGGTGCGCAACCATTCCTCGCCTGCTGAGGGTGTCGTGGGTGGTTCCTTCGCCGACTGGGCCCGGGATGCCGACTTCGTGATAGACGATCTCACCCAGCTCGACGAGGTCGTGCGGCTTGGTCTGCCACTGCCTACGGGAAAGTTCCCCAACGATCTGCTCGGTCGCTTCCTCGCCGACCTCATCACGGAAGATCCCGCCCTCTTCGTACGCCCGCGCGTCGGCGAAGATGTGGCCGTGGTGGACCTGTCCGCCGCGCGCGTGCCACGGGGCGCCGCGGGCATGGCCGTCGCTGTCGGACCGGCATCGCCCGATCTCGGCCTCTTGGTTCTCAAGTCGGACCCCATAACCTTCGCCACCGATTCTCCGGGCCGGTACGCCGTGTTGGTCAACGCCAACGACGTAGCCACTTCAGGGGCGACACCGCGATGGCTGCTGGCCACGTGCCTCTTCCCGGCGAACTCCACTCCGTCGGAGATCCTGTCCACGCTTGCCGAGTTGCGTGACGCCTGTGCCGAATGGGGCATCACCTTGTGTGGCGGGCATACCGAGATCACCGATGCGGTCAAGCATGCGGTCGTCGTGGGAGCGCTGGTTGGGACTGTCGCCCGCGGCGGGCTCATCGACAAGCACTCCATGCGTGAGGGCGATCGCCTTGTGCTGACGAAGCGCCTTGCTGTGGAGGGTACGGCGCTCATCGCTCGGGAGTTAGGCCCGCGTCTGTTCGACCTGGGTATGACCGCGGAGGAGATCGATCGCTGCCGGGCGTTCCTCTCACAGGTCAGCATCTTGCCGGAGGCGCGCGTGGCGGCGGCGTCGGGAGTGGTCACCGCACTCCACGATGTCACCGAGGGTGGTCTGGCCACGGCGCTCGAGGAGGTCGGCCTGGCGGGCGGCCATCGCATCCGCGCGCAGCTGGACTGCATTCCCGTGTTCCCCGAGACCCGGAAGGTGTGCGGGCTGCTGGGGATCGACCCCCTGGGCCTCATCGGCTCGGGCAGCCTGCTCATCGCCTGCCGTGCCGCCGGCGCCGCCACCCTGGTCGCTCAGTTGACCGCCGAAGGCATCGAAGCCACCGACATCGGGGAGGTGTTGGAACCGGCCGTGCCCGGGGATACGATCGTCGAGGGCGTGCGCTCCGGCGCACCGGCGGAATGGCCGCGGTTCGCCGTCGACGAAGTCGCCCGTCTGTTCTAGCCGCCGCGGCGGATCGTGACGCGAACGGCCACGGGGGAGACGCCGGAGAGCCCATGAACGCGCTGACCGAGTTCTCTCCGCCCGTACGGACCTGGTTCGCCGCCACGTTCGGTGACCCGACACCTCCGCAGGCCCAGGGATGGCCGCCCATCCAGCGTGGCGAGCATACGCTGATCCTCGCGCCCACCGGATCGGGCAAGACCCTGACCGCGTTCCTATGGGGCATCGACGACCTCTATCGCGAGTTGGCCGGCATGGCCGCGGCCCTGTCCGATACCGGAGTCGCCACGCCCGGCCCCAAACCGGCCGCGGTTCCTCGGTCGGCCGCGGAGCGCTCCGCGGCCGCCGGTCCGCCCGGTGTCCGTCTGGTCTACATCTCTCCGCTGAAAGCCTTGAACAACGACATCCAGCGCAATCTGCGCGTACCGCTCGCCGGCGTGCGGGCCGCCGCTGCGGCGGCGGGCCTCGAGTGGCCGGAAATACGCGTCGCCGTCCGCTCCGGTGACACCCCGCAACGAGAGCGACGGGCTCTGCTGGCCCGACCACCGCACCTCCTCATCACCACGCCCGAGTCGTTCTATCTGATGCTCACGAGTCCGCGGGCCCGGGAGATGTTCGCGCCGGTGCGCACGGTGATCGTCGACGAGATCCATACACTGGCGGGGAATAAGCGGGGAGTCCATCTCTCGGTGAGTCTCGAGCGGCTGCGGGAGCTGACCGCGACGCCGATCCAGCGGATCGGGCTGTCTGCGACCATCAGGCCATTGGAGGAGGTGGCCCGGTTCTTGGGTGGAGCGGAGTGGGCGTCCGGCGGTCTCGCGGCACGCCCGGTAACCATCGTCGATGCGGGTCACCAGAAGCCTCTCGATCTGCGGGTCGAGACCCTCACCGAGGACTACCGCGGGTTACCCGGGGGTTCGGTCTGGCCGGTGGTGATCCCGCGGGTACTCGACCTGATCCGGCAGCACCGCACCACTCTGGTGTTCACCAACAACCGCCGGCTGGCCGAGCGCACCGCCGACCGGTTGAACGAGCAGGCCGCCGCCGAAGCCCGGGACGAGATCTCCGATCTGCCCCCGTTTCGGGCCCACCACGGCAGCATGGCCCGCGACGCGCGCCTGGAGATGGAGCGCGATCTCAAGGCGGGCAGGACGCGCGCCTTGGTAGGCACTTCGTCGCTTGAGCTGGGCATCGACATCGGCACGGTCGATCTCGTGGTGCAGCTGCAGTCCCCGTCCTCGGTGGCGCAGGGTCTGCAACGGGTGGGCCGCTCGGGCCACGTGGTGGGCCAGACCAGCAAGGGCCGGATCTTCCCCACCCATAGGGAGGATCTCGTACAGGCGGCGGTCGTGGCTCGGGGGATGATCGCGGGGGACGTGGAGGCAGTGGTGACGCCGCTCAATCC
>Ga0172371_10008453_pt1 | contig 14425 bp, 18 predicted proteins | sample Lak12m_FD_114543 | JGI IMG/M metagenome (GOLD analysis project Ga0172371, IMG submission 114543) | Freshwater microbial communities from Kabuno Bay, South-Kivu, Congo - kab_022012_12m | ecosystem: Environmental > Aquatic > Freshwater > Lake | place: Democratic Republic of the Congo: South-Kivu... | reverse complement strand
GGTTGACGGCGAACAAAGTCATGGCTATACCTGTGCTGAGCATCTGGCCCGTGAGCCTCATGGTGCCCACCGTGGACGAGGCTACGCCGTAGAGGCTCCTGTCCACGGAGCCCATGATGGCGTTTGTGTTGGGGGACGAGAACAGGGCCAGCCCTACGCCCAGGAGGGCGAGGCTCCCCGCCACATAGGTGAGGGGCGTGCCGCCGTCCATGAACACGAAGGGCACCAGCGAGAGGGACGTGACGGCCATTCCCACCGTGGCGATCCTGTGGGGCTCGACCCTGTCGCTGAGCCTCCCCGCGAGGGGCGAGATGAATGCCTGGGTTATGGGGGAGGCCATCATGACGATGCCGGCCTCCTGGGCGTTGAGGGCCTTGATGTACTGGAGGTACATGCTGAGGAGCAGCGTCATGGCGTATGTGGCGCTGAAGTTGATGAGGGCCGCCAGGTTGCTGAAGCTGAAGGCCCTGTTGCCCCTGAACAGGTTCACGTCCAGCACAGGGTTCTCGGCCTGGCCCTCGATATAGATGAACGCCGCGAGCAGGGCCAGGCCCCCCAGTATAAACGGGTACGCTCCGGGGCCCGGCAGCGAGGACATACCGTACATGAGCACCAGAAGCATCAGGCTGTAGAGTGCCGAGCCCCCCAGGTCGAACCGCTTGCCGCTAGCCTCGGCCCACTCGTCCCTTATTCTCGTGAGCGTCGTGGCCACTATGAGGAGCCCCACGCCCACGTTCACCAGGAATATGCTCCTCCAGCCGAAGCCGGTGGTGAGGAACCCCCCCAGGCTGGGCCCCACCGAGAGCCCCACGTACACCATGGCCGCGTTTAACCCCAGCACGGCACCCCTCTCCTCGGGCCCGTGGACGGAGACCAGTATGGCTATGCCGGTGCCGAATATCATGGCGGAGCCCAGCCCCTGCATGGCCCTGAGCGCCACGATGGTGGCGCTGGACGGGTAGACTGCTAGGAGCCCGGAAGCGAGGGTGAACACAGCGATCCCGTACAGGTAGACGCGCTTCCGGCCGTAGGCGTCGGCCAGCTTCCCGAAGGGGATCAGGAACATGGCCGAGGTGAGGAGGTATGCGAGGCTGGCCCAGCTCATGTCCAGGGCGCTGAGGCCGTACTCGGCGGCTATGCTTGGGAGCGCGATGTTGAAGCTGCTCCCTGAGAAGGGGGTGAGGAAGCTGCTCAGAGCCATGGTGAGCTGCACCGCCCTCTTATCCACCGCCAAACACGCCGCCCCTGAACCCTTCCTCGTGATACCGCAGGGGCTCAATAAGAGCTTTCAGGTGGACGCCAGAGAGGTTCTTCCTTATTCCTTCTAGGAGGGAATAACAGGAATAGGGCGACAGAAAAACAGCTTCAGCAACATGAAGCCGCGGAGGCTACTCGCCTAGGGCTCGGCGCTTCCTCATGATTATGCCCTTGCACCTGGGGGCGTACTCGCAGTACTCCAGGCAGGAGGGCGTGGGGTCCTTCTTGGCCTGCCTCTCGCCGCAGTCCAGGCAGACGCCCGAGTCCTCGTCGCTCCACACCTCGACCCTGCCCCCGCACTTCCCGCAGACCGCGTAGCTGACCGTGGGCCGGACGAACTCCTCTATGCCGGGGCACGTGTTCTCGGAGGGGCGCTTGAGGAAGCTCACGGAGTTTACCCCAGGATAGCCTTCAGGTCGGCCTCGGGGGTGGTGACTGGCATGACGTTGAAGTTGTCCACCAGCACCTTCAGCACATTTGGCGTCACCACGGCCGGGAGGCTAGGCCCCAGCCTTATGTTCCTGATGCTCAGGTGCAGCAGCGTCAGCAGTATGGCCACGGCCTTCTGCTCGTACCAGCTCAGCACCAGGCTCAAGGGCAGCTCGTTGACGCCCACCCCGAAGGCCTTGGAGAGCGCCAGAGCTATCTGCACCGCGCTGTACGCGTCGTTGCACTGGCCCACGTCCAGCAGCCGCGGGATACCCCCGATGTCGCCAAGGTCCTTGTCGAAAAACCTGAACTTGCCGCAGGCCAGGGTCAGCACCACGGTGTCACGGGGCGCCTTCTCCACGAACTCCGTGTAGTAGCTGCGGCCCGGCTTGGCGCCGTCGCATCCGCCCACCAGGAAGAAGTGCCTTATCTTCCCTGCCTTGACCGCCTCCACGACCTTGCCTGCGACCTCCATCACGGCGTTTCTGGCGAATCCAACCGTCACGGATTTGCCGGGCGCGTCCTCCTTGAATCCTGGCATCTCCAGTGCCTTCTCCACGGCCGGGGTGAAGTCCTTGTCCGCTATGTGCGCCACGCCGGGCCATCCCACGAGGCCGGTCGTGAAGATGTTGCCCTTGTAGCTCTCCGGCGGCTTCTGGATGCAGTTGGTGGTCATCACTATGGCGCCGGGGAACTGGGCGAACTCGCGCTGCTGGTTCTGCCAAGCGGTCCCGTAGTGGCCGTAGAAGTGACTATACTTCTTGAGCCCCGGGTACCCGTGGGTGGGCAGCATCTCGCCGTGGGTGTAGACGTATATGCCCTTGCCCTCCGTCTGCCTGAGTATCTTCTCCAGGTCGGCCAGGTCGTGGCCCGAGACAAGCAGGGCCTTGCCCTTCCTGTGGCCGAGGGGCACCTTGGTGGGCACCGGGTGGCCGTACCTGCCCGTGTTGCCGGCGTCGAGGAGCTCCATGGCGCGCAGGTTCACCTCGCCGCATTTGAGCACCATGCCCACCATCTCGCCCACCGACTTCTTCGGGTCCAGGGTGGCCGCCAGGCCCTCGTGGACGAAGGCGTAGACCTTATCGTCCTCCTGGCCCAGGATGGCCGCGTGGTCCGCATAGGCCGCGACCCCCTTGATGCCGTAGATGAGGAGCTGCTGGAGGCTGTGGACGTCCGGGTCGATGCTTGGATTTGACTTGACGCCGTGCTCCGCCCCCCGCCTCACCAACTCATCCAGGGTCCCGGCGGGCTTGAACGCGGCAGCCTCGCTCCACTTGACGCCCTTCACCTTCCTCTTTAGCCTCTCCCTGTGCTCCACGGCCCCCCTTATGAGGGGTGGGAACCTCTCCGGGTCGAAGTTCACGTTAGTCAAGGTGCTGAAGGCCGCCTCGCAGGTGAACCTGTTTACCTCTGCATCGCTGATCCCCTGCTGCCTGGCCGCCGCGGCGACCTCAGAGAGCCCCTTAAGGGCGTAGATGAGGAGGTCCTGCAGGGCTGCCACCTCGGGCTGCTTGCCGCACACCCCCGCCTTGGTGCAGCCTGTCCCCCCCATGGTCTGCTCACACTGGTAACAAAACATCTTTTTTTACTCCTTCCGAGACGCATCAGAGCGGCTCCGAGCGGGGCAGTCGGCCCCGTTACCGCAGTACCTGGCCGCGTGGCTCTCCATGGCCCCGAGTATGGGGTCAAGGGTCTCGTGGTTGAGGCTATAGACCCTGTTCTTGCCACTGCGGGTCACGTGAACTAGCCTGCACTGCACCAGAGGCCGGAGGTTGTGGCTCACCATGCTCTGCTCCTCGCCCAGGGCCTCGACTAGCTGCGATACGCTCATCGGCGCCCCGTCTAGGAGCTCCATTATGGCCAGCCTCGTGGGATTGGCCAGAGTGCTGAAGAAGCCGTAGCATAGGTCACTGAGTCCTTGCTTCATACCGGGGTCCGCTCTGAAACATTCTTCATATGAAGAACGTTTCATGCAGGATTTAAGCGTTATGGGTGGCCCGACGGCGTCAGCAGCGGCCGCAGTTAGCCTTGGAGGCGCAGCACCTCTCAGAGTGCCTCTCCACCACCCTGAACAGGGCGTCCACCGTTTCCCTGTCCGGGGTCACGTACTTCTCTTTTCCCCTCCTCTCCGAGCTGACGATCCCGCACTCCTCCAGGAGCTTCACGTTGTGGCTCACCATGCTCTGCTCCAGGCCCAGCTCGGCGGCCAGGCCACTCACGTTCATCTCGCCGTCCCTGAGCCTCTCCAGGATTGCCAGCCTAGTGGGGTTAGCAAGTGACGAGAAGAACCCGTAGCAAACCTCGTTCATGCCCTTCTTCATGCCTTCTCCCTCTCTCGCGCAAGTAAGGATCAGAGTTAGGTAAGTCATTCAGCTTATAAGAGAAATGGTGTCGCGAAACAGATGCATGAAGAAAATTTGTAGCGAGGCTGGGCGGCAGGTCTCAACAAGCCCCTCCCTGAACAAGATTCATAAACGGAACGCATCGATGTAAAATGAGGCACCTGATGGGTTCGAGACAATGGGCGGGCGCCGGCGCGACTGGGACCCCTCACGCCGGGCGCCGTGAGGCTCACATAAATTCATCCAGGGTGGGGGCCGAGCGCCACCCGCGCCGTGAGCACGGGGCGCTCGGGAGAAGGTGACCCGCCTATTGTCACGGCTCTTCACTATCGAACACCCCGCCATAAGACTAGAGCTGGCCATAGCTAGAATCGACACCCTGCACATCCACGAGGAGATCATCCCCTCGGCAAGGGACGAGCTTGTGCGCAAGATACCCGAGGACAGCTACTTCCTGCACCCAATAATAGTGGACAGGGAGACCCGAGTCGTCCTCGACGGGATGCACAGGGTGGCAGCCGCCCGGGTCCTCAGCCTTAACCATATCCCCGTCTGCTTCGTGGACTACCGGAACCCCGGCATACTGCTGAGGTGCTGGTACAGGACATTCAGGGGCCTTGGGGGAGGCGAGGCGGACGAGGCGCTGCTGCGTCTCGGCTTCGCGTGGAGGGAGATGGGGGCTGATGACGCCCTCAGGCTCGTAGAGGGGAGGGGGGCCACCGCCGCGCTGATATTTGGGCGGAGGGCGCGGGCGGTGGGCGGCGGCGGCGACGCGGAGTCCGTCTACTCGGATGTCAGGAGGATGGAGAGGGCTCTCTCGGGGAGCCACGGCATGGGCTTCGCCACGGAGAGGGAAGCGTTGGAGAGGGCCGAGAGGGGCGAGGTCTCGACACTTGCCGCCCCGACTCTGCGGAAGGAGGAGGTGGTGGCCGTCGCCCTGGCAGGGAGGGTGTTCCCCCAGAAGACGACGAGGCACGTGATCCCTGCGCGGCCCATGGGGGTAAAGGTGCCCCTGGAGTGGCTTGTTACCGGCAGGAGCGAGGCCGAGCTCAACGAGAAGCTGCGCCTGTACCTGTCATCGAGGAGGATAAGGCAGATGATGCCGGGCACCGTGATAGACAGGAAGTACGAGGAGCCCCTCTACGTCTTCGAGTAGGTGGGGCTACAGCTTGAGGCGGTTGAGGCTGCCGTCCATGGTCTTCACGCCGCCCATGTAGGGCTGCAGGGCCTTAGGGACCTTGACTGTGCCGTCCTCCTGCTGATGCTGCTCCATGACGGCTATCATCGTCCGGCTTGTGGCCAGCGCCGTGTTGTTCAGGGTGTGGACGAATCCCTCGGGGGCGGCCCCCTCTTTGAGCCTGTACTTGACGTTGAGCCTCCTAGCCTGGTAGTCGGTGCAGTTGCTGTTGGACCCTATCTCGCGGAACTCGCCGTCGGCCATCCAGACCTCCGTGTCGTACTTCTTGGCCGCGATGCTCCCTATGTCGCCTGTGCAGACGTTCACGACCCTGTAGTGGAGGCCGAGCCCCTCGTAGAGCTGCTCGCAGTTGCGCTGCAGCTCCTCGTGGAGGGCCCAGCTCTGCTCGGGCAGCGTGAAGATGAACTGCTCCACCTTGTGGAACTGGTGCACCCTGAAGAGGCCCTTCGTGTACTTCCCGTGGGCCCCTATCTCCCTCCTGAAGCAGGGGCTTAGGCCCACCAGCTTTATGGGCAGGCTGTCGGCGAGGAGGGTCTCGTCCTGCAGCATGGCCCCCATGGGGTGCTCGGAGGTGGCTATCAGGTACAGGTCCTCGCCGTCCACCTTGTACATGACTGACTCGAAGTCGGCCAGGTCGGTGACCCCCTCGTAGGCGGACCTCTTGATCATGTAGGGGGGCTCGATGAGGCTGTATCCCCTCTTGACGAGGAAGTTGACTGCGTACATCTGGATGGCGTGGTTCAGCAGCGCCAGCTCGTTCCTCAGGTAGTAGAAGCCTGAGCCGGCCGCCTTGGCGCCCCTCTCGAAGTCGGCTACTCCCAGGCCGGCGGCTAGCTCGGCGTGGCCCTTCGGCGCGAATCCGAACTCGGGCTTCTTGCCCCACACCTTCACCACGACGTTTTCGTGGTCGTCCTTCCCGTAGGGCACCGACTCGTGGAGCATGTTGGGCAGCCGCATCAAGCCGTCCCTGAGCCTCTCCTGGAGGCCGCCCATCATGAGCTCCAGCTCGCCCAGCTTGGAGGGTATCTCTGCGGCCTCAGCCCTCAGACTCGAGGCGTCGCCGCCAGCCTTCATCACCCTGCCGATCTCGGACGAGACGACGTTCCTCCTTCGGCGTAGCTCGTTGACCCTCTGCGTGAGCTCCCTCCACCTCAAGTCCGTCTCTATGACGCGGTCTAGGAGCTCCAGCTTCTCGGGGTCGTGTCTCCTGGCTATGTTCTCCCGAACCTGCTCGGGTTTCTCTCTTATGAGCTTAATGTCCAGCATCCTAGGCCCACGCAGAAGAAGAGATGCCGAAACACGAATTTAGAGGTTGTGAACGCACTTTCGGGTGACCCCCCTCCTGAGCCCTGTGCGCACCGCTTAAAATCGGTGCAGGCGCGTAGCATTCGGTGATGTGGGGTGTCGAACTACGAGGTCGGGGCATTCGAGGCGCTTGAGTGGGCCTGGAACCTCCTGAGGGCCCAGGGCGGCGCGGGCAACATCAGCGATGCCACGGTCCGCATACAGGAGGCGCTGTTCACCCTGGGCTCGGGCAACCAGGTGGACTTCAGGCGGAAGACAAACGACCTGAGGGACACCTCCTAAAGATAATATCCTCGCGGCGACCCTCTCCACGTTGAACGGCATGAGCTTCAAGGCTTTCGTTGACGCTGCGGCGCTGTCAAAGCGAGAAGGGGGCCTCTGACTTGGAGATCAGACGACTCAGCCTCATAGAAGGGGCCAAGAAAGCGAGGGGCCTGGCCGTCGTCATCGACGTCTTCAGGGCCTTCACAACGGCCGCCTACGTCACGGCCAACGGGGCCCTCCGCATACACCCCGTAGCCACCCTCGAGGAGGCCTTCGCCCTCAGGGAGGAGCACCCCGGCTGGGTGCTAATGGGCGAGCGCGGCGGCAAGCCCGTACCAGGCTTCGACTACGGGAACAGCCCCAGCCAGGCCGCGGAAGTGGACTTCACGGGCAGAGTCGTTGTCCAGTCTACCAGCGCGGGCACCCAGGGCATAGTGAACGCGTCCGGCGCGGACGAGATACTACCCGGCAGCTTCGTCATGGCCGACGCCATAGTGGATTACATACGGGATAGGGACCCCGGGGTGCTAAGCCTCGTGGCCATGGGGGCGGGCGGCGTGGAGAGGAGCCCTGAAGACGAGCTCCTCGCGGAGTACATAGAGACGCGGCTGGGTGGCGGGGACCCCGACTTCGGGTCCATGGTGGATCGGATGAGGGCTCACCCGGAGGGCGCCAAGTTCTTCGACAGGGCCAGGCCGTGGTTCCCGGAGGCCGACTTCTGGTGCGCCACGAGCCTCAACAGGTTCGGCTTCTGCCTAAAGGTTGAGCCTGGGCCTCTCCCATCCATAGTCGTGTGCCACCGGTAGACTCAATACCGGGCCTTCCCAAGTCCAAATTGTATGAAGGTCTCAGAGGTCATGGTCAGGGACCCCGTCACAGTGGGCCCTGACGCGCCGTGCCTCCAGATGTCGCGCCTCATGAGGGACCGGGGCATCGGGAGCGTCGTCGTCGTTGAGGACGGCAAGCCCGTGGGCATAGTCACTGAGCGGGATCTGGTCCACAGGGTCATGGCGGCAGGGATGAGCCCCGAGGGCTGCACGGCGGCTCAGGTCAGCAGCCGCCCCGTGGTTGCCGTCAGCGTCCACACCGACGTGGAGGTGGCCGTCGACACCATGAACGAGTACGGGATAAGGCGCATAGTCGTGGTGGATGGCCGTGACAGGCTGGTCGGCATCCTCACCACAGACGACCTGGCCAGGAGGCTCAGGGAGATAGGAGAGGAGCTCGCCGTCAAGCTCGTGATCAGGCCCCAGAGGAAGCGATGATACCCTGCTGCGCGTGGTTCCCCGGGCCTCTCCCCTGTCCCAGGCTCACCGCGTCAGATGTGCTTCGAGGCGATTCCCGCGTAAATCCGAGTTAAACCGCGGCCACATCCAGCTATTGTCACCAAGAAGACTGTTTTATGGGCCGAATAACTACAAAACCCTATATTACACTGCGGATCAATAGATACTGGTTTTCGGGTCAGGAGACATGGTAGAGTTCTGCGAGAGGTGCGGCTCCTTCATGCAGATGGGGGACAGAGGCTACCAGTGCCCACGCTGCGGGTGGGAGAAGACGGCCGCCGTCATAGAGATGAAGTCGGGGCCCGAGAACGAGGCCGAGCCCGTCTACGTGATGAGCGGAACCGACAGCGCCATAGTGGTGCAGAGGACCTGCCCCAGCTGCGGCCACCCAGAGGCGTACAAGACCATAACCGTGGCCCTTGGGGAGCACGCCGGCGTCGCCACGGACCGGAGCGTGGAGAAGTACAGGTGCGCCAAGTGCGGCCACACCTGGGTGGTCAACTAGCGCTGGATGACCCTGACGTTTATTGGTATGCCCTGCTCGACGCTCTTGCTCACTATGCAGAAGTCCTCGAAGAGGCCTCTGCACCTCTCGAACTGCTTCGCGTACTCTCCGGGGACCTCGGTGACGATCTCCACATCCACCTCGGATATCCGCCACCTGCCCTGCTCGTTGCGCCTCATCGCGCCGCTGGCCCTGGTCTCTACGCCCCCCACCTTGGCCCGTGCCTTCTCTAGGCAGAAAAGCAGGCTGGCGGTGAGGCAGTTGCCCATGGCCGCCGCCAGGACCCTGGCCGCGTTGGGGCCGCTGCCCTCCCCCACGGGGGCCGGCTCGTCCATGACCATGGCGGCCACGCCGTCGAGGCCGAAGTCGACCTCGAACCTGAACCCGCCCAGGCGCCTCATGGAGACGCTGAAGGACCTTTCATCCTCGCTCAATGGTATCAATATAGCCTGGGGTAGGCCGAATATAACGGCTACTGGCCCTTGTCCGCCGCGGCGTACTCCTCGGGGTGCTCGCGCTTGTACCGGGTCTCCGAGAGGTACCCGCCGGCTAGGAGGCCGAACCCGGCGAGCACCAGCACCCAGACGGCCCACTCGACGCCCACGTCCCCCGTGGCAGTTATAACCCAGATGAGGGCCGCGCAGGCGAAGGCGCATAGGGCGGCGCCGGCGAACATTACGGTCCAGGGCTTCAATTCCATCGGGGCGCCACCAGCACCACTTTGCTCCCCGGACGTGAAAAAGGTTCCCCCCAGGCCGCCCACCCGTTAAACCCATAAAGCCGCACCGGCGAGGTTAACCCATGTCAACGATGCGGCGCAGGGAGAAGGAGATCACGGAGAAGCCGGTAATCGAGGAGATACTGAAGGAGAACCGGGTGGGCCGCCTAGGGACAGCCGTGGACGGCCAGCCCTACGTCGTCCCCATGAACTACTGCTACGTCAAGGGCAGGATACTCATGCACACCCACAGGGACGGCAAGAAGGTCAGAGACATACGCAGGAACCCCCGGGTGTGCTTCGAGGTCGACAGCGGCGAGATCATCGAGGCCGACGAACCCTGCGGCTTCAGCTGGGAGTACAGGAGCGTCATAGCCACAGGCGACGCCCGCATAGTCGAGGACCCAGCCAGGAAGCTCGCCGCCCTCAGGCTCATAAGCGACAAGTACGCCTTCGGCAAGGGCCAGAGGCTCACACCCGAGGCCGTGGAACGGTTCAAGGACCTGGTAATCATAGAGGTCAACGTCACCGGCATGACGGGGAAACTGAGCCCCGCCAAGCCCAAGGAACAGTGACCGCTCAATCTCAACTAGGCAAAAGAGTGAAACAAAAGAAGGAAATTTTTTCCCGTTATAACATGCTAGCCGTTATAAGCCAGCGGCAACACCGAACAACGACCCTAAAAACGCCTGCCACTGCAGCTGTAACAAGCCCCAAGGAGCCCACCCCCCCAACCGGGGGCGGCCTAAGAGACGTAGAACTTGGCCTCAGGCTCCTGGGACTCGGCCTCAACCATCGCCTTGATGCTGTTCACCAGGTCCGGGTGAATACCCGCAACATCCAGGAGGCTCAGTATCCCCACGAGCCTGTAGTTGCCCTCCTCGCTCTCCAGCACAGGCAGCTTCTTGATCCTCTGCGTAAGCATTAGCTCCACAGCCTTCTCCAGCGGCTCTTCAGGGCCCACCACTATGACGGGCTCCGACATGATCTCCTTGACCTTAACCTTCGACGGGTCCAGGCCCATGCACACGACCCTGGATATGATGTCCTTCTCCGTGAGTATGCCCTTGAGCCCCTCTTTGCTGAGAACCAGGAGGCTGCTTATCCCGAACATGGTCATCCTCCTGGCCGCGTTCTTCACGTTCTGAGCGGGCTCGATTGTGACCACCTGAGGGGTCATTACGTCGCGTACGGTTAACACCAAGCTGGCTCTACTCTGAGCACCTGCGTAAGCCTAAAAGGAATTATGGAGTATTAACATGAAGCCCTAAGCTAGGCTCTGGTCTTAAGCACCCTCTGCCCCGGCGGCAGCTTCTCAGAGGCGTACCTAAGCACCAGGGCCGGGGCCCTCTCCCTCCAGCCAAGCAGGTACCTCCTCACCTCGTCCCGGTGCAGCTTGGACGCCTCTTTGAGCATCCAGCCCACCCCCTTCTGCACCATGTCGTCCCGGTCCATGATGAGGAGGTCCGCCAAGCCTAGGGCCTCCCGGAGATACGCGCCCCGCCTCGCAGCGGGGACCAGGCTGACCGCTGCGGCCCTGCGCCTCCAACGGCTGGGCGAGGCCGCCCACACGCTGAGCCTCTCCAGGGCCCCCGGCTCCCTCCCCACCACGGCGCCGACGACCCGGGTGCAGAACGAGTCCACGCTGGCCCAGTTGGAAAGGCAGTCCACCCACTCGTCCAGCCGGCCCATGTGCTCAGCGGTGAGCCGCCTCTTGACCTTCGAGAGGAGGGCGACAGCTACCATCTGCTCGTCCAGGACGCCGCCCTCGATGAGCTCCCCAGCCACAGTCAAGGTCTGCTCCAGGTCCCCCCTCAGCGTGGGGGCCAGCTCGTCGGCGACCGCCGCGGAGTTGCCGCTGCTGCACCCGTAGGTCACAATGGGCTCCCTGAAGTACCTCCTGGCCTTCTCGGCGCCCTCAGCCGAGCCTCTGCTCAACAGCCTGCGCCTCGCCTCCTCAGCCGCCGGGTGCACCCACGCGTCCCCCCCGGGCCCCGCTACCCGTAGGCCCCGCCCAGGGCCGCTGTGCCGAGCTGCATGGAATCCCCCTTCATGGATATGATGACCGTGCGCCTCCAGGCGGGGTCCTCCGCGGGGTGGTCCCTCCTGAAGTGGGCGCCCCTGCTCTCCCGCCTCTCCATGGCGGCCCTGATGATCATCTCGGCGGCGTCCAGGGCCATGGGAAGCTCCAGGGCAGCCATCATTGGCCTGCCGTGGCCGGCCGCCACCTGCCGGGCGTCGTCCCTGAGGTCCTGGACCTTCTGGTAGGCCTCCACAAGCATCTGGCCGTCCCTGACGACGCCGGCCTTCTCCCACATGGTGTCCCTGAGGGCGCCCATGATGTCCGCCGGCTTGTGCCCGTGGCTACGCCCCGCGATCCTTGCGTACGTCTCCTCCTCTTCCTCGGCCAGGGCCTCGGCGTCTGCCGCCGGGGCGGCGGAGGCGTACCTCGCGGCCTCCGCGCCGGCCCTGGCCCCGAACACCGCGGCCTCCGTGAGGGCGTTGCCGCCGTGCCTGTTGGCGCCGTGGGTCCCCCCCACGACCTCTCCGGCAGCGTAGAGGCCCGGGACGCCCGTCCAGCCATGGGTGTCCGCGACGATGCCGCCCATGCAGAAGTGGCTTAGGGGCGCCACCCTGAAGGGCCTCTCGTGGGCCTGGACCCTGTCCCGGTAGAACTCGTACCCAGCCATGCCGAAGTTGTCCCCCGGCTTGGCGCGCCTCATGACGTCCCTGGCGTCTATGAGGACGGCGCCCTCGACGCCGCCGCCCTCCAGTATCTCCAGCATCATGGCCCTGCTGAGTAGGTCCCTGCTCCTGGCTATGTAGGGCCTCTCGGTGACGCCGTGCTTCGCGGGTATGTCCTCGCCCATGACGTTGACTATCCTACCCTCCTCGACCAGGGCCCCGTTCACCAGGAGGGGCGGCGCGCCGGGCTCGGCCAGGGCCAGGGGGAAGAACTGGACGAACTCCATGTCCCTGAGCCTGGCGCCGGCGTGGTATGCGAGGCTGTAGCCGTCCCCAGTGGTCTTCAGGGGGCAGTCTGTACGCCTGTACAGTGCGCCTGCGCCGCCGGTGGCCAGGACGACGGCCCGGGCGTTGAAGACGATGACGGCGGCCTCGTCTCCGCTGTAGCCCACGGCCCCCGCGACCCGGCCCCCATCCAGGATAAGCCTGGTGACGACCACGTTGTCCACGAAGGGGACGCCCCTTTCCTTCAGGTACTTGACGAACGGTGGCGTGATGCCCTGGCCCAGCCTGGTGCCTGGGGTCCCGACGTGGACGCCGCCCCTCCTCGCTGTGACCTGCATCCCGAACCGCTCCTGCTCCAGGACGCGCTGGCCCCCCTCCGCGGTGAGGACCTCGACGAGCCCCGGGTCGTTGAGCCCCTTGCCTACGCTGAGGGTCCTATCCTTGTGCTCCTGCGGGGTCATGCCCCCCACGGCGGCCAGGTACCCGGCCCCAGCCATTATGGTGCAGTTGTTGTAGCCGGCGCGGCTCTTGGAGACCAGCAGGACGCGTGCGCCCCTCTCCTGGGCCTCGGCAGCTGCCCTGAGCCCGGCCAGGCCGGTGCCGATGACGAGGGCGTCGGCGTCGTACACGTGTGCCATGTGGGTATACGGTGCCCGTTAGGCTTTAAACGGTGTCGCCCTCGCCGAGGGTGACGCGCTCGAGGCACAGGTCCTCTGCCGACTCCCTGGTGAGGAGGGGCTCGACCCTCAGCCTCGGGTCCAGGTGCCTGAGGGTGCTGCCGATGCTGGGGAGGGTCAGGTTCCTGCAGAGGCCGTTGAGGAATAAGCCGCAGTCGACGCCCACGTCCAGGAGGGCCTCGTAGAAGGGGCACCGCCTGACGGCGAAGGTGACGCTCGCCTCGTCCCTCCTGTGCTCGGCCACCTCGGCTCCCGCGTCTTCCATGAACCTCCGGTAGGCCCAGGCCCCCTCGTCCAAGGGGAGCAGGCCCCGGGGCATGGCGCGCCTCATCTCCCTGGCCACGATGGCGCCCTGCCTCTCAGCCGCGTCCTCCAGCATCCTCAGGGCCTCGTCTGAGCCGAGCCTCTCGATGACCTGCATCATGTAGAGGGCCTGGAGCGCGTAGGCCCTCCTCACTCCGTCCAGCACGGCTATGTCTCGGGGCGGCCGCGCTTAAACCCTTTCGGGAACCGCTAAATAGGCTCGGCGCAGCATGGCAACCATGAGGGGCCGCAGCCTCGTAGAGGTGGCGTCGGTTTTCGGGCTCCTGGAGGCAATCCTGTACGTGGTGCCTGGGGTCGATGAGCTCATGAGGTGGGAGGCGCGGGTCTTGGGGGCGAGCTACTTCGCCGGCGTCCTGACTTTGGCGCTGCCTGTGGCCGCCGTTGTAGCCACGAAGGGGAGCCTAGATGAGTACGGGCTCTCGGTCAGGAACTGGGCTCGGGGCCTGGGCGGCGGCCTCGCCGGCTATCTGTGGCTGCAGGTGCCTAACATGGCGCTGTTCGTCGCGGCCTCCTACGGGCTGGGTGTGGCCTACTTGCCTGTCTCGCTAATCGTCTCAGGCGTTACCTTGTTGGGTCTGCTCGTTGTTCTCAGGCGGCTCGCGTCACCGGGGCCGCCGAGGACCCGCAGGGACCTGGCGCTGCTCGTGCTCCTCCTAGCGGCGCCTCTGGTCATCGCGTCTCTGGCCCGGGGGTTTTCCTTCAGGCTGGTCTCGACGCTGGTCTGGGAGCTGGTCTTCGGCGGGGCCGCGGAGGAGGTCATGTACAGGGGCTACGTGCAGGGCCGGGTAGACGAGGAGTTCGGTCGGCCGTGGGGGCTCATGGGGGTCCGATATGGGCCGGGTCTCCTGGTTTCGTCGGCTCTCTTCGGGGTGGCTGGGGCGATTGCCGCGCAGCGGCTGGACCTCGGCGGGCTCAGCCTGGCTGTGGGGGCTCATGGGGCGGCCCTGGGCCTCTTCTACGGGTTCATGAAGGCGGCGTCGGGCGACGTGGGCGCCTCTTCTGTGGCCAACGGGCTGAACGAGGCCGTGGGCAGGCTCCTGGTGAGAGCCCTCTCGTAGACCTGGGTGTGCCCCCGCCGACACACACCTGCTTTAACCCGTGGACGCGGAGCAGACACGTGTATGGCGGCCCCCAGTGAGCCGGCCGGCCC
>Ga0172371_10008449_pt1 | contig 14427 bp, 17 predicted proteins | sample Lak12m_FD_114543 | JGI IMG/M metagenome (GOLD analysis project Ga0172371, IMG submission 114543) | Freshwater microbial communities from Kabuno Bay, South-Kivu, Congo - kab_022012_12m | ecosystem: Environmental > Aquatic > Freshwater > Lake | place: Democratic Republic of the Congo: South-Kivu... | reverse complement strand
TACTTGAACTCGTAGAAGAACTCGTTGAAGAACTCGTGGAGCTAGTAAAAGTCGTACTTGAACTCGTAGAAGAACTCGTAGAAGAACTTGTAGAAGAGCTAGTAGAGCTAGAGGTAGAGCTAGTAGAAGAACTTGTAGAAGAGCTAGTAGAGCTAGAGGTAGAGCTAGTAGAAGAACTGGTAGAGCTAGTAGAGCTAGAGGTACTGGACGAGGTACTTGAACTTGTAGAACTCGAGGTGCTCGAAGATGATGATGACGTTATCGTTATCTGTAATAAATTTCCATACTCTGTTACGCCATAATCCGATACACCATAAATCATACATATTTAATAATATATTACCAAAATAGCTTAGTTTTAATTAGTATATTTAACATTAAATATCACTGTTTTAGTTGAGCCAATGCGATTTTTGATTACAAGATTTGAACCATAATAGAAAATACATAAATCACCATCCACGTCAGAGTTAGAAATATTAGTGGATTTTGACCAGATTGAGACATTTGATATTCCGTCAAAAGAAAATTTCGCCCATTCACTATTATTAGAAAGCATTACATCACCAAATCCGATTTTTTCAGTGCTAATTAGCATCAAACTTGAGTCATCGTATAGCGGAGTATGACCAACATAATCAGTAAAATCGTCTCCTCTTGACACGATAGCTGATAATTTTGATACTGGAGACCAGGCAGTACTGCCAGATCCATTAGATACTAATGCATCACCACTTGAACCGTAATAACCGCTATTTAATTTAATATGATTAAGATAGACATCGCCAATGTCATATAAATTTTTAGAATGCAAATAAGTATTTTGCAGAATATCAAGCGATGTGCCTGGATAGGTGAAAGTCATTACTGTATTATAATTTGCTTTGAAATCTAAATATCCATTTCTGAGATATGTTCCCCATCCAGGATAAAATACTAATTTCCAAGCATCGAAACTGGTGGTTGTCTCATAAGATGATGTATTATATGCCTTATAACCTCCGAAATCGTAATCTGCCGCTTTTGCTGGAGAAAACAAAATTAAGAACATCGCAAAAACTAATCCTCCCGTGATTATAATTTTTCTCATATGTTTTATGTTATTTATCAAACACCAATCATTAATACATTATCTGGCAAAAGAGCGTGGCTTGCAGTTTTCCAAATTTCACCTGCTATTGCTCCCGCCGCTACCTGTGTTGCTCCACTTTTTATTGTTCCAATAAAAGCACTCCCTCTTGAAGTACAGAGCTTCACATTACCGTTGTTACCAGAACCAGCTTTCGCCCCACCGTTTATAATTACATCACCTCCATCATAGTCTGGACTGACATCTGCTACGCCATCAGCGGCTTGAACATAAACATCATAACCGTTTCCTTCGCTAGTCTCTCCATATTCACCAATCCTTTTTGAAATAAAGTAAGCGTCTCTATCAATCGTGCCAAAAGCCCGATGAGAATAGACCATATTAACCGCATCAATCATATTAACCGCAAAACCAAGAGCCAAGCTACCACCATCTTGAACTTCAAATTTAAAAATACCATTAGAAGCACTATCGGTAGGGTCGCCAATCATCACATCCATTTGCCCGTAGATTACCCAGTTATCTCCAGAATCTTTACCATAAACTTTCCACCGACCAACCTCGTCTCCTTGAGCAGGGGAAGCAGAATTATGTAAAAGAGCAAATAACGGACCCGTAACACCATTATCAACTTGTTCAAGAGCAAATCCGTCAGAGGCAGTAGTTGACTTAACAAAAAATTTCTTATCCATCGTCTCCCCGAATAGACTTGTCTCGGAACAATCGCCACCAACGTGAAAATTATTATCTGAATAAACGTGCCCTGTTCCAGTAACGCCTAAATGTAAATCCTTGTTGTTGGTATTATTCTTGATATAAGCATTATCGGAGGACATATAGACCGATAAATCATTCCCTCCCCCAATCGTAATACCATTATCATTATTAAATCTTACAATACTAACATCGCCGTCAATCGTAATAAGATTGTTATATGAACTACCATCGTTAATACCAAAAATTAAATCAGCGTCTTGTGCCCAATTTTGAATGTACAAATTACCAGTAGAATTTCTTAAATAAGTGTTAGTTCCATTATGATAGGCATAAAAATCAATTCCAGAACCAAGATATAAATATTTGTTATCAGGTATCAAAACATTCTGAGAGATAGATAAAATTGTTTCATCCTCATAGTAAGTAATTACACAATCGCTACTTTCTCCATCAAATATTAAAGAATAATCTAATCCAGCGCCACCAATTCCAATTACTAACCCACTATCGGCCCTAACTGCATCACCAGAATTATGAGGAACTAATGTGTCGCCCAAAGCAGTACTTGTTCTATCCCATAAAGTAACATTGACGATAGATAAACCAATTTCTTGCAATGCCCCTTCTATATAATCGCTTACAAAATAACCACCGATATCGTCAATATAAATGTTATCCGCGTCTGCTAAGCGCGTAAAAGCTCCATTATATGGGGCAATTTTAGCAATTAAATTTACGTCTCCTATTCCCATATTAAACAGTAGTTACGGTTGTTGAACCTAAATTAGAATTAGTGGAACGATAAATATAATAATCTTCGGTATATCCAGAGGCATTAGTAACACTTACGGTCTCTGGCGCCTGTAATCCACCCTCAAACCCACCGACATAAAAGGTAACAGTTCCTAAACGTTTCGGATAGGAAAAAATTATGTATTCACCGCTTCCGGGCGATACTGTAAAAGTTTTCGTTTTACTATTTGACAACTCGTTATTAGCTAGTCCTTCAATATCTGCCTCGGTATATCCTGATGCTACCGAAGACACTCCCCAAAAACGACGATTATAGAAATAATAGGTGATTGTATTGGTAGAAGTATCTGTCCCGTCTGTTGCGTGCAAAGTAAATGCTTTAGTGCTACCTACAGAAGGATAACTAACTGTTTCTGTATTTAATGTTGGACCAACATATCCAACTCCATCCATTGTTAAATTAGACCATCCAGAATGACTAACATAACCATCGGTTGCCGGACCATTATTATATGTGGCACTAAATGACAATTCTCCTATCGCTTTCCACGTTCCAGAACCTATCTCAAACACAGTTGCGGTCGCTCCAATAGTACAGGTAAAGGTGGCAATAGAAAAAGTAAATGAGGCATTATAAACTGCTGGGACGAAAGCAAGTCCGTTCCATTTTAGAACATCGTTTTTAGTTGGAGAAGAAGCATTAACGTCTACTAATTCATCGATATATATATTTAAAAATGCATCAGTAATATTTTCATAGGTCTTTTTAGTAAAAGTAAGACCCATCTTGTAAGTACTTCCGCCCGTATTTTTGTTAGTATCGGCCGTTCCTTCTTGAGCTCGAATAACAGTTAATATATCACCAGAGTTACCAGTACAACGTACTATTTCTTTATTTGGATCAATATCGGCTGTCTGATAATTAGTATTGTCCCACCAAGTCAAATTAAAATCACCGCTAACTGCTGGATCTGGTAATTTAGACCCTTCACCAGATTGTAAGGAGATAGATGTTGCTCCAGAGACATATCCAGTACTAACCGTCACTATGCCAAAATTAACTACTGGGTCAAATGTTGTCATAATTAATGTTGACTTTTATTAAAAAAACTAATAAATTAATATATTTATATATATTATAACACAAGTTTTAATATATGTAAAACAAAAATAGGCGTTTAAATGCCTATTTTGAAGTATTACTAATACCAATGATGCTTACCTTATTACCAAAAACCTATTTTATGTGCTTTAAATCGCCAAATATTGCGTTTAGGAGTATGGTTAATAATCATTCAGTTCCTCTGGTAATTCTCTAATTATCATGTTTTTATCTACTTTATTACGGTATTCTTCGTTACAATAATCACTATTAGCCCTTAAATATTTACGCTGTCTGTCTAATTCGTACATATATCCCCAATGTTTAATTGGAAGAGAGGAATTAAATCTAGTATCTTTAGAAAGAGAATAGAAGTTGTTTGGACAGGCATAACCAGCGTATTTGGGAAGATAAGTTATACCTGGTTTCCACTTAAAAGCTCGGCAGGCATGTACCGATTTATATTTACCATCGTTTCTAAAATGATTTTCATCTCCATACATATAAAGTAATCTCCACCACCAAGTCTTATATTCGTCATTAGCCATAAAAATTTTTAACTCGTCATTAAAATTTGGAGGAAGTTCTTCGTCATCGTCAGTAAAAATTACTAAATTTGGCTTAATATCATCTAACATTTCTATAGCCAATGTTCTTTGCAACCCCTGGTTCCACCTCTGGCCGTTATTAGTTGTTCTGATTATTTTCTTAACATTTTTATGGTTTAAAACTATATTATCAACTTCTGGAGTTGGATCATTAAGGTTGACTGCTATAAAATCAGTATATTTAGTAAACATTTTTTAAGAAAAGAAGCGTTATCATGGGTCATTAAAACCCCAACTATGTTTATATCTTTGAATGGGTTCATATAATTATATTTTTCTTAAAATTCCTAAACCAGCAAAACCATAATCTAATTCTAATTTATTATTATCTGGTAATTCCTTCCAAAATTTAGAGCAAGTCTCATTAGGATTATGAGAATCATGAAATATAATATAACCTCCGCTTTTTACAAGTTCTCCATACATTTTATAATCCATGGAAACATCTTCATAGTTATGTCCAGCATCTATAAATAAAATATCATATTGTCTATCGTTAACTTTATTAAAAGTTTCTTGATTATGAGTATTTCCTACTATCATTCTTAAGTATGGTAATAAAAAATCTGGAGCCCTGCTACTTCTATCGGCTAAATCTACTGCCGTCAATAAACCACTCTTTTTTTCTTCCAAGGCTGATAAAAACGTACGACCACTCTGAAGTTGACGCGATCCCAACTCAAGTACATTTTGAGCATTGCTTTCATAAGTTAATTCCCAGAGAAAATAAACATATGGTTTTACAGCCCGATTCATGCTTTTCATATCATCAAGAATTTTATTCATATTAAATTAATTTATTTATTATTATATTATAATTTAATTTTTTAACGATGTTTATTACAACGAGAACATAAATAATATTTATTTCTATCGCCTTTTATTAAATTATAATACATCTCAATTACCTCATCTTTCAAGAATATGTCTTTTATCGATTCTTCTTTAATATTGCCTAAGACATGTTTTCTTTTCCAATCATGACAGCAAATAATAACTTCGCCGAAAGAATTAATCGTTAAGAATTTATAAGGAGACGGACAACCGCGATTAATATTTATCGGGTTTGATTCGTACCAACTAATCTTATCATTCATTTTCTGGCAAAACGGGTATCGTTGATAAGCCCTTAAAGTGACATTCATTGAATCTCTGTTCCTTAATATCATCTTATGAATATAGATTCCTTCGCTTTCGCTATAAACTGAAAAATTAATCCTTTCTATTCCTAAATCGTCCAATTCTTTCAACATATTATCGTCAACCATAAATCCGTTAGTGTAAATCCAGACTCTAGCCTTCGGTACTCTCTTCTTTATCTCCCTGATAATTAAGAAAAATCTAGGGTCAATTAATGGCTCTGAATAGTTAAATGGATAAATAATCCCTGAAAAATCATATTTACCAAGTTCATCTAATACTTTACAAATATAATCAAATGATAATATTTTCTTTTCTTTTATTAAACTAAGCGGACATTTAAGATGAATATTGGAATAATTACAACGATTAGTGGTTTCTATTAAAACATTTCTAGTGTAAAAGAAAAGGTTATTTATTAAATTTTTTTTAATTTTATCCATTTTTAGTAATTAATATTTTTGGTGTTTCAAGATAATGTTTTTTACCATCTCTTTTATATTTTATTTGACGATCTCTCTCTGTCATATAACCCAAATGCTTAACAAACGCTCTCTTCCTGTCATAAAAAGCCAAAGAATTTCCAAATACTGTTCGAGGACAAGCTTTCCCTGGATATGGTTTATAAGTAATTCCTGGTTCCCATTTAAACGCCCTAACATGATGCATTCTACTGAAAATACCATCTTTCCTAATTGATTGTTCATCGTTATAACAATAATCCATAGTAAAATAAAAAGCCTTCTTATCACTTTCCCAAAAATCATTTAATAATTCCATTAAACAATTTGGATATAATTCATCATCGTCTGGGAATAGAATTATATCTGGTTTTATATCATCTAGCATTCTAATAGTTAATCCTCTCTGAGAAGCTTGATGCCAATTATTCAGTTTATTGGTAGTTTCCAAAATTACTAATTTTACTTTATCGTATTTATAGACCATATTTCTATTTTCTTCTGATGGATCATTTAAATTAACATAAATATTATTAGTATATTTCGCGAGATCATCTAAAACTCTTTTAGCATAAGGACTATTATGAATCATAACACATCCTACTATTTTTACATCTTTAAATTGTTTCATAAAATTATTCACAATAAATTATATTAAATTACTTTCTTTCTCTTGAATAAAAAATAAATGAACAAGGACGATAATGATTAATAAAAATCTTATCTTCTCCTTCTCCTTTAAATATTTTATTATATAAAGCGGCATCAAAAGTTATCTTCCTTTTTTCTCCTCCAATTCCAGCTGGGAAATAACCATATTTATCAAACATATCTTGCCTAATGGCAAATGAACCTAGATCAAATTGCTGTGGAGCTAAAACACAATTGATATTATGTTTATACTCTGGATTAATTGTGCTTCTTATTTCCATATCCCAACCAATCATCGAAGAATTTGGTTTTTCTTTCCACGATTCAATGAATTTTTCCAGATGATTTTCCAACCATAAATTATCATCATCTAAGTATAAAATCCAAAAATCTTTAGTTTCTTTTTTTATTCTTTCTGGAAAATAAGAAAATGCAATCATTGTTCCGCAGTTTCTGGCGAACGCCCCAAAAAAATGAGTTCTGATATGAAAAGAGACACAATGTCTTTGTTCACTATTTTTAAAATAATTATTCTCTTTAAAAAATTCTTCCACTTCCGGATTATTATCATTTACTAGAATGTGTTGCCATTCTTTGTGGGTTTGGTTATTAACACAGTCGATAACTCTTTTTACCCCATCAACTCTCCAACAAGCAGTAATAATTGTAATATATGGATACATAATTACTTATTTTTATAAGCAAAACAAAAATTATTTACATCTAAGTATACTACTGAAAAATCTTTGGTAAAAGTATATTTTTCAACAGCATCGTGAATAAATATTACTTTATTAACAAATTTTGAATATTTATTAATCATTATATCAAAGAAGATAGCATCATAATTTTTTTCAATAGAAAATTTTCCGCTTCCACAATTTATCTTTATCATATTATCTCTTTTTAGCAACGCAGATTATAGAAGACTTTCTTTCATCTATAAATGGTACATTTTCTAATCTTAATATCTTATAACCCAACACTCTACTGAATAATTGAGTTAATACTGATTTTGTTAAAGCTACTTTATGAGACAGTTCTCTAATTGTGGAAGGTCTTTTTTCACCATCAGGAACTATAATTGCCATTATACCACCTATTTTTAATACCCTATCCCATTCTTTTAAAGCCTTTTTGGTATCAGCCAAATGTTCTAAATGATGACAAGCAGAAATACTATCAATTTCTCCATCTTTAAAAAACCAAAGATCTTCAGTCGTGTGGATAATATCTGCCGCAGATAAGGGATAAGTATCTATACCAATTTGGTCTGGAGCACATTTCTCTGATCCGCAACCAAGATCAACTGACTTACCAAACATATATTTGCCCAATTCATAACGTTGTTTCCACTTTTTCTTGGTTTCTTGGTCGGACTGAACTCCGGTTTCTATACCCCAGTAATCATCACGTTTCTTTTGCTCTTCTTGATCGGTTGGATGGTTAATCCGAATTGGTATAAAAGTACGATCGTCAATGTCTGGGTAAGGTTTATCTTCTCCTTGATTAACTCTTTCTGGTGAATAAGTATAATATTTATCAAAACCACCAATGTATCCTTTGTTCTCCATGGTAAAGCCGATGTGAGAACAATAAATATGAGTAGCCATCGCCATTTTCTTTTTTAACTTTTCCATCAATTCGGCACAAGAGTGCGATTCCCAATGTAATCTTTTACCGAATACTTCATCACCAAATTGTTTAATTTCCTGAGTTCTATGGATACGAAAGGTCGCTGGTATGGATTTATAATTATTAATTAGGTCATATTCTTCATTCCATTCCAGTCTTTTAGTTCTTTCTATCCTAGGACAAATAGCGCCATATTCTGGATATTTTTCCATCAAATGAATTAATCTTTCTAGATAACACGGACCACCCATTTCTGGGGGTAGAATATCGTCCTGCGTAAGAACAAAATATGGTTCATCTTTTACTAATTTTAAGCCTTCATTTTGAGAATCTGCTTGACCAGCGTTTCTGTCTAACCAAACAACATCACTAACTTTACCAATAACTAACATGTTTTTAAGATACTCTTTAGTTCCATCGTCTTCATCTTCCGGCTTATTATAAACAACAATTAATCTAAAAGGTAAACGAGTTCTGAGATTGATCAGGTCAATACTCTTTTTTAAAAAATGTAAACGCCTATAAGTTACTAGGATAATTGGGATTTTCATAACAGTTCTTTTATTTTATTAATACATTTTTCTGGCGATTTATTAATTTCATGTTCCCAAAAACGATATACCTTATATCCATTTTTTCTCAAAATATAATCTTGTTTATTGTCTTTTATTTTTTTATAAGAATTTTCAGGATAATGAATTTTACATCATTATAATTTTTCATATAACACCGATTCCAACATTTTATATATAACCTCACCATTATGATTCCGCCAAACCTGTCTAAATGCCAAATCCGCTTTATTACTTTTTATCTGACCAACTATTTGTTTAGCCAAATCATTTAAACTTTTGTTATCTCTGCCAGAATAATGCAAACTTTGTTTACTAGTAAACGGATAACTTAGACATTTATCTTTATCAACAAAATCATATAATAGTGGTAAATCAGAATTTGCTACTAGCAACTGTTTTGTCATAGCGGCCTCCAACCATACGTTCGGGCCAACTTCCGCTACAGATGCAAATATAAATAAGTTAGAAACACTCATTAATTCTGCTACCGTTTGGTTTGAAACCTCTGATTCTATTTTGTATTCATCATCGGCCAATAAACTGGTAATAATAAAATCACTCTCTTCCAATCCATATTCTCTCGCCAAATTAATCGTTTCTTTTAGATCATCGATCCTTTTTTTACCATTAGAATTACACAGAATTAAAGAGACTTTATTTCCTAATTTTTTTAACTCTGAAAATACCGCTATCATAGAATTAACACCCTTGGCTCCGAACCGAGTAGAACATAAACCTATTGTTTGAATTATATCTTTTTCCCAAAGTTTATATTTATTAACAATCATTTTTGTAACTGGATTCCAATGGAACATAAATCCCGGATCTTTCTCATTATAAATTGCTCTACATTGTTCTACTGGCACTTTAATAGCTTTAGCGAATCTGCCAATATCGGTTTTATTTAGATAACAAAAACGAGCATTCGGCATCGCAAATGTCATATCATGAGCAACTCCAGATCTAGCAAAATGAAGCCATTCAATTGGCACTCCACATTCTCTTATCGCCTCAGAAAAAGTAATCGTATCTTGTATAAAAAAATCATGAGTGATGGCAATATCAAAATCAGATGTTAAATATTCTCTAAAAATATCTATAAGTTTATTTTTTATTTCAACATTAACAATATTCTTTTCCCTTTTAAATTTTGGAATAACCTTTAAAACTTTGCAACCTAAATCTTCTTCAGTCAGTGGAGATCCTTCTTGTAAAAAAAATACCACCTCATGGTCGTGTTCCCGCAAAAGTTTAATTTGATTTTTTACAGCTCTGGCGGGACTATATGATTGTGGCATTGAATTAAAATGACTGATAATCGCAATCTTCAATGGTCTCTTTTTTTCTTCACTAACAACTGGCGGTACCACCACATCAACTGATTTCTCCAAATTAATTCTTAAACTTCTAACACTAGCATCAAAGCTTGGGACAATATCATCGGTATCAAACTCTTTCCTAATCACATAATGAGTTAAATTATTCTCGGTCTTATCGTTATCGTTATCTTTAACAGTAAGAGTTAAAAAATAACTTTGAGAATCATTTATTTTACTTAAAATTTCGTTTGTATTCATATATTTTTTAAAAAAAGAGATTTCCGTTAACGACCAAATCGTGAAAAGGCCGTAATCGAAACCTCGTTCTTAACACGATTATTATTATAATTTTATTAAAGTAAAAACACCTGTCAACTATTGTTTCTTAGCTTTAAATATTTTTGATTTTAAAGCTACTCCTGCCGGAACAATAGACGCTCCAACAAACAAGCCAAACAAATTCAACTTAAGAAGCAAAGAAAACGCTTCTTTGTCAATAAAAGCCGCCACAATAAGACCAACACCATAGACTACGGCTAAAATTGCTAACACTAAATCTTTCTTTTCCATAGTTTTTTAGTTATTTGTTAATTTATAATTCTATCGAACCAAGCAATTGTTCCTCCGTCTGGATAATCATTTATATTATCCACTTCAACAAATTTGTCTTCTCCGTCAAGAGCAGATAACGTTGGCATATCAATTACCATTATTTTTTTTCCATCAATAATTAAATAAATGCTTGATGTTTTTTTGTCTTTAAAAAATTGCATAGAATCTATATTTAATGAATTATCTTTATCTGTATAAGTATAAGGATCAAACTGCCAAGCATTAGTAAAATAATCTTCTCTTAATTTTTGCCATCCAAAACCAGGCGGATCTCCTGGTTGCCAATTTCTTTTACCCAATAAATTTCCCCACGAATTAGGAGTGGCAATAAATTTTCCCTTATCGTCTTTGCCGAAACTTCCCATATATAAGCAATGACCCCATGCATTATTAGTATTAGCTGGAGGCTTAGGGTTTTCACTTGACCAAGTTCCATTATTCGTTCCAACCACCCCACCAACCACGCCATCATTTTGAATAATTGCCTGAGCAAATAAATCCATATTGCTTCTAACGTTGATTTCACGATATTCTAAACCTTTAAGTACTTTAGCTAAATTATCAACACTATCATTCTTCCAATTAAGTTCGGTCATAAATGATTCATCTGTAGATCCGTCTTTTTTATGATCCGGAACAATTTCATTAGTTACCTCTCCCCATTTTATTGCTAATGATAGCGGTGAATGAATATACGATCCGCCACCAGGAATAACAGTCTGCGAATAAAGAGCCTTTGCTGATAATTCTTTTACTTCTTCATAATGAGATACTCTCAATTCTTTTAAATTCATTTTATGATTATCCATAGACTCTATTACTTGTTTTACCCACAAATAATAAGAGGCTCCCTGACCAGTGCAAGATGAGGAACTCCACTGATTCTTAAAATCGATATAATCACCTAATTTGTTTCTGATATCGTATCCTTTATCCCAATCAATCTCAATTGCTCCTAAAGCCATTACATGTTTATCATAACTAAATCTCCTTGAGTCTAATGGAGATTTCACCGCACCATGACCAAATTTATTTTCTGTCAATAATGACATATTAAAAATATTAAATAATACTGTCGGGATGAATTAATTAATTAGAATAGATACTCCTTGATCAATCTATTGTGTTCATCAAAGACCTTATACACCCCTTTAACCCACTGAGGATTAAATGTTGATGTCGAAGTTCCGTTAAAAAAGAAATCCGGAATACTGGAAAGAAACCAATCGGGAGTGATTTTCTTAGCTACTTCTGATTTATCAATAATATCCTTAATAGCCTCAAAATTACCCTTATCTAAATTTTCTAAATTTAGATTAATCGCTCTAATTTCTTCCTCAATCTTTTCTTTCTGTTTTTTAAGATTTTCTCGACGCTGTAGTTGATCAAGTTTATAATCCTTAATAACATCCCTAACTCTTTCGAGTTCTTTTTGTTTTTTTAATTCTTCATTTTTTTTAATTTCATCTTCTGCCATTTTATAGGCATCATTGAATATTTTATCGGTCATATGTTTTTCCTTTCTACTGTCTACTACTGACAGTTGGATTATTATATGTCCCGACAGTATTATTTTTAACAAATCTATAAAAACCACAAACACTAGATATCAATAAAATAACGACTATTACTGTAAAAACACAACCCAAGAACGCCATTGGTTTATCATAATCATCTGGTATCATATAAACCACTTAATAATAATATAGATAATAACTATTTATCTTTTCCGTTTTTCTTTTGGATTATTATATTCCAGATACTTGATAAAAATGAAGCAATACTCGCCCCAACTACTATCCAAAAGAACTTACAGAGCCATTCCACCCTTTCTTGTAATACTGCCAAGCTGGTTGATAAGCTGGTATAGTCGTGATTTAACTGCGATATGCTTTGAGTTATTATACCAATCTGCCTTGATAATTCATTAATATCCATATCTTTATGTATTATATTTAATTATCAATCCGAGACAAAAAATTCCAAAAATAGCAAAAACAACCAATAAAAACATACCAAACCGTTTTAAGAACTCTTTTAATTTTTTTCCCATATTTTTATTAATTTAGATTGGCTGGTAGGATTTAGGAAATTACCTACATTTCCTCGGCAAGCGAGGTGTCCTCATTAGACGACAGCCATTTTTTATTCGGAATCAAAGCCTTCGCTTACCTCCAAGGCTTCGAATTCCTTGGCGATAGGGTTGTCGGGCGGAAACCAGATTAACCTACCGCACTTTTGGCACTTCATGTAGATAGTGCCATCAACCGCTTTCTGGGTGATCCACCAATTACAGCCACAATCGTAGCAATAGAGATGGCTTGTCATTATGTCCTCCAATTCATGTTCCAAACCATCAATAGAATAAAAAACCCTACTGATAGCAGTAAAGTTAATATTCCTAAACAGTAAGCTATCTTGTGAATTGTTTTTAGTCGCATATCTTCTCCCATAAAAAGTTATTTTATTTGTTACTTTAGTACTAATGTTATCAGTGCCCCAACAACCGCTACAAGAATAAGACCTACCATTCCGTACACTAAATTTCTAACAGGCTGAAATTCATTCTTTGTTACATAATTTGCGGTAATCTGGTCTTTAATTTCTTTTATGTCTCTTCTTATATATGAGACATGCACCCCTAGTTCGTCGAAATTTCTAATTTTTGTTACCTCTACTTGCTGTAAATCTTCTGCCATCTATCTGGTGTTTATAAAATATATAAATGCATCCCTATTATGTTAAATAAATATCTTTTTATATTATCTGCCTTCCACATACCAAGTTAAATCTTGAACTGTAACGACATCTCCATTGTAAGCAGAAGTTATATAAAGCTCTATATAATCGTCCTTCTCTATATCATCTATGTAGGCTATTAAGCTAAATGGATACGGCTTATCCGCAGTAACTGTCCTGATAGTCAACGGAGAGATTACTTTCCCTGTCCCGTTTTTCAATATACCCATCGTGAGATTCCTCGCATTTTGATTGACCTGCACATTGCCTGAAATCCAACAAGCCAAATCTGTTGAGCTGGTCGGAAGATAAATCATCTTACCGTGACCGAAGTTAGTCTTACATCCGTAAAAGCTCTTAGTAACTTCTACCGAAGTAGTTGTAGTTAAACCAGATACGTCTACACTTTGCGTCCACTCCCAGCCTTCGCCATCAGTATCAAATCTTATCGTCCACTCTTTAGAAGCTACTACTTGAGTCACCGTAACTGTCGTGAGATTGGTAAGGTCTTCTAAAGCTGCTTTTATAGTGGCTGTATCTGCATTATAGGCTATGTTACCTGTGGTTTCGTCACCATACGTTATCGTGAACGTTCCATCAGTTGCCGCTTGGTCAAAGATTATCGAGGTCGTACTTCTAATGCCTGCCACCTTATAATACGTTCCTGCGGTTGTGACTGTCGTCGTTACTGTATTATCAATGATATTGATTTTAGAGTGGACTTTCTTATCTTCCGAACCTACGTTATTAAGTATGTTCACATCCTTATCCCTGCCGTCTAGTCTGTGGAAGTCGAAGCCTGAATACAACTCTCCAACTCCGTTTGTAGAACAGCCCATTATCTCTGAGAAACCACTAAATCCGTAATTATCTCCGTCGTATTTAATACCTATCCCAAGAGCTGGGTTGTCGAATATAATATTCCTAGTGATAAAGATATCATTAGTTGCTTTGATTAAATCCACACCAACAGCACAATCTACGAAGTTGCCTACTTCAATGTCCATTGAAGCTGGATTGGCGTT
>Ga0172371_10008448_pt1 | contig 14427 bp, 6 predicted proteins | sample Lak12m_FD_114543 | JGI IMG/M metagenome (GOLD analysis project Ga0172371, IMG submission 114543) | Freshwater microbial communities from Kabuno Bay, South-Kivu, Congo - kab_022012_12m | ecosystem: Environmental > Aquatic > Freshwater > Lake | place: Democratic Republic of the Congo: South-Kivu... | reverse complement strand
TAGTGCTCAGATTGAATCCGCCGGAAGTTCCGCCATCACCGAACGAGGCTTTTGCTGGAGCACTCTGCCTTTGCCTGATCTATCCGGCAGCTATCTTGCCTTTGGCAGCGGGATCAGCCCAATGAGCGGAACGATAACCGGTCTCATACCCAATACCGAATATTACGTGCGTGCCTATGCCACAAACAGCTCTGGAACGGGATTCAGCCCCCAGCTGACGATAACGACCATCGGTATTGCCTCTCCCACAGCCCAAACCAGGGACATCACTCTCTATCCGGGTAGCACTTCGGTTCAGGCAAGCTGGACGCCGGGAAACGGCTCACGGCGTATTGTGGTGATCAATACCGCCAATAGTTTCACTCTCCCTCAGGACGGGCAGGAATATCCCGCCAATTCTCTTTATGCCGGCACCGGCGAACAGGTGGTTTACAATGGCGCCACCCAGATCGTGGAAGGCGAACCGATCAACGATGTGGCGGTAACCGGTTTGCAGCGCAACACTCAATACTGGTTCCGAGCCTTTGAGCTGAACGGCACCGGCACAGATACGCATTATCTCACCATTACCTCCATTGACAATCCCAATTCCTGCACCACTCTGAATACCGGTCTGGCAGGATATTATGACAATATCAGTGGCTACGGAACCTCCCTGAAAGCCGGTCTGCACGAGCTTTTGCGCACCACACACCTCACCCAGTTCTCCTACGACGGTGTATGGCAGCAACTTCAATACACCGATGAGGACAGCCTGCATCCGAATAACATCCTCGAAACCTACACCGGCTGGAGCGTGCCCAAAAGCTACTATGGCACGGGGGCGGATCAATGGAACCGCGAGCATACCTGGAGCGTTAGCCACGGAAGCTTTGGCACCGTGCGTCCGGCGGGAACCGACCTGCATCATTTGCGTCCCTGCGACGTAACGGTTAATTCCGCCAAGGGCAACAAGGACTTTGACACCGGCGGAAACCCTTATGTGGACAGCACTCACTACCCAGGCTACAGCGCCACCACGGGATGCAATACTGCCACCAACAGCTGGGAACCCCGGGACGTGGAAAAGGGCGATGTAGCCAGAATGCTGTTCTATATGGCGGTGCGCTATGAAGGCACCGACACCACCTATGATCTGGAACTGCAGGACACCACACCCACAAACGGAGCTTTTTACGGCAAACTGTCCACTTTGCTCCAATGGCACTATGCCGATCCACCGGACGGATGGGAACGCCGGCGCAACGACCGCATCCAGGAACGCCAGGGCAACCGCAATCCCTTTATCGACCATCCTGAATACGTTACCAGACTTTGGGTTCCGCATGCCACAGGCGCAGTGGACAACGGCAACGAAGGCTTCACCGCCTTTTGGACACCCGCCATCAACGCCGTTTCCTATTTTGTGGACGTGAGCGCTGATTCGCTGTTTGGCAGCTTGTTGAGCCAGGATTTCGCCGCCGGAAACGCCACCGAAGCCGATTTTTCCACTTCCGGCAACTCCGTGGTGTTCTTTAGAGTGAGGGCTTTCTTTGGCAGCGGCTACAGTCCATTTTCCAACACCTTCCGCTACGACACCAATCTGCCGGATATTGTGATTAGCGCCTTTGATGCCACAATTACAGAGCAGGGGAACGTAATGGTGCAGTGGACTACCGAGTATGAATCCAATCTCATGGGCTTCAAGGTGTTGCGGGCTGAAAGCTCTGAACTGGTTGCGGCTGATGAGGTGTCGCCGTTAATTTCCGCCACCAATACCAGCGTCCAGCAAACCTACAACTTCACCGACACCGGAATCGTGCACAATCCTCAGGGCAGATATCTGTATTATTGGCTGCAAACCCTGGCTTTAAACGGGACTACCCTATATTCCGATCCGGATTCGGTGTGGATTTCACCCAGCGAAACTGAGGACGCCAATCTGATCCCGGTTGCCTGGAAACTTTCCGCCTATCCAAATCCCTTCTGCAGTGAGATAACGCTGAATCTGGAAGGCAAAACCAGCCTGCCGGCAAAGGCGAGCATCTATAACCTGAAAGGGCAAAAACTCTCTCAATGGACTTTATCGCCCGCCGATAAACAAACCTTTATATGGAATGGAGCGGACAACAAGGGCAACCAGGCTGCGGCGGGAGTGTATGTGCTGAAGGTGCAGAGCGGAACGGAAAGCCAGACGCTGAAACTGCTGAAGGGGAGGTAGGGGAGGTCAAGGGTTCAAAGGTTGGAAGGTTGGAAGGTTGGAAGGTTGGAAAGTTGGAAGGTTGGTGAAAAAGTGGAAAGGTGGAAAAGTGAAACATGGGGCGTAGCTCGCAATGCAGGTGGCAGCTTGAGTTTCCCTCTCCCTCGAGGGGAGAGGGATCAAAGGGTGAGGGTGGAAAAGCGAAGTGGTGAAATAGCCAAATGGCGAAATGGCGAAATAGCCAAATGGTGAAGTGGTAAAATAGTGAATTGGCGAGGTGGCGATATGGTAAAATGGTATATCAAGTTTATCTTTTTCTCTTTTTCTCTTTTCCTCTTTTACTCTTTGTTAATAAATTTTCTCTGTTTTCTCTGCTTTTCTCTGTGGTTTAAAAAAAAGAAATCTCGGTGTTTTCTCCATTTTAAGCAGTAAAACCTTCGCTCTGAGGCAGGATCGGCATCCTGCCGACACAACAGGATTGGCATCCTATACTACAATTTTTTCGACATTTTTCTCTGTTCCTCTGTGTCTCTGTGTTTCAAAAAAAAATCCCAGCGTTTACTCCATTTTTTGAAGCAAAACCTTCGCTTTGAGGCAGGATCGGCATCCTGCCGACACAACAGGATTGGCATCCTATACTACAGTTTCTCTGGGTTGGAAAGAAAAACCCCAAGCTCATCGCTGTGTTGTTCCAAAACAAGCATTTCCGGCGGATCGGCATCCGCCGGTACGCGCATTATGCTATCAATACGCTGTCATTGCGGACAAAGTGCGTATTGACTGCGCAGTGACAGCGCAATGCCGGCAGGGGACAACCCCAAAAAAAGGCTGCAAAAAAAGAGATTGACACAAATTGCACATTTTACCGGCATGAACAGATACGGAAAAAACTCAGATTATTACATGTATAGAGGAGAAACAAGCGTATGAGGTTGGACAAACGTCGACTGGTCTTTCTCTTGCTCCTGATCTTTGTGGCAGCCGCCGCAGTGATCATCGCCAACAAGCCGAAAGACGCCGACCAGTATGTTGTTCAGGATCTCCGGGTGGAGGACGTCCCCGCCGATGACGGCAGTGGACTGATGATCTCCTGGAAGCCCCTGGAACGTAGCAAACGGATCATTGAATACCGGGTTTACCGTGGTGTTTCGCCGGACAAGCTGTTCTTTCTGGATGCGATGCCGGTGAACGTGAAAACCGGAGTGGCATCCGACCGGATGTTCTACTACGACAATTCCGGCAGTGAATTTATCGATATTGCCTCTCCCCGCCAATTGAAAAAAGAAAAACAGCAGGACGCCAAGAGTCCGCTGTATCAGAAAATGCCCCGCAATATCCCCATTCTGGCGGAGATGGCGGACAAATTCTCGCTGCTTTCCATGATGGACAAAGCGCGCTATTATCACAGCACCAAAGAGATAACCCTTGATAAGCCCACCACTCCCGGTCCGGACGGCAAAATTCCGGAAAAGGGCGAAACCTATGCCGGACTGGCAGATAACAAGCAGACCGTGCTCTGTTTCCTGAAACCCGGCGAAAAATATTACTATACCGTGGTGGCGGTGAATGAACGACGCCAGTTCCAAAAATACGCACCCATCACTCCCGGCAGCCCGGTTCCCAACCCTCCCGATCCGGCTCTGGCTTTTCACAGCGTACTGTTGCAGGACGCCCGAAAGCTGCAGTTTGAGTGGGATCTGCCGCTCTTCAAGGATGATATAGCGCAATACCGGATCCATCAGGTTCCCGCCCTGCCGGATACGGTTTGGAACGTGCTGCGCAAAAACCCCGCCCAGCTTATGGGCAAAACCGCAGTGATCGCCCAGGGTGGAATCGGCTATGGTCAGCTGAAGAACTACACCACTTTTGACCTTCCCGAAGGCGCTCCCCTCGAGGCTTTCGCCAATTCCCGCTATAGCCTGGAACTGATGGATGCGGATGGCATGAGCAGTTTTTCTTCTCTTGCCGCTCCCCGGCTGAAAAACACGGCTGACCTGCCTCCCAAGGCAGTTTTCCACACCGAGGACAAGCCTGATGACAAAGGCGATAAGCTGACCGTGGTGTGGGACAATCCGATTTGTTTTGTGGTGAAAACCACCGCTCTGAACGCCAGATTCAACCGGCTGAGAGTGAACTATCAGCTTAATAAAACCGATACCCAGAAAGTAAGCAAAATCTGGTTTGAATTTTATAAAAAGGGCGACACCAAGAGCTTTGCCAAACTGAAAGAATTCTATCAGGACAGTTCCCTGATCCTGAAACTCCCTGCCGGATATGATTATAAAAAAGGCTTCCGGGTAAAGATCACTATGGAAGGCACACCGAAGATACCCTCCGACTATGTGATCGAGCAGAACCTGGTTTACGACCCCAAAATGCTGTCCATCGTTCCCGGCAAAGAGCTATACCGCAATGGCATAGACGTTTCGGGGATCAGCAATGTGGTGTATCGCAAAACGGTGTCGTCACCGAACCTGACCTTGGTGAAACGCAATACTTCTTACGACATCAATCTGGACGTAACCATTCCCTATGCCAGCATGGTGCAAAAACCGGTGCTCGGTTTCCGCTTTGTGAAAGGCGATTCCCTGATCACAACGCTGAATGGCGAACGCAAAGCCCGCAAGATAAAACCCAGCGAAACCAGGAAAGCCCTGGCGCTGATGCCTGCCGATCTTGACCTTACCTACGACAAGAAAAACGACGTGCGTATCGAAACCAGCATTTTCCCGGAGATCGGCATCCAACAGGCAAAAGAAAAGGTGGATGAACTGCAGAAGCAACTGAGCGAACTAAAAGCCCAGAAAGCCACGCTCACCGATCCCGCTCAACTGGCGGGTCTGGGCAAAAACCTGGAAAAAGTGCAGAAACAGCTTGCCGCCTATCAAGACAATCCCGAACTGAAAAAGGTAAATTCCCTGCAGGGCAGATTCAGCAGAATGCAGCAAATCGCCAAAATAAGGGAAAACTATAACCGCTATAACAGCTATCAGGTAGTCCGCACCGATGGCAAGGCTCTGTTCAACGAAGCCGAGCTGCGCAAAAACGGAGAGGACATCGAATACCTGAAGCCACATTCAGAATGGTTTTACAAATCGAAGGTGATCACCCTGATCGCCATGATCCTGTTCTGTCTGGCGGTGGTGATAATGGTTACTCTTGCCCGGCGCGGCAGGGAATTCTTTATTCGTCCGATCGCTGGATTGCATGAGATCGACAATGCGGTGGGACGCGCCACTGAAATGGGGCGCCCGATCATGTATATGATGGGTTCCGCATATCTGGGTGACGTGGCTACCATCGCTTCGATGGGAATCCTCGGTTTGGTATCCCGCAAAGCCGCAGAATACGATACCAAGCTGATCGTACCGGTGTATGATTACATCACTCTGCCGGTGGTTCAGGAAATTGTGCAGGATTCGCACTACGCCGTGGGCAGACCGGACAGCTATGACAAAAACAACGTGTTTTTCCTTACCAACCAGCAATTTGCCTACGTAGCCGGCGTGAATGGAATCATGATCCGCGAACGCGCCGCCACCAATTTCTACCTGGGCACCTTTGCTGCCGAAGCGCTGCTGATGACCGAAACCGGAAACACCATCGGCTCCGTGCAGATCGCCGGAACGGACTCCAGCACCCAGATACCTTTCTTCATCACCACTTGCGACTATACCCTGATCGGCGAGGAATTCTACGCCGCCTCCGCATACCTAAGCCGCCAGCCCATGCAGCTTGGCACTTTGAAAGCGCAGGACTGGTTCAAACTGGCAATTGTGGTGTTCGTATTGGTCGGAAGCGTGCTTTCCACCCTTCAAATAACCTACTTAAACGATATCTTCCCCCTTAAATAGAGGTAACTCATGAAAAAGACCATCCCACTGTTAATCGTGATCCTTGGCGGAATCATCTTTGTGGCGTATGCTTTCAGTCCCCACAGATTTCTCCAGGATGATTTCTACAACAAATTCTACATCCCCTGGGCTTATGCCTCGGCACCCTTTGCGGCACTTTTGGGGGTAATCAGTTTATCCATGATGCACAATGCCAAGATCCGGCGGCGTGCGCCAAAATGGCAATACAGCTACTTCTTCTATGCCGGATTCATCGTCACTTCCCTGGCTGGTTTCATCGGTGGAACCCAAAAAGGCGGCTTGTTGATGTGGATCTTTGAAAACGTGCAAATGCCCATGAGTTCCACTATGTTTGCACTATTGGCTTTTTACATGGCTTCAGCAGCTTATAAAGCCTTCCGTGCCCGCTCTGTGGAAGCTACGGTGTTGCTGGTTGCCGCCATTGTAGTGATGCTTGCCCAGGTTCCCCTGGGAGTAAAGCTGTATAAGAACCTTCCCTATATTTCACAATGGATTCTGGATGTTCCCAATCTGGCTTCCAAACGCGGAATAGGTATCGGAGTAGGTTTGGGTGGTGTTGCCACCTCACTGAAGATATTGCTGGGAATTGAACGCTCGTATCTGGGCGGGGATTAAGGAGAAAAAGCATGAATTTCTTTGAACGAATGCAAAATCTGGATCGCCGTTACATCTATATCGTAGTTGCTCTGGCGATCATTATCCCTTTGATGATCCCCTACAATTCCGATAATGTTACCTCTCCGCCTACCGAAAGCCTTTATCAGATGATCGATTCCTATGCCGGACGTGAAGACCGGGCAGTGCTACTTAGTTTTTTTCACGACGCTTCTACAATGCCCGAGCTTTTTCCTATGGAAGTGGCTATTTTAAGACACTGCTTTGAGCGTAATATCAAGGTTTTCACCCTCTGTTGGGGTCCGTCTTCAGCACCCCTGATCGATTATGCCCTGAACACGGTTAAAGAAGAGTTTCCGGATGTAAAAAGCGGAGTTGATTATTGTAATTTCGGCTATAAACCGAACGCCCTGGCAATGGTTTTGGGGATGGGCGACAACATCGCCAATACCATCAATACCGACGCCGAAGGACGCAAACTGGAAAGCCTGCCCATCATGAAAGGCATAAATAACTACAATGAAATGAATCTGGCGGTGGAATTTGCCGGCAGCGTGGCAGGATACTACTGGATGTATTATGGTCGTCCGAAATTCGGTTTGAACGTAGCTATCGGAGTTACCGCCGTGATGGCTGCCGACGAATATCCCTACCTGCAATCCGGTCAGCTGATCGGTATGCTCACCGGTCTGAAAGGTGCTGCCGAATATGAAAAACTGGTGGATGTGTTTGCCGCCTACCGCGAACCGGGACGCGACTATCGCATCAAAGCTGACGCGGACGGCAATAAGCTGCTGCCCGGACGCCCCTTTGGCAGAGAAATCCTGAACGATGAAAGCACTAAAAAACTGATCAATATCACCACCCAGACCAAAGCGGAATTCACCCCCGAGGAATATAACGCCTTTATCGCCAAATATCCCGCCCAAGCCAGTATCTTTAACAATCTGAAAACCGAGAAGGACGGCAAGGTGATCGTGGACGTTACCCAGATCACTCCGCAATTGCGTGATCAGATGGGCGAATATGCCTATGCCGAGATCAACCGCCTCACCCATAATATCACCTACAAATTCAAGGTAGCCCGGATCGGCATGAACGCCCAGTCGGTAGCCCACATCATGATAATCGTCTTCATCCTGCTGGGAAATATCGGCTACTTCATCCAGAAAGCCAAAGCGGCAAAGAGATAAAGGAGGAAACAAACATGTCTTATGAAATGATGAGTAATCTGGTGGGTGCTTTTTTCACCCTGTGCATCTTCTCCTTCCTTTACAAGGACAATCCCTTTTACCAGATGTCTGAACAGCTGTTGGTGGGGGTTTCCCTGGGATACGGACTGGTTTTTACCTATGAACGTATCTTTATCCCTTACGTTTGGCAACCCATTATCCTGAAACAACAATGGGTTTTAATAGCACCCGCCGTTCTGGGTATGCTGTATTTGTTCCGCTTTTCCCGTAAACTGGGCTGGCTATCCCGCTATCCCATAGCATTTTCCATGATAATGGTAGGCATGGGGGTTCCCCTGGGAATCCATGCCGGTATTCTGGTTCAGGCACGTCAAGCCATGGTGCCGCTCGAGAATATCAACCTGCTGCTGATCCTGATCGGAACCATCGCTGTATTGCTGTATTTCTTCTTTTCCAAGGCACACACAGGAATTTACGGCAAATTCGTGGGAATCGGAAAATGGTATATGATGATCGGCTTCGGAGCCTCCTTCGGACTCACTGTGATGGCTCGTATCTCTCTGCTGATCGGTCGTATTCAGTTTTTGGTCAGCGACGTTCTCGGTTTTATGAAGTAACCGGTTTTGAACCTCCATCTGAAACCGGAAATTACCGGTTTCAGATGGTATTCAATGTAAATATATTGACTCTTCCCGCAAGGATATAACAATGAGAAAAGTCCTGCTAATAGCACTTCCACTCCTGCTGGCAGTTTTTGCTTTGCTGTCTACTGACCAGGCAAAACCAGCCGCGTTAAAAGGGAAAATCACCGAGTTTTCCCTTTCAGACATGCCCTATGACGACGGCGCGGGTATGATCCTGAAATGGAAACCCCTGGATAAATCACACCGCGTGATCGAATATCACATCTATCGCGGAGTAAGCCCGGACAGCCTGTTCATGCTTGCCAAGATCGAAGTCGATCCGAAAATGGGAGTGATGTCGCCGGAGCTCTTTTATTATGATCGCGGCGACCAGCCTCTGATCGAATTTGAAACCGCCCCCACCCATCTGAAAAAGGAAAAGCAGCAACCAGCCAACAGCCCGCTATACCGCTATTTTCCCCTGGATGCAAAGCTGCTGGGAACGCTTACCGGACGCTACAACATTGTGGCAGGGATGAAAAGCGACAAGTTCTATTACTGCTCCAAACCGGTCAAAATCGGCGAAGACACTTTTGCCGGGCTGAAACTGAAACACTTTGAATATGTATTTGCCACCCCGATCCCCGGACAAACCTATTACTACACTGTGGTTCCCGTCAACGAAAAGGGTCAGTATCTGCCCCCGGCGGACATTCAGAAGATAGTCCCTGAGGACAATCCTCCTGATAACAATGCCCAGTATTATTCCACCTGGATGAAAGACACCGGAGTGATCAACTATGAATGGACTCCCCCGGTGGACAGTCCGGACATTGCCGTATGGGAAGGATGGCTGATCCCCAAAAGCCTTGCTCCGGGCGAGGGAAACCCTCTGCCGGCTAACTGGCAGGCGAATGCGATCCAGCTTTTCCAGATAGACAATATCTACACTCAGGGTTTCCAATACCACAGCGTGGATACCAAAGCTGAAAACATCAAGCTGCCGGACAATCCCGACAACTGGACAACCGTGCTTGCCTACAGCGATTATTCCGGTCTGTCCGCTGCCTGCACCGCCAGACAGCACAGAACCATTGTATCAAAAGAGCTTCCCCATGACTACGGTTTTACCATCGAGGATAAACCCAACGACAAGGGTGATAACCTGGTGGTTTCCATCGGCAAGCCCATCGCCTATCTGAACAATGCCACCTTTACCGATGCGAAAAAACGGAAACTGCGGATCAGCTATGAAATCTCGGAAAATCAGCATTACCGGATCAAGAATATCGATTTTGTCCTGAAGGATAAGCAAGGCAAGCTGATCGAAAAAGCCACCGAGAATTTTATGGACAAGGTAGTCCTGCTCCGGCTTCCTCACAACTACATCGGGCTCACCGATTTCAACCTGGAGATCACCCTGCACAGCAGAGGCGAACATTCTGCCGATTCTGAAGTAACCAGTGAACATGTGGTTTTCGACCCCAACAACAAGCTGTTCCGCGGCGAAACCATCTATTATCGCAACGAACCGGTCAGCAAGCTCTATTACGATGTGCTGGGCAAAACCAATCTCGATCCCGATTTCCTCTTTGGAAACCGCAACAATGGCATTACCAGAGCCTATGATTTCAGCATTCCCTACGAAGATATCATCTACCGTCCCATCCAGAGTTATGATGCCAAAAGCAAATGCCTTACTCTTGATCCCAAGATACTGGTAGCCGTGGATCAAAAATCCGGTAATCAATTGGCGGTGCCGCTGTTCAAAGCTGCCTTCGAAGCAGATCTCAAAAAACAGCAATCCGAGATCGCCAGTCTGAAAGCCAAGCTTGCCAAGTTCCCCGCCGGACAGGCTCCGGATTCGCTGACCGCAGCCTTGAATGCTGCTGAATCCTCGTATAACTACGTGCTGACCAATCCCACCGTAAAACAAGCCAATCAAGCCAAAAACCCCAAGCAGTGGCTGAAAACCATGGTTCAAGTCCGGCACCAAAATGCCCGCAGTTACAGCTATAGACTGCTGAAAACCGATGGCAGGGGAGCCTTGGTGATCTCCCGAACCTATGCGGACAAGCACAATAATTCCACCTTTATTCCTAAAAGCGAGTGGTTTGACACCACCAAATATGCTACTTTGATTGCGATGATCCTGCTTACGGGCATCCTGGTTTACACGATCTTCATCTTCCGCCGCAAAGAAGCTTACATCCGTCCCATTGCGGGGTTGCAGGAGATCGACAATGCCTTGGGTCGCGCTACGGAAATGGGTCGCCCGATTATGTTCGTGCCGGGCTGGGGAACCTTGGGTGAGGTGGATATGATCGCCTCCATGCTGATCCTGGCTCAAATAGCCAAAAAGGCTGCTGAATTCGACATCCGGCTGATTTCTCCGCATTGCGACTATATGGTGCTCCCCCTGGCTCAGGAACTGGTGCAAACCTCATACGGCGAGGTTGGACGTCCGGATGCCTACAATCAGAATGACATCTTCTATGTTTCCTCCGAGCAATTCCCCTTCTGCGCCGGCGTGAACGGCATCACCATCCGCGAAAGGGTGGCAACCGTATTCTATATGGGCTTTTTCAATGCCGAAGCCCTGTTGCTGACCGAAACCGGAAACCAGGCAGGAGCCATTCAGATCGCCGGAACCGACAGCACTACGCAGATCCCCTTCTTCATCACCACCTGCGACTATACCCTGATCGGTGAGGAATTTTACGCCGCATCTGCCTATATGTCCCACAATTACGAATTGATCTGCATGCTGAAAACCCAGGACTATTTCAAGCTGATCCTGGTGGTTCTGATCCTGGTGGGAACCGTGCTTTCCTCCCTGCATTTCAACAGCTTGATCAATTTTTTACCGGTGGAGTAAATAACCATGATCAAGATACCCACCAGCACCCTTAAACGTTTGCCTCAATATCTTGAGGTGCTGCGCCAGTTGAAACACGCTGGACTGAAGGAAGTGAGCGCCACGAAGATCTCGGTTTTCGCGGACGTCCATCCCACCCTGGTGCGCAAAGACCTGTCCTTTTCCAATGTAGGCAGCAATCCCAAAACCGGCTACAAAGTAAGCGAGCTGTATTCCGCTATCGAGAAATTGCTGAACTGGAACGATACTTCTGCCAGCTTTCTGGTAGGGGTGGGACATCTGGGTTCCGCGCTGCTGGGATATCAGGAATTTAACCAGAAAGGCTTGTCCATAGTGGCAGGCTTCGATAACGATCCCAAGCTGATCGGAACCGTGGTGCACGGGGTGCCGGTTTTTTCCGCGCTGGATTTCACCGCCATGGCGCTGAAGGACAAGATCCAGATCGGGATCATCACTGTGCCGCCGGAAGCTGCACAACTGATCGCCGACATCATGGTGCACAGCGGGATCAGGGCGATCTGGAATTTTACGCCCCAAAAGATCATCCTGCCGCCGGATATCATTGTGGAATATGTGGATATGTTCGCTTCGCTGGCAGTTTTATCCCGGCGACTGGCAGAGCGGGAATAGTATGTAGAAGCTTCATCTTGAAGCTTGAAAGTGGAAGTTCATCTTGAAGCTTGAAAGTGGAAGCTTCATCTTGAAGCTTATTAGAAAAAAGCATACGTCAGGATAACGTATCCACTTTAGTTAGAACGGCGGATGCTGATCCGCCGATTTTCTCTTTAACACATTCACTTGACAGAAAAGTGCAAATATTGTTTTTTGGTTTCCGGCATTTATTCAACTCAGCCAAATCTGGAAATGAGGCTTGCACAATGGTTAATAGCGGTTTCAGTTCCCTGCGGGATAACCAGAAAAGAGGAACTGTCGGAAGTTTTATCAGTGAGAATATCGGAGAGGGCAGTTCGCTTTCTTTCGTATCGGCATATTTTACTATCTATGCCTATTTTCAGCTAAAGAACAAGCTGGATAGAATCGAGCGTTTGCGTTTCCTGTTTGGTGAACCCCGTTTCATCAGCCAGATCGACCCTCAGAAGTCAGATAAAAAACAGTTCCAGATCGAGGATGATAAACTGGTGATCCCCATGGAAAACCGTTTAACTCAGCGCAGGGTGGCAAAAGAATGTGCAGATTGGATAGTGGCCAGGTGCGACATCAAGAGCATGGTAAAACCACATTTCCTGCATGGCAAGATGTATCATTGCAGGGCTGTCAATGGCATAGAAAAAGCCATACTGGGCAGTTCAAATTTCACCGTGAACGGCCTTGGCTTTGGGAATAGCCCCAATATTGAGCTTAATACCATAATCACCGACACCCGCGATCAGGCAGATTTAATAAACTGGTTTGATGAGCTTTGGAACGATGATACCGGTCTGGTGGAAGATGTAAAGAGCGAGGTATTGAAATACCTTTCCAAGCTATACGCAGATAATTCACCTCAGTTCATCTATTACAAAACGCTCTACCACATTTTTGCCAAGTTTCTTGCCGAGCAGGCAGATAAAGAACTGCTGAAAGAAGGCAAGCAGTTTTTTGATACCGAAATCTGGAATACCCTCTTTGCCTTCCAGAAAGATGCTGTAAAAGGCGCTATCAACAAGCTGGATAGGCATCAGGGCTGCATTATAGCCGATAGTGTGGGCTTGGGAAAAACCTATGAAGCCCTGGCTATCATCAAATACTACGAGATATTGCAATACCGGGTGTTAGTGCTTTGCCCCAAAAAGCTTAAAGATAACTGGACAATATACCAGGCTCACAAAGGAAATGTCCTGAACCCCTTTGGCAAAGACAGATTTGGCTATACAGTAGCTTTTCATACAGACCTTGCAAGAAGCTCCGGCATTTCCGACGGCGATGGGATTGATCTTGCCACTTTCAATTGGGGTGCCTGGGACTTGGTGGTAATAGACGAATCACATAACCTGCGTGGAAATCCCAAAAAAAGATATATTAAAGATGATCTGGTTTTGAACCGGGCAAAATCACTCCTGGAAAACGTGATAAAAAGCGGCGTAAAAACCAAAGTCCTGATGCTGTCTGCTACTCCGGTTAATACAAATCTAAAGGACTTGCGCAACCAAATTCACTACATTACCGAAGGCGAGGATAATGCCTTTGCAGAGAGCATGGGAATTGAGAACATCTCCAATACCATGAAGCTGGCTCAGAAGCAATTTACCGATTGGACAAAGACCAACAAGGGCGATAAGCGTGATACTAGGGAGCTTTTCAGCACTCTGGACAGCTCGCTTTTCAAGCTCTTAGACGAGCTTACAATAGCTCGCAGCCGCAAGCATATCCTTACCTACTATACAGATATTGCCAAATCCAGCTTTCCCAAAAGGCTTAAGCCTATTTCGGAAAGCACGGACATTGATCTGGAAAAGCGCTTCTATTCCTACGACAAGGTGAACAAGGAGATCAAGGAATACAAGCTCTCACTATTCAAGCCCTCTTTTTTCTTGAAAGAAGAATTCAAAGCTCTGTATGAACAGGACGAAAAAGTAAAAACCTTCACTCAGGCTAAGCGTGAAGATTTTCTGGTCGACATGATGAAGATGAACTTCCTCAAAAGGCTGGAAAGCAGTGTCTATTCCTATACGCTTACCCTGAAACGAGCCCTGGAAAAGATAGAAAAGCTGGAAGCCAAAATTGCGGAATATGAAAAGCAAACCAACGATGAAGCACTTGACCTGTTAAATACAGACGACATCATTCCCGAAACGGAAACCAGCGAAGACGAGGACTTCAGCGTAGGTTCCAAACTGAAATACCAACTGAAGCACCTCAAGCTGGATGATTGGAAAGCAGCTTTGAAAAAGGATAAAGATCAGCTTCAGTCTTTGTTTCTCTCCGCCAACGCAGTCAGCCCTGAAAAAGACGCCAAATTGCAGCGCCTTAAACAGATCGTGCTAGCAAAAATAAAAAAACCGATTAACGGAACCAATAGAAAGATAGTGATCTTCACAGCCTTTGCCGATACCGCAGAATACCT
>Ga0172371_10008447_pt1 | contig 14427 bp, 9 predicted proteins | sample Lak12m_FD_114543 | JGI IMG/M metagenome (GOLD analysis project Ga0172371, IMG submission 114543) | Freshwater microbial communities from Kabuno Bay, South-Kivu, Congo - kab_022012_12m | ecosystem: Environmental > Aquatic > Freshwater > Lake | place: Democratic Republic of the Congo: South-Kivu... | reverse complement strand
CTCTGGGGGTGGATCTCCTGGCATCGTGTGACGTTCCCAAGGGAACCGTGACCTGTTTCCAATGCCTGGACAAGGACAAGAAGCTTCGATCGGTTCAGATCTTCCAAGATGCCGACTCTCGGCAGTTTACCTTGAAAGGAAACGGGTGCGAATGCACGGACCAGAAATAGAAGGTGAACGAAAGACAAATGGCGCAGATCCGTGCCATGTTGCACAGATTCCGGTTTGGAACCTCACTGGTCCAAGTAAGGCTTGAACGGCTCCACATCTATGCAGCTGTCAAGCTCCTCTTTTGAAGCCTGTTCAGGATCTTTCAATGCATCTGCGGGGCAAAGGTATTCCCTGCCGGTGGCGTCGGTCACCCAGACATAGGGCTTGGTCTCGCGTTTATCGTCAGTCATCCTCACTCCTGGGGATATGACAGGTGGCCATATTGACCGCACGTACCTTTTTGATTAGCATAATCTTTCATCCAAATACTAATATAGTAACGTGAGGAGAATGGTTCAGCAACAGGAAAATGGCCAGGGCAAATCGATATGGCGAAGGAGGTTCCGCTCTGAGGCTTCTCTGATGGAATTCAATCCGACCGAGGGGCCTTTTTTTTGCGGCCGCGCTCCTTTTGTGCTGCTACTCGCTCTGGCGCTGATCGGGCTTTTTGCAACCGGCTTCTTGACTTACCGCCACGTTTTGTTGGCATCCCACGCGGGATCTGTTGGCGACTCAGTGCTTTGCCGAGCCCAGGGCAAGATCAATTGCGACGCGATACTACTTACGGAGTATTCCGACATCCTTGGGTACTTTTCGTCTGCCGTCTTGGGGCTAATGGGCTTTGTTTTCGTGCTCTGGTGCCTTTTGAACGCGCTTTTCAATGAGAGGATGCGCAAGCTAGCGTGGGTCTTATTGGTGGTCTACTTTTTCGCGGCCATAGGTTTCAGCTGGTATTATGTTTACGTAATGCTGTTTCAGGTAGACTACGTTTGTACGTGGTGCATAGTGGTTCATATTGTGAACCTGTTGTCACTGGTCATAGTGCTCGTTGTTTCTATTAAGAGGCGGAACGAGTTCCTGCTTCGTGAGATATCTACCATCGGCGAAAGGGTATATTTTATCGCGGGCGGAGTGCTGGTTTCTGTTGCGGTGTTTTTTGCGTCATCAATGTGGGAAAAAAGTCTGAGCTTCCAGGACGCCAAAACGAAGTTCGAGGAAATGGCCAATGATCCTGTTGTAATCATGGCCATGCTTACAGCCTCTCCGACCCACGAGATTCCCATTTCACCGCAGGACCCCATTTATGGTTCCCCCGGCGCTCCATATCCCGTCGTATTTTTCAGCGACTTTCAATGTCCTGTGTGCGCCAGCTCCGAGGCGTTCCTGCGTGAACTGGTCGATCTTAACCCAGGCGTCTTGCAGCTGGTGTATAAGAATTTCCCACTGTCCGTGGAATGCAATAGGCTCGTTTTAACGGATTTGCATCCAGCAGCGTGCCCGGCGGCCCGTGCCGCGTACGCGGCCTTTCTGCTCGGAGGGTCCCAGGCTTTTTGGAAATACGGAGATCTAGTCTTTGCGCACCAAAAGAGGCTGCATCCGGATTCCTGGCTCACCTTCGCGACTGACCTCGGACTCGACCAGGCCAGATTTCGGCAATTGATGCAACCGGGTTCCCAGGCAGACATGAAACTCAAGGAAGACGTGGAACTTGGGAACAGGCTTAGTCTGCAGGCGACGCCGCAGATGTTTTTCGGCGGCAAGAAACTGCCGGAGGGCCTCAAGGTCATATTCTTGGTGGACACTTTGGAGAAGCTTATTCGAGCTGGCGACCCGCAGGCGAAGGATCTGAGGCTCAGAAGGCGTTGACTGGGCTTGAGTGTCATGGAGCCGAGATTAGGAAGCGGTGGGAACAACAATGGACAAGAAGGGCAAATGTTGACCGGGATAGTGCAGCCCTATGAAATCACATTGGGGGAGGCACGGAGGGGTATATGATCTCCTCCGTTGAACGATTACGGAAAAGGAGATCAAAGCATATGTCCAAACACAAACTGGGCCTGTCGACGCGTGCAGGGCTCAGGCTGATGGTTCTGAGTTTCACACTGTGCATCTTATCTCTGGCGCTTCCACTCCCGTCCTTCGGCCAAGGCGTTCCTGTTCGCCAGGCGCATTTTCTTCCCCAGGAAATCCTTGACATAGACATGGGTGTATCCGCGGCCTGGTTACTCGAAAGAATCAATAAATCAGGCACGCATTCCAGCCAGCCTCTGGCACGACCCAACAGAATCAAAGTCGTTTGGGTGCCGAATAGCAGCCCATACTATAGCCAAGTTGATTTCATGTTCACCGAAAAGGACAGGCTTTACTTGGTCCGCTTTTCCGTGAATGACGAGGCGCGCTGGAACGTGAATTCCTTGAAAAAGCAGTTTGCTGACAAGTTCCACATTGCAGCGGACCAACCGTCGAGGTTTCGTATTCGGGACAATGATACTATCATTTATCCTCCAGCCAGTGGCGGCAAGTCTCATTTGTTCGAGGTCACGGAAGTAAGTAGTGGCAAGAAGTTCTTGGAATTATTCGAAAAGAATATTGATCTAGAAGACCGGCCACCTGTTAAGCCCGCAAATACAGGCGAGAAAAAAGAGGACCCTAAGGCCGGAGAGCAAGCGGGGAAGTGAGGGCATACGCCCAACGAATTTCCTGGACACGAGGGTGCGAAAGATTTCCTTATCTCTGCCCGCTCTGGCAGGGTGCCGCCGCTGGCTTGTCCAGCAGTGGCACCCATTTTCACAAGCCATTCAGGGCGTACGAGGCGGCCTTGCGGAGCTAAGTCATGGCCAACTGTGTAAGAACTTTTGTGTCTGTAATTTCGGCCGTACTCCCCCCTGTTGACTCGCCTTCACTCTCGACTGAACCATGAGCTTCAACCGCGTAATAGTTAGGGTCCTTCTCGGCGCCACCGTTTTGCTGGCAGCCGGTATCGCGCTCAGCACTCCTTACGTGAACGAGGACCTTTTTCTAGCCTTTGCAGCGGGACGTGACATTTCTCAGGGCCTTGTGGCAGCTCCAGACAAGACTGCCTTTACGGTCGAGAGGGAAGTTTGGGTGAATCAGGCGTGGCTCAGTCACTATCTGCTCTACTTGACTCACGAATGGCTGGGGCCGACAGGTCCGGTGGCACTCAAGGTAATGCTTTTCGGCTGTTGCTTTTTCTTGATTTGGAAGCGTTGCAGAAGATTAGGGAGCAGCGTAGAGAGCACCTTTGCCGCGCTCATTCCTGGCATTTTGGCGTCGGGGACCTTCCTGGGGATTCGAGGAGAGAATTTCGGGCTCTTTTTGTTCATCCTGTTCACAAGCTTGCTTGCCGCTGAACCGTTGTCCAAGAATTTGCGCAGGTTCGCAATCCCGCTGACGATTGTTGCGTGGGCAAATTTCCACGGGTCGTTCGTCTTGGGATTGGGTTTGCTCTATATGAAGTGTCTGGCGGTCGCGTGGAGGCGCCTCAAAGGAGGGCCGCCTGCCCTGCCTGTAGCCGCGGAATGGTGCGTCATTGCCGCTATTTCCACGTTTCTGCCCGGGTTGTTCAGTCCCTTTGGAATGGACAACCTGCTCATGCCTTTCAAGCAGGTAGGCACAAGCTCGGTGACACAATACTCAGCGGACTGGCTACCGCTCTGGAGCCTAGGTGAGGTCCATCAGGGTTTTCTCGGTGGAGGCAGTGTATATCCTTACCTGATTTTACTCGGCCTTTTGGTTGTGTTTGCAGCCATCGCTGTCATGTGCAAGATATCTCTGGCCAGCCCGGGCATGGCCGCGGATTGGGCAATGGAGGTCATCATTGCCTCGGTCACCGTGATAATGGCCTTCCGGTTCAGACGGCTTGCGCTCTTTTCCGCGCTTTCGCTGGTTCCGGTTTTGTCCTTGTATGTTCAGGCTGCTGCAAACCACCTCCGTACCAGAGGGTCTGAGCGGAGAGAACTGACGGGAGGCTCCGAATCGTCGGCTGTTACTGCGCTCGTCGCGTCAGCTGCTTGCCTTGTCTTAATGACCGCGCTGTTCTGGAGGGCAGCCATTATCCCGTATTTGCCGGAGAACCCGTTTCGTCCGGACCGGCCACTAATGCGCGAACTCATGAGCTTCGATTCCTTTTCTTCGAGTCTCGTAAAGTTCCTTAAGACCAACGGTCTTGGAGAGGCCAACGCGGGGGAAAGGTTTCTGGCGGGATGGGAAGTGTCTCCTTACCTAATGTACAGCATGCCTCAGATAAAGCTCTTCATGGATTGTAGGGACCAGTCTTTCTATCCGCCCAGAGTCGTCACCGATTTCTTCATAATCATGGGCATACTCCCTCCGAGGGGTCGCGATGCGCTGGACCTGCTGGACGACTACCGTGTCACCTCGATTGTGCTGACGACCGGAATCATCGATTTCCAGGCTGGTCTTAGACTCATGCAGTCCAGGAGATGGGTTTGCCTGTACGCTGACCCTAAAGGAATCGTGCTGGTAAGGCCCGATTCGGCAAGATTCCGGGAAGCGGTTCAATCAGGGCTCACAGGGTTGTGGTTCCCTGACGACGACTCGAGGATTTTGAGTCGAGCATTGCTGTCTCATTTCATGTTCGGTCGCATCGCTCCCGGGGTGGTGGACCAATTGAAGGCCGTGGTCAAGCGCAGTCCCTGGCCCAATTATTATACTCTCCTTACCTGGGGTATGGACCGAGCGGGCGCGTGCTTCCAGCAAAGCACAGTGGAATACTTGGTCTCAGAAGCGCTCCGCCTCAGTGCAATTTACACGTCCCGCGACAGGGCAGGGGCCGCGGCGCTGGAAAGCCTGGTCCGCATCTATGGCATTCTGGAAGAAAACGCAGCCAGGTGCGGAGAACCCGAAAATGCCCTTCGGTTCCGGAACCTGAAGATCAGTGCTCAGAATCAGTATGATCGACTGTGGGACAGGTTTCTGGGGCGGTTCCTCTAAAACTAATTCTCATTCAAGACACTGCACTGGTTTCCAGTCCAGTGGCGCCCCACAGCCAATCAATATCGCCACGCTGAACTATTACGTTGATTCAAACGAGCTGCTGGAAGGAGTCTGTATCATTGCCCCACGGATCCGCCACCGCGTTCCTCAATTATCTTAAGCTGCCTCAAGGCGGTTTGCAGGTTATTTCTGGTTGGAACGTCCTGAGGATTTATTGCCAGAGCTTTTTCAAACTGAACGACTGCTTCTTTCGGCCTCCCCAGACGGGCCAGCGCTACCCCCATGTTGTTGTGCGCCTGCCAGTAATCGGGCTTCAGTTCCCAGGCCTTCCGCAGATGGCCTAATGATTCTTGCATCATGCCAAGGTTCAACAAAGCCTTCCCCAGATTGTAATTCGCTTCCGGGTAATTGGGATTGGCTTCCACGGCTCGAATAAAGGACCATGCGGCTTCGGAATAATTGCCTTGTTCCGCCTCAGCCGCTCCCAACAAGTGCAGAGCGTGTGACGCAACCAATCTCTCCACGTTGGCCTGGTGTGGGAATTGACTGACAACATCTCTCCACATCTCCAAGGGCGTTCTCCAGAGTACGGCTTTCTCCACGGTCACGGAAGCCCAAAACGCTACAGTGACGAGAAGCAAGGACACGCATCCAGCATGTGCCAATCGTCTCTCCTTAGTATTACGGGCTGCAGCGAGAAGTGCCAGGATGGCGTCCGATGCGATCAAACAAAGGCCCAACATAGGGAAAGCAGCCCTGTAGCCAAAAAAAGCATACTGTGGGACCAGAAACGATTCCGGGAGCAACGAAATGAGAAAAAAGAGCGCGCCGAAACCGACCAGGCGCCTCTTTCGCAGCAAGCATGCCGCTGCAATTGCTAGGGCCGCGGCGGCAATGACAGCAAAGAAGGTTGTAGGGGGTTCCATAATAGACGTGGAAATGACTTGCGGCCGTATGAGCTGAACTGATGATGGCGCCGGAAAAGCTGTCGTGGATAGATAATGAAAGAGAACTCGACACTGGGTGAGCAGTACTTCCCAAAAGCTATAACCGCTTTGTTTGTAATAGCTAACTATGACGGTAAAGATTCCCGAGCCTAATTCCGGCTTGCCGTGAGGAGACTCCAAAAAGGACATCAAGCCTATCAAAGCCATCATGACTGCGCCATAGATTGCTCCTCGGACAAGGACCTGTTTCCAGTCCGCGGCGAAGAAGGCGATTTCTGCCAGAAGGAATACAGCTGGTAGGACAATTGCGTTTTCTTTGCTCAGACACCCCGCCATGAAGAGAATCAGGACGGCAGAGTACCCGAGCGTCTTATAACTTAACCGTCCTGCCCGCACTGCCAAATACATCGCCAAAGAGCCGTAAGAGAACAGACATGCCATAAGAGCCATCCGTTGCCATACATATAGCGTCACATATGTCTGGAATGGATGAATCAAGAACAGCAGGCCCAAAGCCGCACTCACGAGTCTTCGCTCACCTTCGCTTTCTCGTCTCCACGGTCCTGGAAGGCCGAGTATCATTCCTACGATCAACGTCACCAGCACCGCTGTAGCAGCAAGCAGCGCCTGGTTGAACAACCGGAAGTAAACAGGGGACATGCCTCCGATCAGGTAATTCAGATAAAAGGTCAGCATCGGAACCGGTCGTTGAGGAAAAAGGCCGATGATTTTAAATATATCGCCCTTCGCGAAAGTATTCTCTTGTTTCAATATGGAATCAACAGAATCGTAGTACATGGGGGCTTGCAGACCAGGAAACTGTAGTCCGGCGGCGATAACGAAAAACAGACACAGCAACGCAAATGGATGGATCAAGATGCTTCGCTTCATATTCCTTCCAGCGAGGTATTGTGACTAGAAACTGTGTAAAGACCCACGTGCTATGCGCGTGGTCAAAGTCCTTTGACTCTGTCAGTAGATTCCGTGAAGCCTTCGTGGCAACCCGGCGGCCGACGCCGTCACCCCAACGAAAGCCGGGGTCCAGGAGTCCCGCGTGGAACGTGGAATAAGAAATCCTGGATTCCGGCTTCCGCCGGAATGACGGTAAGAGTCACCCGATCAGGGGCAGGCGGCTAATTCAACGACATTGCCCCTATAGGGGCTAACAGCAAAACCACGTGCCCTGCACGTGGGTCTTTACACAGTTTCTAAGGAGTCCTCTCCGTTAGTCTGCTCACTGTCTCTCCTGAGCACGGAAGTCCCCGTGCAGCGGACTCGGAACAAAAAAGCGCCGCGGATTTGTGGTTATTCAGGTCCATCATCGCGTTCGCCACATTATCCCGTATTCCGGGAAAGTCCGGTCGCATTCTATATGCTGTAATAAACTCATTCAGCGTGCGGGAATATTCATGCTTATGCGCGTATGCCGCTCCAAGCACATTGTGGGCCTGGACGCTGGAAGTCAGACTTATCGCCCGCTGCAGAAGCGGAATGGCTCCATCCGCATCTCCCCGTGAGAGCAGGGCAGCGGCCTTGTGCACGTACGGATCAGGGTAAAAGGGTGTCAACTCAATGGCCTTGTCGAAGGCCTTCAGCGCCTCCTCCTCTCGGCCGGACCGGTAGTAGGACAACCCCAGATTGTTGTACAGGGCTCCTGAACCAGGGTTTATCGTCAGTGCCTGCTTGTATACTGCGGTGGCCTCTTCGTAACGTCCTTCGCGGTCCAGGGTCTCGCCTAACATGCGCCGGGGTAACTCCGCGGCAGGGTCTATTTCGATGGCCTTTTCGTACATCTTCTTGGCGCTCTGTTCGTCCCCCATCAGCCTGTAGGCCCATCCCATGTTGTTGTACGGTTTGTCCAAGTTCGGCGCAAGTTCCGCTGATCTCTGAAACATGCTGATTGCCTTTTCGTACTCTCCTTTTTCTATGCAAAGCACCCCGTAGTTGTTGTACGCCGCGAAAGACGTTTTGTTGACCTCGAGCGTCGCTTCCCACACTGAAATAGGATCGCTCCAGAGCAGCGTTTGCTTTACGGACCCAAGTCCCAGAATCGCAACCCACAAGTACAGCGCAACCATTGCAATCTTTCCCGGCAGGGTATCAAATCCAAAATTCAGAGAAAAAATGTACGCACATCGAGCCACGATCAGTGCCAGTCCGACCATGGGGAGATAGAGGAAGTGATCGGACACAAATGAATAGATCATGTACCCGAAAGGAATAAGCCCCGAAACCAATGAAAGGTTGATGAGAAAGAAAAGAATTCCCCAGAGGACCCACTTATCCAATTTTCTCCTGAAATAAAACAGAACCGTGCATGAGGCTGCAAATGCCAGCAACAGAACCAGGAACGACCCGGGATTGCCCACAACATCCCATCGAGGATACAAAGGCACTAACTGGAGAGGCGCCAGGAACTTTCCCAGATAAAACCATACCGCGCCAGCCGCGATCAAAGGACGATAAGGCCAGGGCGGAAGTATGAAGGAGTAGGTCCTCTCCGTAGATAGAATATAAATGCCCCATGCCATCCCCAAGACAGAGAGCACTGCCAGTGCGCAGATTACGCCGCGGTCTTTCAGCTTTTCGCGGTAGCAGACCACCACCAGGAACAGCAACACGGCGGGCAGGGTGACAGTGGAAGGCTTTGACAGCAGGCCGAGAATAAAAAGAATGGTTACAAAAAATAAATAGTGAGATCCGGCGCCAGTGCCATCACTCGGTGATTGAATGCGGGACGCATCCCATGTAGGGGCGACATCCCGCGAAACCGCGGGATCGCCCGTGGGCGAGGCATGCCTCGCCCCTACAGTAGATAATACACCATCGTCGCCGGGAATGGTTACCAAGCGCCTTGAGCCCCCGCTGGAAAGATACCTGAGAAAAAGAATCGTTGAGGCAAGGTAGAATAAGGTTGAAAGAAGGTTTTTTCTCTCTGAGATCCAAGCGACCGTGCCGACCTGGATCGGGTGGGCGGCAAACACCAAAGCTCCAATAAACGCGGCTCGCCTGCCAGCCCCGGTCATTAATAGCAAGGCAAACACGAGCACGGAATTGATGACGTGGTAGATCACGTTCATCACTTTGGCGACCCCAGCGTTAGGTTCAAGGGAGTTTACAAAGACCTGGTCCGACATGAGACTGAGAAAATGCAGAGGATCGAAATAGACTTCACGGGTGTATTCCCCCTGGAAGTCCGTTACGATCTTCCAAGCTCGTTCCCAACTGGGCTTCCAGATCGCGGCCATGTACTTGGCGTCGTCCCAGCCGGAGAACTGATGATTTACAACGGGAATATAAATGGAGGCAGTGATAAGAATCAGCAGAATTACGGCAAGTCGGACATCACCGGTTGTCTGGTCAGAATGGCGAGCGCTGGGCTGACGGATGGTATCTGAATGGATCTTTTCACCTCTATGGCGATTGCCAAAATTGATGTTCGCTTCGCCACGAGATCGGCATCTTAAGGCTGACAACGCTGGAAACTGTCATTGCGAGGGCTCAGGCCCGAAGCAATCTCCACTATTGGGTAGCGGAGATTGCTTCGTCGTTTCACTCCTCGCAATGACAGGCACATATAGCAGTTCTCGAAAGTAATCACGGATTGACGTGTGGGTGCCACTGCTGGCTTGCCCAGCAGTGCGACTCCATTCAGAAAAAACTTCTCAGAATCGGTATAAGTTCTGATCACTTATTCCGGTCATTCCGGCGCAAGCCGGAATCCAGGAGGATCTGGGTCCCGGCTTCCGCCGGGACGACGGAAGTGTGCCATTCCGGCAGAACTTTAGAGAAATGCTATAGATATGCCAGGCCAACAGCGCTAAGTTAATGGGACACCTGCTTGGCAGCCGCTATAAGCCGCAGTCAACGACACACGCAGAAAGGGGCTCAACAGAGCCCCTCCGCCCGATTCGTCGGTCGTCTATACGGATCGTCGATCCGTGCGTAAGCTTTCCGGCCAATAGTCCCAACCGGGATATCTCACATGGAGCCCGTGACCGCTGAGCACGTGGTGCCAAGAGGGGTCCTGGTAAGGCCGGTAGTGTTGTACATGCTCTCCGTGTAGCAGGTGTCGCTCGGCTGCCCATACACTGTGCCAGCGCCGCAATTGGTCTGGTCGTTCAGTACCGGAAGGTCCGCGCCGCCTACGAGGTTTATTCTGAATGTATATCGGGTAGCGGAACCCGTCGGGCGGCTTCCGTTCATCGCGCATGCCCGTGCCTCCTGACCCGAGAGGGTGACACGAACATCGCACTTTTTTGTGGTGCCGTTCCACCCATAGTACGGCCCCACGAGCTGGGAAAGTTGGGTCGTGTCAGTAAGGCCCGTGTCAGTGCTATTGACGACTTCTCGGTCGCTCTCAAGCCTCTGAAGGGCTGCAGCAAGCTGCACAAGGTCGCCTGTAGCCGCCTTGTCGCATGCCGCACGCTTGTACGAGATGTAGTACGGGATAGCTATGGCAAGGATGATGCCGATGATGGCAACCACGACCATCAACTCAATGAGGGTGAAGCCTTTGACATTCTTCATCTTGCTTAGCATAAAGGGCCTCCTTTCTTCATAACCGTGTGTAATTGAATCCTTTTTCTAGACCTGTGAGTCCCGGCGGATCCTGCCAATCATCTTTTGGGGTATGGTATGATTGGTTACTCGGGAGGAAGCAATGATCGTGCCATAATAGCGATTCCGGGAAACTTGCTTTGTAAGCCTCTTTGCGCTTGCGATGCTTGCTCCGATCGCGACGGATAGATGACAAAAAACGTCATGAGATCAAAAGCGTTCCCATAACGGTTTAATTTGACACAGTTGTTGACTGTCCACCAAATTGACAACTCGCGACGATTCGCGCCTCATACCGGGTTGCATTCAAACGTATCCGCTCGGTTACGCAGGAAGCTTCCAAGATAACATTTTACCGCAGAGAACGCAGAGGGCGCCGAGGCACGGCGTAGAGGTTGTCTCAAAATCCAGACGAGGGGCAAATCGTGCTACGAGAAGGCCAACACTATCTAGCAGGGCGCCGGACCTTGTGTATCCCGGGACTACCCGCAGTGACTGCAAATGCCCTGTAGCGACACATGTGTCGCCCTTGGGCGAGGCATGCGAGACTGTCTCAGAATTTACCCAACGGACGCAATCGTGTTACCGGGGCAGCGATTACCCCGTCTGGGTGGCCCGGACGCCACGCGTCCGGGTCGCGAAGCGACAAGAGGTGTATTTACTGTTTCCCTATCCAGAAGCGGCGTTAATGCCTCATCCTGTCCAAGAGGGAGCACCTCCTGTTCCTTCGGAACCCGGAGGCAGTGGCCTCCGGGCCACCCCGCGTGGCACGATTGTCCGGCGCGGATGGATTCTGAGACACTTCCATGCCTCGCTACAAGGTGCACAAGGGCCCAGATACCACGATCGTAGCACGATTTTGCATCGGATCGGGGTTCCGAGACACCCCCTATGCCGTGCCCTTATTCCGCGTTCTCTGCGGAAAGAGGTCTCTTGCTTTCTTGGCCGAACCTTCACGTCGTAAGGGAATTGTTGCCAACATCGGATGCGCCTCGATCACTGCGCTTTCTTGCGTCGGATCTGTAGGAGCGCGGTTTCCAGGTTCTTTCTCGACGGAACATCTTCAGGGTTTATTTTTACCGCGGCCTCGAAGTGAGCCACTGCCTTTTCCAGCGCGCCCACTCGAGCGAAGACAACTCCGAGGTCGTTGTGAGCCTTCCAGTGATCGGCCTTTATTTCAATCGTCCTCTCAAGGCAAGTTATGGCATTGGGAATGTCTCCCAAGGCCATATAGGTTTTTGATAAGCTGTACTGATTCTCGGCGGAACAGGGGTCAAGTTGGGCGGCTAGGCTAAAATAGCGGAGCGCGGCAGCAGAGTCGCCGGATCTAAGGAACGCTTTTCCGATATTTGCAGCGTATGCTGGGTCTTCTTTGCCCACTGCAATTGCTCTTTCAAAGTTGAGCAGAGCGACATGGGGGTTGTTTTCCTGTAACAGGATCTCCCCCATCCCGACAAGGGCCTCCGCGAAATCCGGATTGACCTCCATCGCCTGTTCGTAACAACTTTTGGCCTCACTGAGATTGCCGAAACTCACATAGACTCTTCCCAAAGTCACAAGGGAGTGTTGGTCTTTCGGATTGATTTCCAGAGCCCTCTTCAAGAAACCTATGGCTTCCTCATGTCTGCCTTTGCTTTCCAACTTGGCAGCCAAGTTAGTTAGCGACTGCGTCCTGACGTGCTTCTCGACATCCTTGTCATAAGGGGGAAAACCGGCCACGACGTCCTGCCAGAAAGTTACCGGATCTTTCCATAGCTCGGCCTTGACGCGAGTCACGACGCATAAGCCTACAATGCCGACGCAGAGAGATAATACAATTCCAGCCGAAAGGCACCGGAACCGTCGAAGATCCCGCGCCTTTTCCGATAGCAAGAGCAAAAGATCAGCTCCCACAAGCAACAGCCCGAACATGGAGAGAGACGGCCGATAACCGAAAAAAAGATACTGTGGGACAAGAAAAGCCTCGGGTAACAGGTTCACGATGAAGAAGAGCAACCCGAAACCTGTAACTGGTCTTTTCCGCAACAAATAAAAAGCAGCGGCAAGATAGGCAATGACCGCCATAATCGCTGCCGAAGTTTCAGGGGGCTGGATGATGGATCTGGAGATCGTCCGGGCGTCGCAGAGCCTGACGTTTCCGGGCAGAGGCAACACAATCATCTCCAAATACGAGAACATGACCCGGCACTGTGACAGAGCCACTTCCTTCAGAGTTAGGCCGCTTTCCTTGTAATACGTGGCAATGGTCTTGAAAAAACCGGAGGCTTCGCCCATGCCGTGAGGGCGTTCCAGAAAAGAAAGAATTGCAAGAAACATCAGCATAGAGGCCGAACCTACGACTATGGGTTTGATGAGGGTCTTCCAATCGGACCGCAGCAAAGTCACTTCGGCAAGGACCACCACCGCTGGTAAAGTGAAGGCGTTTTCCTTGCTGGCTATAGCGCAGACGGACAGGATCGAGAAAAGCGAGTAACCCAAAACCCGATTGCCGATTCTTCCCATTCTGGTGGCCAGATATGCGGCCAACGCAGAAAGATAGAACAAACACGAAAGAAGGGCCATTCTCTGCCATATATACAGAACCATGTAAGTCTGCACCGGGTGGACAAGAATGACGAGCCCAAGCAAAAAAGCAACTATCGACTTGTCTCGCGAATCGGCCTCAAAAGAAGAAGGGACCGCGTCCAAAATCAAGAAGGCCAAAATCATTGCTGACAGCGCAGTTAGAGCGATCAGGCCCGTGTTCGCCAGCCGGAAATAAAACGGGCTCATCCCAGTTACTAGGTAATTCAGGTAGAAAGTGGCCATAGAGAGCGGTCGTTGCGGAAATATACCGACCACGGCAGCAAGGCCGCGGCAAAACAGGTACTCATTCCACTGGAGGCTAGCGGCCGAATCGTAATGCATGGGGCCTTCAAAGCCGGGATAGTAAATCACCAGAGCGAAGAGAAAGAAAAGAAGACCTGCCAGGACAACGGGAAAAGGCCTATGCCCGGTCATGGTGAACTCTCTTTATAGTAATCCCTCAGTTACGAGGGGCATTGGTTGGTACTGTGTCATTGCGAGGAGTGAAACGACGAAGCAATCTCAACGCTTAAAAACAGAGATTGCTTCCCCCGTTTTTCAACGGGGTCGCAATGACAGTCTTTCGCCGCTCGTAACTGAGCGCTTACTCTATATAGCAGTTCTTTATAGCAGTTCTTCATAGCAATGTCCGATTGACCTGTGATTTCAGTACGTGTTCAAGGAAGTTACATTAGCAATAGCCGGCAGGGACGCCGGCAGCTACCAGGAAGTGGTGGCGGCGGGCCTCCGCGCCCGCCATGTTCACTTGTATGAAAGCGCACTGGTATGGGTGCCACTGCTGGCTCGTCCAGCAGTGTGATTTCTTTCCGACAGAGATTTTGAGAACTGCTATAGCATAAAAAGAAACGCGAGGTATTCCATGAAAGAGGAATGACCTCGCGTTTGTCCTTCCAATTGAATTTGGTTATTCGGCAAGAAGCGTCTTAAGTTCCTTATTCATCTCAGGGACAACCTTGAAAAGGTCGCCCACGATTCCGTAGTCTGCCTTTGTGAAGATCGGCGCTTCGGGGTCTTTGTTAACTGCCACGATAACCTTCGAAGAGCCCATGCCTGCCAGATGCTGTATGGAGCCGGAGATCCCACAGGCGACGTATAGGTTCGGGGTCACTGTTTTGCCCGTCTGCCCCACCTGGTCCGAATGCGGTCGCCACCCGGCATCCACCGCAGCCCTGGAGGCCCCGACCGAAGCTGTGGGGCCGAAAATACCGGCCATTTCCTCCAGAAGCGAATAGTCAGTCCCTCCCATTCCTCGGCCGCCTGAGACTATTATCTCGGCTTCCGTCAAGTCCACCTTGCCGCTGGTGTCAAGACTGAGGTCTTTGGTTTTGTACGTGGCACGACTCGCGTCAGGGCTAAAAGCGATTTT
>Ga0172371_10008444_pt1 | contig 14429 bp, 13 predicted proteins | sample Lak12m_FD_114543 | JGI IMG/M metagenome (GOLD analysis project Ga0172371, IMG submission 114543) | Freshwater microbial communities from Kabuno Bay, South-Kivu, Congo - kab_022012_12m | ecosystem: Environmental > Aquatic > Freshwater > Lake | place: Democratic Republic of the Congo: South-Kivu... | reverse complement strand
TGCCTCGTGTCACTAAATCAATGTGCAATGGGTCAATACGCAAATCATCACACGCTGCGCGGTCTGTTTTTTCTATCGTCGGGCTGCACCGCTTCCCGCCGTTTGCCACGATATTCGTCCAGGTATTTACTGCAAGCGGCGTCGTCAATACATATCCTTGTCCTATGGACGCATGGTACGTATCCCCCAGATACCATTCGTCATTGCGCATCGTTCGATCCGTGTCACTGGAAAAATGCTGTTTTTTCCAGGCAGGGTCGGGCAGAAGACCGCCCGTCTCACCGGATAATTCAATACCCAAAGGCGCTCCGATCCCCATCTTTTTTGCCCAGGAAACCAATTTCGTAATCCCCAGCCACTCACCGGTTTTATAAAAGAATATGTCATTACTGCGCTGCAGGGCTTTCACCACGTCCACCGTTCCCTCAGTTTTGCCGTACTGGTTATAGTACCAATTCGGAAAGGTAAACTGTCCGATACGGATGATTCCCGTATCCTCTATTGTCGTTGTTTTTGTTATCGCTCCTTCCTCAAGTGCCGCAAGCGCAGTTACCAGCTTAAACGTCGACCCCGGCGGATACCTGCCGCCTATGCTCCGGTTAAACATCGGCAAATCATCTGAAGCAAGCAGCGTGTCAAAATCCGTCTGGGATATCCCGAGTGAAAACGCATCCGGCGAGAACCCGGGGCTTGAGTACATGGCAAGAATTTCTCCTGTGTCCGGCTGAGAAACAATAACTGCGCCTTTTTCTCCTTTTGGAAATGCATCTTGTACCGATGCGCTAAGCTCCGCATCAAGGGAAAGGACGATATCTTCGCCGGCTAATGCTTCCTGTCTTCCCAAAAAACGCAACAGGTTCCCCGACGCATCCACCTCGACGAATTCCTGCCCGTCACGTCCTCTCAATCGCTCGTTGTACACTTCCTCAGCGCCCATCCTTCCCACCCTGTCGCCCGGGAAATAATTCTTCGTCCGGTAGTACTCACTGGCCAATTCTTCACCAGACAGTTCTCCGGTGTATCCCAACACATGCACCAGCGCCTCTCCGTACGGGTATTGCCGCAGGTAATCCACTTCCAGGAAATCATTGGCAGGCAATCCTTCTTTCAGCGCTTTGTCCCCTGTTTCCTTCGAAATGTACTGCACGCATGCATCCGCTTGTCCGTTACTGCACGGCCGGATCAGACGGTACCGTGGAATATTCACCACCAACGGCTTTCCGCTTCGGTCAAGCAAAAGTCCGCGGGGCGCATGCCGCACCAGCGCCCGTGTCCGGTTGGTATCCGAGCGGGTTCGTAATTCCTTTCCCTGTACGACGGTAAGGTGAAACAAACGGAATCCCAACACGAAAAATCCGACACATAACACACTGGCAAATACCAGTGCGCGTCCTGCTCCTGCCCACCAGGGGACAGCTTCATGATGCGCATGACGCTTTTGGTTGGCGGATACGATGAGACTGTCAGAAAAGGCTGACCCGAATGTGTTCATGCACGAAGCATACCATACCTACACCAAAGCACTTGTCGTATACCACGCAAGAATGCCGAATGAATACAACGCGCCAAGCACCACTTCCATAACCGTATGTCTCCTGAGCTTCACCCTGCTCCAGCCGATAAGCGGGACAAGAACCATAAGCACCCAGAGCGAAATCTCATACCAATACGCAAGGATCCCTAAAGACAGTACAAATACAGAGATATGGCCGGAAATCTTCATTTTCAGCGTGATAAGGAAAAATCCGGTCAGCCAGACAAAAAACAATCCGTAAAAACGTGTCAATGCGGAATTTTTCCAAAACAGTACCGTCCCGTACATGACTGCACTGAAACATAACAGAAGCATCAGCCCCCGGACGCGCTTTTGCCTGTTTGATACATCCCAATTCGTACGGAGTATGCGCATAAACCGTACCCGTGCGACAGTGACCAAAACGCCGAGCCCGACAATATACAGCACGTGCGACGCATAGGATATCCCGCGAAGACTCGCATGCCAGGCGCCGATAAGCGCAATAGCAAGAAGCACGACCTGCGGCTCCGTAATTTTCGAAATCATGCGCGCAACGACAGATTCTTCAGAACGCATACTTGAATAGTAATGAGTAAACAGTAAACAGTAAACAGTTACCGCAAGGATCTTTGTAAACCCTGTATCATTATATCCAAAAAGTGACGAAAGTCCTTTTTAGTCCTACTGTTCCCCTCGGCTATATTCAATACGATGGATGTAACCGCTCGTCTGCATTGATCTGTAAGACAAAATCGCTCATCATTTGGCCATTTCTTCGTAACAGAATATATAGAATTTGCAGCGATTAGACTTTTCTTATACACATGCAAATTCTCAAACAAAAACATATAGTATCTATTTTCTGTTTTCTGTTTTCTGTTTTCTGTTCTCTACAACCCCATTTTACACTTTCCGTGCCGCAATTTTTACTTTAGAAAGAAGTATAGGATCACTCAACAACGCCCCGCAACCCCGTACGACCGCCGTCTGCGGGTCATCGGTAATCCATACAGGCATTTTTAATTCACGGGAAATACGCGTGTCAATACCCCGGAGTTTACTGCCGCCGCCTGCCAATACAATCCCGTGCTCCATGATATCCCCGATCAATTCCGGCGGGGTTTCCTCAATCGTTTCGCCGATGGCTTCAACGATTTCATGCACTACCGGAGACACCGCTTCCCGTACCTCCGCCTCAGAAAGCCGTACGGATTTCGGCAGGCCCGTTTCAATATCACGTCCGCGGATCACCGTCTGCTTCTCTGATTTGTCCGTAGGATACGCACTGCCGATAGCGATTTTCACGTCTTCTGCCGTCTGTTCACCGATCACCAGGTTATGCTTGAGCCGGACAAAGGATACGATTGCCTCGTCCATTTCATCGCCGGCAGTCCGGATACTGCGGTTGACGACAATCCCTCCCAAAGATACTACTGCAATTTCACTGGTTCCTCCTCCGATATCGCACATAAACGATCCGCGGGATTCCTGAATCGGCAGCTTCGCACCGATTGCCGCAGCCATCGGCTCTTCAATCAGGTATGCTTCACGTGCGCCCGCCATTATTGCAGCTTCCGCAGCAGCGCGCCGTTCCACCTCCGTGACTCCGGAAGGAATACCCACGACCACTTTCGGTTTCGGAATGCTGGGAAACCCCCTGCGTTTCGGCTGCTCATGGACAAGGCGGATATAGTGCGTCAGCATTGCCGCCGTCGCGTCAAAATCGGATATCACGCCGTCACGAAGCGGCCGCAAAGCCTCAATCGTATCAGGTGTACGCCCGAGCATCTGTTTGGCCTCCCGTCCGATTGCCACGACTTTTTTTGTCTTCCTGTGCCTTGCAACTACCGACGGCTCACGGATCATGATCCCTTTATCCCTGACAAACACAAGCGTGTTTGCCGTGCCCAGATCAATCCCAAGGTCATGCGAGAGGAGCGAAAACAACCAATCCAGCATGCAGTCATTCTATCATACCCACTTTCGCCCCCCCTACCTCCCTTATTTCCCATATCACCCCTATTTCCCGTATACTACATACACTCATGCTCCACGTACGCAAAACCAAATCCGGCCGCAATATGTACCCCCGCCGCACATCACCGGAGCGATTGGGCGGAGATTGGGGGGATCCCGAAGAATCCGGATTTCCTACATCCGCATCCCAACCGTGGGAACAACGCGAAGCAGTACACATGGTGCGCGCGCACGGACGTGCCACTGTCGGACGATTATTTGCATTCGGCGATATGGGGTTTGATTTACGGACAGATATAGAAGACGCTGCGCTATTAGTAAGAAATGCGGTAACCGGTGTACACACGTTCCTTTCAAGAACCACAACTCCGCTCTTTTTCCGCGACCAACTCCCCACGCATACTGTAGCGCGAACCTGGAATGCATCTGAACCACATCCCAAAGGCTCATTGCCGCACGTGTTGGGTCAACAAACCTCCCGTGCGCTCAACGTCGATACACATGCAGCCTTTAGGAAGCGCAGTGGTAATCCTGATTTCAGACCGGAGAAAAACCTCCGCCCCAGACGGCTGACAAAACCTCTCACCAGAAAACCGTATTTTTCTCCCTAATACGATTAAAGCCAGGCTTTCTTGGATAATATCATCAGAAAAAGCCTGGCTTTATCGCAGCAGCTCTACCCCATCAGGGTTTAATATCCACCCCGAAATACAACCGCATGATGACTCGGTTGACGAAAAATCCCAGGTGCGAAATAAGCTTCTGTTTCAGCGGTACGTTTTTAAACCGTATAAGCCCGCTGTCGATAAGCTTGAGCTTGCCGTTCCCGTCTTCAAAAATATTCGAAAGCTCAAAATGGCTCTTTTTGGATATGATGGACCAGAACTGGTGCCGCACCACAGTCAAAAACCCCGGCACCCCCAGAAAATCCATAGACGTTTGCTGCTGCCGCATCATTTCTCGGTTGAGCCTGGCTAGATCCGCAATCTGTGTGCGGACAGGCTGCGAATCCGTCAGGCTTGTGACCGGTCTGCCCGATACAGCATCCTGCACATACAGGTATTTGCCGGTTTTCTCATCCTTCCGTACGTCTGTCGGCACCGAATACTCACCGAAGAATTTCTTTACCAGCGCAATATTCTCCTGGTCCTGGATATAGCCGCTGCTCATGAGCCCCGGGCTTATTGCACGCGGGACTTTGACGACACGGTCAGGTTCTCCGGGCTGGCGGTACGCAAAAACGATATGGGTAAATCCCTGCCCGATAGGCATTGGGTTGACAAAGTCGGGATGAATGCCGCACTGCGAAAGAAACGAAGCGGTTGCCGGCAAAAACTCGGCTTTTTCTCTCCACAACGGCGGTGCCGGTTTCTTCTCAAGTTTTTTCTGGATAATCTCGCCTGCATCCTTTTTTTCCGGTATGTATCCAACGACGCGTGCGGTAAGCACATCACGCTTACGGCTGTGCTCCTTTGCCGGCATAGGCATGTTCGGTGCTTCAGACAGCATCGACAGCATCCGCCCTTCGGTTTCTCCCATATGCTTCATAGTATACCATGCACTCCTTGACAACCTATAGTTTTTGTTATATACTTATTTTATGAATTCCCGCGGACAATTATTTCAGCTGGCTCTCGCCGTAGGCATGCTTACGAGCGGGTGTTCGTTTGGTGCAAGAAACAAAGAATACGCTCCGCCTCTTCCCACGCCCGATACCTTTGCCCCTTTAGCAAGTCAGGTATGTGCCGCATGGACCAAGAATTTACTCAATGATGAACGCGTACAAGAACAATACGCTCCGCAGGTATTAGGCAACTGTATCGGAGCACTGGAGGATAATTACGGTTACAACGGTTGGCCTGCCGGCAGATTCAAAGATAGTAAATGTACACAGCCGCTGTCAGCCGAAGCCGCAATGACTGTCGTAAACCGGGTAAACAGGCGGTTGTGTCCGAGAAACAAAACGTGCAGAGTGAAGCTAGTTGCACAAGAAGCAGACTTCCTCGCCCGCCTCATCGAAGAAGCCGGAAAATAACTATACTCAAAAACTCAATTGCAAATCTGAGTTTTTCGGGTATACCACTGCCCGGTGTTATGTGCGGTACACCTCATCATGGCATCCGATGTCAAAGAAGTAGGCTCCGTCGTCACGCGCGAGATATACCATCCTCATTTTTCGATCGATTGATATGCTCCATATTTCCTGAAGATGTCCGGACAGCTTGTGTGTCCGGAGTGACGGATGACGGTGATTCTTTTGAAACTGGATCAGTTGTTTTTCAATTCTACGGGATAATTTCGCATCCCGATGCTTTATATTCGCAAGCGTCTTCTTTACCTCACTGCTTACGATGATATCCATACGATGCTATAAATTCTTGAAAAAATCGGAGACATCTTTCACTGCTACCGCAGCATCACGCTCTTCCAACGCCTTCTTAAGCATCTTTTTTGAACGAGCAGACATCTCAAACACAGGATATTCAGCATCTTTCACATCAGAAAGTATGAGATGTTTTATGTATCCTGCAAGTGGCATGCCGTATGTATTCGCCTTACTTTCAGCAAATTCTTTAAGCGGCAGCGGCAGATTGATTTTAATCTGAGCTTGAGGTGTATTCATATGAAGGTATAATAGTACCAAAATCAGGACTTGTCAAGGACTTTCCTGTTACTTTTCTCCCGGGCAATCACGGCTTTTAGAAAAGCCCGCGGCCGCAGCTTCCTTTTCCGTGCAGAACCACCGGTCGCCTTCGTTGGGGTTGATGTTCACCTGGTTGTAGTTGTAGCAGTCCGGCAGATGGTACACCCGTTGTTTGGTGCCTTTGTGGTAGTTGCCTTTGATCACACACCCCTCACGCACACTAGTACATTCCGAAGACCAAATCCCGCGTTTCGTCTCCTGCGCCCGATTCTGTGCCTCGGCAAGGAGCCTTCCGCGCTCTCCTGTGATATCCTCTACGACTCCCATCCCTTCCTCCGCCATGACGATAGATACGGGTAAGTCGTCCCCCGCACTCACCCACGCGATACTGCGGCCGAAGCGATCCGTTTCCGTCACTTCAAGGCTGATCTCTTTTCCGAGAATAAGTTCCGTCAATCGCTCTTTCGCGCGCTTAGACAAGCAGCCTTCTGGATACTCCGGAGCATCAAAGCCTAGGAGCCGCACGCGTATCCCGCTTTGGGTATCAAACGTATCCCCGTCCACGATATTGGTGACGGTTGTCATTTCTGCTGATTGATTATGTTTGGAAAACTGCCGCATACCGAAGATGATATTGAAGATAAGTAATATGGCCAGTCCGCCAAGAAGCAGTGGTTGGTACGGCACACCGGCTCGTTTCTTTGCCATACCCTGATCATAAAGAAGATGTTCTCTTTCCGATGTTTCCTACCTCACATTTCCCGTATCTCCCCAATCTCCCTTACTTCCCCAAGGTCCCCTTCTTCAAAAAAACATGCGACAGGCGACCATAGTGGTCAAACAGGCCGATCGCCTGTCGCATAAACGTACTGAAAAACTTACTGGCCGGGATCCTCGATCGTGAGGTGACCACGGACATTGTTATCCGGACACTGCGCCACCTCCAGCATGGCAGTCTGGCCGTTCCCATCAGTGATGGTATACATCGCAGCCGGATTAGCCATAACGTATTCGAAGGCTTCGGCGCCATCGACTGTCCACCCCGAAAGAAACTCGGGGGTGATGACCTGCCAGCGGTCGTCGCAAGTGGCGGATTCGAATCCGTCTGCAGGCCGTGGATTCAGGTCATCCGTAATCTTGGTGTACACAGCGCCATCGACGACCATCACCTCGATCAATGCTTGCTTGTAGCCCTGATAGGCCATGGTCGACTGTGAATCGGTCGCCATGAAATCAGCCACGGAAATACTAGGCTGTTCCCCCATATCAACCATCCAACCGACGAAATCGGCCGGGTTGAATTTCGTATAGCCATCGGGAACGGCGGGTTCGGTCGGCTCAACCGGCGCCTCAGCAGCAGTCAGCGTCGCTGCAGCTTCTGCTGCAACAAACGGCTCCTCGGGCATTTCAACCGGGGCAGGGGCGGCGCATGCGGCCGGGAGCAGGACGGCGACGATCAAAACGATCAGGGTAGAAATTTTCTTATTCATTTTCAGTTCCTCCGAACTTTTTCTAGTAGGATTCAATTTTGGCAGCCATTCGGGCCGCCCGATCATTTATTTTTTCTTTTATCACCTCTTTCTTTCCAAATATGGGATTATAACAGTTTATTTTCCCCGCTACACACAGAAGCAGCACATACTGCTCCTCCGTCCAGCGGGGAAATTTTTTCCTGTAATCCCCGTATCTCCCCGATCACTCCTATTCCCCTGATCGTTTTTTATTCTTCCAGTACGTTGTTAAAGAACTACGATCACCCACCAAAAGAACGCAGGCGAAACTGCGCGTTTGGCGCGTGATATAGGGACGGATTATACTACCTCAACGAAGATTATGCAATACTATAGGTCATTATAGTTTTCCTTGAAGTCTTGCGTTCCCTCTGTCCGGCCTGTGAAAGAGATCATAGGCCTGATAGAGGGAGCGAGGAAGACATAAGGCGGTAAGCCAAATGTGGGTATAAAACCCTAAACTTCCTTGCTCCTTTCTCCTTATACCGATCCCCGGCGTAGTTTGTTTCCCGCTTGCGCAGGAGCAAACATCAGCCGATCTCGGCAAAAGGTCCACATAGGGACCCTGGTCTCGATCTCCTTATTGGAGACCAGGGTCTGTGGGTTTTGTGAACGAAGGATTACGGCACTGCCGTTCCATCAGAGCAACCGATAAATGGCGCGTTATTGTCGCCCAAGACTTGAGTCTCGAGTGTAAAACTTGCCCAGTTGCCCGTTGCAGCGATCATGGTCTGCAAGTCGTTATACAGCGCGCCGTTCTCATCACCGCCACCGGTGCTGATATGCGTGAAGCTGTATGTTGCCTGCTCACGCGCTTTCATCAGATTTTCCCGGCTTACGGCCATGGTGTATGCATCTTCGTAAAGCTTCTGAAGCTGCGCATCCATACCGTTGACATAGGACACACCGAACAGCGGTGCCAAAGCCTGCATTGTCGTAGACGGCGTTTTGGTGAAGGCAATTTGCGTTTGCCCTTTCCCAAGATGTACTGCCGTCACGCATGCCGGACGCTTAGCCGTAATTACGAGATTGGCTGTCGGCTTCTGGATGATCACCTTTTGGCCCTGCTCGTTGGTCGTCTCGGAAACTGTTTCGTACTCCCCGAGGCTTGACTGATCCCAATCAATCTGCAGATCGGAAAAGTTCCAGCCGGTCTTTATGGTGACGCAAAGCGCCACACTCTGGCTGAACTTGCTGCCTTCGGGAGTCAGTCCCATAGTGTACTTGGTAAACGGAATGCCGCCAATCGGAATCCGGACACCCTGGCTTGTCTGTTCGACAACCCCGCACCCGACCTGCGCACCTGCACTGATCTCTGAGCTTTGATACCCAAACTGAACCTTCTTCAGAAGATCTATGGTCGCCTGGATGTCTCCGGTCTGGACGATCAAGGGCTGCAACGTCGGGCTTGGGCCGACGGTCGGTGTCTCACCCGGCAAAAACGTCGCCGTTGCAGTGATTGTGCCGCCCGCCAATGCGGTTTGCTGCGCCAATGCCTGAGCCGTACCCAACGGATCTCCGCCAATACCGGGTGTAACGGTCACCGGCACGGTTGCGGTCCCTGTCGAGGCGTTAAGCTCAACCCCAGGTACGTTGACCGGCGTGCCATTCATGGTCGGGTTCAGGTGGAACCCATTTTGAGAGGCCAGCACCAGCACAAGAATGCCGACCGCAACGTACAAGATCGTGTTGTTACTTCCACGTCTCATTTGATACCTCCATTAGGTTATCTATGACCCGGCAGATTATCTGCAATGAACCATCATTGCCGGGTCGTGATGAAGAGTTAATCGCCGGTGACCCACAGGCCGCCGACGCTTGTCCAGTCAAGCTGACCGGACATATTGTCAGTCGTTATGACAAAGTAATACCCACCGGACCGTTCGTAATAACACTTGGCATTAACACCAGCCAAACTTACCGTGGCACTAAATCTGCCATCATCAACGAACACTGGACTTGATGGCACCGCGGCGTGGCTACCACACGATGACTGTAGCCAGAACCTCGTAAAGCCCTGATTACTCGCCCAGCTTGCAAGCTCGTAGATGGTTAAGGCACTCGGCGTTGGCCTGGGACCAGATGTTGATGTGATCGATATCTTGTTGACGATGATCCGCGGAATGGCTGTGGGCGGCTGTGTCGGCTGGATCTGCGCAATCCCGCTTACCGGACTCACATGGAGCCCTGCAATAGGGATTTCGAAATAGATCTGCCCGAAGCTGCCCGTCACGTCCGTCGCAATGTGGTAGATACCACCACCGGGATCGGCGGGGTAAATACTGCTTTTTGCAATGATCGCGCCCGTCATATATCCGCCTCCAGCGTACTGTGAGGCGTATTGACTCGCGCTGTATATGACGTTATCGCTCCGCGTATGCCAGGTTCCACCAGCCACATTTATCGGTGCGTTTGTGATGCTATCGATGCACACAGTTGGTGATCCGCCAGAAATGCCGACACCCCAAAGCGTAGTCGTGCTGCCCTGATTATCGTTGGTCACGCGCCAAACCTGCAAGGTGTTGACTGTGTTCCATACATCTGAGCGACCTGCAAGGTCAGCAAAGGGAATAGTCTCAATGTATACCGGGCATTCTTGATTGCCCGCGTTGATTCCTGCCTGGACAGCGCCCAACATTTTGGTGCTATCCTGAGCGTACGCGCTCTTTGCCTTACTCTCGCACACCTGCGGGTGCTTGGTTTCACGACACGCAACCCGGATTTTCTCTTCGAATTGCGTATACGACGTATCACCCGGAATGGTGACCGGTTGGTTCGTTGGCTGCGGTGTCAACGGAAGCATGTAGTCCGTAAACAGACTCTTCAGTTTGTCCTGCGACTGATCAGCGTTTGGCAAGGCCATATACTGGTCGGTCACGACAGTTACGCAGTTCTCGATGTCCGGAGCATTCGCCTCGGTGCACATCGCGCGCGCCTGGCGTTCGATCACGTCCCTGGGCGTTGCGGTGACGTTGTTCACATCACCCGAATTCGCCGAAGGCAATGAAGCCAACGCGGCCTTCTTGTCCGCCAGGTCTTTCTGGAATGCCTGCTTTGCCGTAACAATTAATGCATCGTCCGGCATGACTATATATCCGTGCGTGTATTCACCTGACGGATTGTCCGCAGGCTGCTGCGACTCGAGAGCCGCGCGCAACGCAAACGCTACTGCATACCGCAGTCCCTGTCGGGCTTCCAGATCAGAATCAGGGATACCGAGAGCGACTGCTCCACGGTATGCCAACTGACCCGTATAGTCGACAAAAGATTGATCTGCCATCAACGCATCACCAGTCTTGCCGCTTGCCACCATATCTTTGTACTCACGCCACCACGGTATGCAAATTTTATCCGCCATATCCCAGTCATACACAATAACACCAAGTCCTCTTTCCCCCGTAGTTGGATTGACTTGGTCATACATGTTCATGAATGGTTCATCGTCACCACACGTACCATGCGGTATGACTGACCGGTCCGGCGGAAATGCCGTCGGTGTGGGCGTGCCGTACGGATTGGCAGTGACCAACACCGGAAACGCAACTTGTGCCGTGGTCGAATCCTGCGCCGGGGCATACACCAAAAGCAACAAAAGCCCCACTGCTGCAACGATAAACATCGTGCTCATCGAAACATTCAGTTTCGGAAACGCTACGTTGCTTGTTTTCATGCGCGTAACTGCTCCGGGTGGTCTCGGTCGTGCACGTGACGGAATCGGCCGAGCTGAAGTCGTGGTTTTCGCCGAACGACTCAATAGCGCCTTTGCAATTTTAGCCGAATCCATCCAGCTTTGTAAGTCTAATTTCATGGGTTCCTCACTTATGGCCATCCTGGCCATGGGTCTATACCGGTGTATTGGATGACATAATCCTGGATAGTTTTCACTTCCTTCCAAATGTCACCCGAGTACTGGTGTCCCAGTCTCCGGAAGCCGTCTTTCTCGCTTCCTCCCTCCGCAACAATGTACCCGCCAAGAAGACGGGTACAATAGGCGAGGTTCAAGACCGGGTCTTTCAGTTGTGCAACCGACGGGCGTCCCTCAAAGTATGATACTCCAGCCTTATTTTTATATCGCAAGCTCCGTGGATCATCTCCAGGCATCACCTGGCACAATCCGGTGGCAGCGCTGGTCGGGTTTTGGCAATCCGGTTGTCCGGTTGGACACTCAAACCGCATATACCCTAACAGCGCGTTGGGATTGATATCCCAGTAGCCATTGACTGATTTTTGGCTGAAGTACGTCACAAGCGGACACCATTGAGCATGGCTTTGAGGCCAGCCAGTATTGGCGTTGCAGGGCCAACTTTGCCAGACGGATGACGGGATAGTGAGCGAGTTTGGCAGATCGCCGTACTGCTCACTTGCGTAGCCGATTGCCACGATCGCACTTTGCGTGGGTTGTCCCCACTTGGGATCGGGTGTCGGTGTCATCCATACATCCCCTTTCACTGCCAGATCGGCATTTATAGGGATGTTTCCGTGCTCTGACGGGTATGTTTCGTCGGTTGGTAAAACGGTAGTCGCTGTTACTGATGCAACAACGGTTTCCGTTGATAGTGAGGGCGGCGCTGGACCACTATTCGGGAGATTCCCGGTGGCCAGCAAAACCGCGACTATCAGAATACCAATTGCCAATATGTTTTTCCTGTCCATCGGTCTCCCGTAAGTTTCCGTAAGCACAGAGCAAAGAATCTGAATGTTACTGTGCTATGTGAGTCCAATAGAGCCTTACCCACCGTACACGAACGAGGCAACGCTGGTACCGAGCAGATTTGCCACCTGCATGGTAATGACCAACAACACAATCAGCGCACCAGCAAGATCGACAACGCCTTCGGCGAATCGCTTCTTTTCCTTCGTGAGGACAAGAGTCAACGGTATCGCCAGGATCGCAATCTCGTACGGGAGATTCCGCAAATTCGACCAGAGACTGGTCTCAGGAATCTGGAACCCCAACAGCTTGATGCCGATGATGAGCCCGGCGATGATCAGGCCGTACAAGAGCGTTGTCAAAATGTATGACAGGCTCTTGCCGTATTCGTGCCAGACCTCCATGACTGCACGCCAGGCGGGCAAGATGAGTAGCAGATCAAAGATGTCCAGGCCCATGAATGAGGTCGGGCTGGCGATGATAAAAACGCCGAAAAGCTGCGTCGCCACCCATGGCGCGAACAACGCCGCGTAGCCATAGGTTCCATCTTCCCTGGCCTTTTCCTTGACCTTCTCAACGATCACCCAAGCGGGTTCATCTTTGCCCTGGGTGTACCCAACCTTCGGAACGGGAGGAATGCCAACCGTTATCGGCACATAATCCTCGTTCTTCATGTCCGTTTTCATCCATTCGTCACGCGTGTGTTCATCTTTGAAGTGTTTGGTTTCAGGCGCAGCTTCTGCATCCCGGTCTACCAACTGGCCGCTTTGGAACCAAATGGAAATCCATTGAGCCCGGTACCACCATACGGCGATGATGGCAACCACGAAAATCGCTCCCTGCTCAAACCACCCGAGGGCGGAATGAAGGTTTGCAATACGGGTCACCACGCCTGCAGCACCACCGCTTGCAATGGCAAACTGCATCCACGCCATCACGAACGTAAACACAACGATGGCGATGAACCGGATGTTCACCTCAGCGCGCTCTTCAATGCGGTTTTCGATGTAGGGAAGGAAGAACAGGGCAATGATCATGACCAGCATGATCAGACCGTGCCAAAATCCCTCGCTCCACAGTGTCGCAAAGTTTTGCCCGATTCGGGCCCAATTACTAAAGTCTACATTGACTGCAAAGGGCAAATTGATATTGGTCCGGGCGGGAGTCGATTCGTCGCCGGGAGCCGCTGGCGCCACTTCTTCAGTGGATGTCACAGGTGGCGCTGCAGAAGACAGATCCGGCAGATCTGCCTTTCGTACATACCCTGCCAGCTGCCCGCCCACCAAGACCTGTACCCATTCTGCATCGTATTCCGCGATGGTCACAAGGACCGGATCGGTGCGGGTCGTGCAGTTCTCACCGGGCATTGCGCACACAGGGACGGATCCGGGTAACAAGTACCCACCGTCCTGCGCGACGGCCACCGAGGTGACCGCAAACGCGAACATCAAGACGGCAAACAGCGCCGTCGGCCGCAGAATGCGGACCAATGTGTAGAGTTTATACTCTCTCATCATCTTTCTCCTTCTGTTAGGGGTTGACAGGATGCAGAGCGGTAAAGCTCAACCATCCACCGTTTTTGGCAAAGTCGTAACCCGGTATGGGCTTGATCTGACCGATCCTGCATTCTTTCGGAGCCGGACCGATTTCGCCATCGGGATCCTCACAGAATTTTCCGTCTTTGACGGTACTGCGAATCACCCAGACGATAGTATCTTTCGGGACTTCTCCCAGCTTGTCACCGCCAGGCACGTCACGAAGCGTCGCACTACCTTTCGGACCGACTTCTCCTTGATAGTCCACGCGGTAGGGCGTGGCGTCAGGGCACGTTTGCGCCGTGCATTCGACGACAGCAACACTTGCAGTGGACGCTGGCAGCGGTGGAGCAGCAGCTTGCTGTTCATTTCCGCTGTTGAGCAAATCTGGGTTGCCAACGCCGGATTCGCTTTGTTGCGCGCCACCCCCAAGCAAATCGGGGTTTCCGGCAGCAGCGGGTACTTCGATTGCGGGCGGCTCTGCGGTCAGATTACGGACCACGTTCCGGCCGCCGAAATACACTGCGCCAACAACAACCAATGCTGCTAGCACAAACACGCCGCGGGGAATGATCCACCACGCGGGGGTCAGAAG
>Ga0172371_10008443_pt1 | contig 14430 bp, 11 predicted proteins | sample Lak12m_FD_114543 | JGI IMG/M metagenome (GOLD analysis project Ga0172371, IMG submission 114543) | Freshwater microbial communities from Kabuno Bay, South-Kivu, Congo - kab_022012_12m | ecosystem: Environmental > Aquatic > Freshwater > Lake | place: Democratic Republic of the Congo: South-Kivu... | reverse complement strand
TCTATTGTTTTTGCTTCCGTTAAGACAGGAAGGCTCTTCCCGTAATAGAGTGATATTGCCGAATAATTTAACAATTCTACGTGCGGAGATCTTCTGCTGGTTATTTTTCTTATTCCCGGAGCTTTAACTTGAAGTTTGCCGTATCTTTTAGTAAAAATAGTTAAGATTTTATCTGCCTCGCCAAAGTTACGCCTTTTTATTACAATTCCCTCTGTCTTATAGCTATTCATATTACCTGGGGAAAGATAGCTTAACTTCTTTATCGGTTAAAAGATCAAATTTCTCAAGATTTCGTCCTCCTGCAGTAATCCTTTAGGTAAACCCTGCAGTGCCGGGCTGCTTTTGGATTAAGAGAGGTAAAGGAGAAGCTTTTTCTAATTTAAAAGGTAATTTGTAGGTAAGAGTAAGCTTTGCAGATCCTCTTGGCCTCACGGTTAGAAAACCTTCGAAAACTGTTTTATCCAATTCGTCATAAGAGGTAACTTTAACTTCCGAACCTAAGGAATCAATCAATTGACTTCCCTTTGGAACATAAACCCTAAACCAGTTTCTTAGCACTGCGTTTAGGCAAAGATTGCCTCTTTCCAGATTGCAATCCGAAGGAGCGTATGGATTTTTGTACGTAACGGTAACTGTTTTTGTAATTTCTCCATCACTTTTAACTTCGTAGTTTTGATCAACCGCTTCCGATACAAACATATTTGACTTTGCTCCACCAAAGTTAGCCTCATTTATATGGAAGTAATCTCCTTGGGTCTGCATTATTCTCCCGGAAGCGTTTAGAGCCTCAAAGCCTAATTGAGCATCGGTATTGTATGAATAAAAAAGAATGTGTTTTTGAGCAGTTTGCTTTAGCATTTCCTGAAACAATGGTCCCCAATAAAGTTTAGGAGAAGAAGAAAAAGCTTTATTCATAATTGCGTACATTAAGTCACCGATAATGCCTTTGCGATTTTCCCTAGTACCTTGAACCGGCTGATCCGAAAAAACCTCAAGCATGTAAATTACCTGAGGACAATCACATCTTGGATCTATTTTGGTTGTAAATTTAGTTCCGCTTGCTTCAACGTCTCCTAATATATTCATTGCGGAAACCAATGCTTGTGTATCTACCGCAATAATACCGTCGACCTTAGAACCTGAAGATTTTTTGTATAGCTTATTAAACTCCTCCATGGAAACAACAAAATCCGGAGAAAGATTAGTGTCTCTTAAATTAAGGTTTGGTACTTTGGGAAGATATTGCAGAAGAGGCTTTGGAGCAACCGGCTTATTAGAAACAGTTGCGTCCAGAGTATAGATGTCGCTAGACGTATCTACGTTAACTACGCCTCTGTCAAATCTAAAAATCGAATATGCGGTAAGGAAACCACCCGTAGGTCTTAACTCTTTGTCGTTTTGGAATAACACTAAATACTTTTTTTCTTTTGGCTCACCGAGAATTTCAGGAAGAACTTTAATAAGCGGTCTTGCCTCGTCAACAAAAGTTACGCCTTGATCCGTCAGTTGTCTTGCCGTATCAATATTTTCTCTTATCTTTTTTCCGACTAAAAAAGATGGATATCTATTCGGATCAACATTATCTACTTCTTCCTTTGCCTTAGAGAGTTTTACCGCAATTTCATCTATTTTTGGGGTAATTTTTCCCATTGTCGTTACCGCAGTTTGAATCCTATTTTCCGCAGATCCGGAAACAAAACTCCCTTGCCCCTTTAGACCCAAAACGTCTGCATATGGTTTTACCGAATCAACCATTATTATGGAAGCATCAAGACCATAAGAACCGGCCTTAATAAGATGATCTGCGTCGTTATAGTAAGCATTTACAAAAGGTATAAACGCTAAATAACCCATTTTGCTTAAATCTTTTTGGGTAATATCCAAATTTTCTTTTGCTTTAATAAGTTCTACCGAAGCAAGCTCTACATTTTGTTTTTTTAAAGCATCAGCCGCAATTTTTGCCTGAGCTATTGTTTTTTGAGTGGATTTGTAAACAGCTCTTGCCGGCAGTGCGACTCCAAAGACAGCAAATAAAACAAAAACCAATATTAAAACTATTAACACCTTACCGCTTTTGCTTACTAAAAGTCTTTTAAACCAATTTCTTTTATGTGCCATTTGTCTAACTTCTCCTTTTCTTATTTCCGAAGAAGGAGGCGTCGAATCTAAATTCGAATCTAAATCTATCTTTTCAAATCCTTCCATAACTTATATCTTATCGAAAAATTAATGGTACTGTCAACCACGACCTTAGTCGTTAGTCGTTAGGAGTTATAGCGCACCTTTACCGGAGATCATTGCCCAAGGTGTTTTTAGAATAATCCACAAATCGTAAAGAATTGATCTTTTTCTAACATATTGCGCGTCCATTTCTATTCTTTTGTCAAAATTAATTTCGCTTCTTCCCGAGACTTGCCAATATCCGGTTAAACCGGGTTTAACGGAAAGTACGACTTTTACCGAGTCCCTGGTTGTCGGATATTTTTTTTGTTGTTCTCTTAGCTCATCCGGATAATATGCCCTTGGACCAACTAAACTCATATCTCCTTTTAAAATATTAAAAAACTGAGGAACTTCATCTAAGGAATGTTTTCTAATAAAATGCCCTACACCTGTAATACGGGGATCATCTTTTAATTTATAACTTCCTTTTCTATATTCATCATAATATTTGGAGAATCTTGGATTTTTTCTAAGCATATCATGAGCGTTTTGGATCATTGATCTAAATTTATACATCTTAAAAGGTTTTCCGTTTTTGCCTACTCTTTCCGGAGTATCGGCAAGAACAGGACCATTTGAGTTCAGCTTAATTACAATTGCAACAATAACGATTATTAATGAAAAAATTATTAGGAGAATAAGAGACGCTATCATATCCAATACCCTTTTTGTAAATTCGTAAAAAACGCTCTTCTTTATTTCTATGTAAGGCATAATGCTAGGTCAGTTTTTCGTGCTCTGTGCCGCTTAAGCTCTCTACTAATTTTTTTATCTTTGGCACAGAATCTTTAGAACAAACGAGTAAAACGTCGTCTGTATTTATAACAATCATCTTTGCTAAATCAATACCAACAACCAATTGATCCGTATAATTAAAAACCAGATTATCTAAAGAATCTTCTATTAAAACTTTCCCCCTGGTAACATTTTCGCTAGTAGATACCTGAAGTGCTTCTTTTAGAGCTTCCCATGCGCCCACATCGCTCCATCCTAAATCGGCAGCAATTACCGATACGTGTTTTGGATCAATTTTTTCTAAAATCGCGTCATCGAAACTAATTTTTTCAAATTGAGGATAAACCTCTTCCAGAATTTGCTCATAATTACTTTCTCCAAATGCATTTTGAATTTTCATAATTCCATTCCAGGTTTTAGGAGCAAATTTCTCGTACTGTAAAAGGATAAATTTAGGAGTAGTAACAAAATATCCCGGGTTCCATGCGTAATTCTGATCTTCTAAATATTTTTGCGCATCCTCTAAACTTGGTCTATATCTAAGTTTTTTAAATCTAAAAACTTTTGTTCCTTTTATCTCCCCTACTTCTTCCCCGAATTCTATCCAGCCCAAATTCTGGTTTGCAAATCTTGCTCTCTGTCCTATAAAAATAAGGGAATTTTCGTTTTTTGAAACTAATTCTTTGGCAAAACCTAAAACCTCCCTAAAACGCCTTTCTTTTTTAACAAAGTGATCGCTCCATATAATTGCAACAGGTAAGTTCGGATTTTTCTTACCAACAATTGCCATAGCAGTTCCAACAGCAGGGCCGACATCGCGCATTTCCGGCTCAAAAATAAAGTTTTCTCTAGGAATTTGAGGAAGATGAGAACGAACAATATTCTCGTATTTTTTGCCCGTTGAGATATAAATATTCTCAGGTTTAATCTCCGGCGCAAGTCTATCGACTGTAAGCTGAAGGGTAGATTTATCTCCTACTATTTTTTCAAATTGTTTTGGAGTATGTTTTCTTGATAACGGCCAAAGTCTTGTCCCTACTCCTCCTGCAAAAATAACTACTTTCATGCCCCTTCGCTCCTTTTTTTCTTCTTATTCATAATTCTCTGCTTCCTAAACTTTAAAAATTTAAGCTTCGGAAGCATGACCCTTCCGTAGTTCTAACAAAGGAGGGTCATTTTTTTATATATTTCTTTTTATAAAACTTTTAATCTGTTTTTCAAACTTTGAAAATGCAAACCGTTTTGCATTTCCCTTACATAATAAACTATTATATCGTCTGCTGTCGAATTTTTTCAATATCTTTTTAAGAGAGTTCTCGCTTTGTTTGTTAAAAAATTCTCCGGTTATTCCCTCTTTTATAATATCCAGAGCTCCTCCTCCCCTAAAAGCAATTACTGGCTTCCCAAAAGCCTGAGCTTCTACCATTGTTAGCCCAAAGTCTTCTTTTCCAGGAAAAATTAAAGCTTTACAATTCTTGTAATAAGAAGCGAGTTTTTCGTCTGATAAACTTCCTAAGAATTCTATTGTTGGACCGGCAATTTTCTTAAGACTACTTTCATCTAAACCGGTCCCTATTATCTTAAGATTTAACTTCAAACTGTTGCATGCTTTTATTGCTATATCAATTCTCTTATAAAAATTAGTGAGTCTTGATACAACTAAAAAATAATCTTCTGTTTTTATTTTCTTTGTTTTTTTATTTATAAATTTGTCAAACATCGTAAACGGCGGATAAATAATTTCTGATTTTTCGTTATAATATTTTCTAATTCTTTTCTGAACTTCACCTGATATTGCAATGTATTTATCCGGTCTTTTGGAAGCCTTCTTGTCCCATTTTTTTAAATATTGAGTTACCGGACTGGCTAGCAAACGCAGGATTGGATTTCTAAAATAATCCTCATACCCACTCCATAAATATCTTGTCGGAGTTAAACAATAACAGATATGAATTGTGTTTGACCCGGTAATTATCCCCTTTGCCGCTTCACTGGTAACGGAAATTACAAGATCATAATCATCAAAAACAAAACTTTCAAATGCATGCGGCATAAAAACTACAAACCCTTCATGAAAAGAGCTTGCAAAAGGAAGCTTTTGCAAAAAGGACGTTTTTACATTGAATATTTCTGCCCAAAGAGCTTTCTTCTTATTGTAAACCGAAGTATAGAGACTAGCATTCGGAAATATTTTATGGAGAGCAAGTAAAACTCTTTCCGCCCCACCCCATTTGTTCACACGATCATATACCAATGCCACCTTCATATTGTCTTTTGGAGGCAAGTTTTATCTTGATCTCTCCGAAACGCTACTTTCATAAGCCTTTAATGTTTGTTTTGCAACTTTTTGCCAAGAAAAATCAACAACATGATTAAACGCCCTTTGAATTAAAATTTTCATTTTTCTATTTGACCTATTTAAATATGCAAAATTTATTTTCTTATATATTTTTTCCGGATCAACCGGATCAAAAAATATAGCGTTTTTTCCGCATATTTCATGAAGGGCTGGAATATCCGATGCTAAAACTAAACATTTATTTGCCATTGCTTCTAAAACCGGCAGTCCGAATCCTTCCATAAGAGAAGGCATTATTAGCGCAATTGCACTTTTGTATAACACTCCTAATTCTTCATCTGTAACGTTTTCCCGAAAAATAATTTTATCGGTTAGTTTCATTTTTTTAACCTTTTCTTTTAATCTTTTGTAAAAATAATCTTCTTTACCAACTAAAATTAACGGAATATCTTTTTTATTAAATTTCGAATACGCCAAAATTAAATTATTAAGATTTTTATGAGGATATGCATTACCAACATATAAAAAATGTTTCTTTCTTAAAACTTTATTTTGTAAAAACATAACTTTATCATCAACCGCTTCGTAAATTACTTCAATTTTGCTTGGATTTATCTTAAGGTGATCAACGATTTCATTTTTTGTTGCCTTAGAAACTGTGATAATCTTTTTTGCGTTATCGGACGCCTTGGTAATTACATATTTATATCCAATTAATTTCAAATTGTATAAAAGGGGACTTAAAGTAGAAGACTTTCCTGTGGGAAAATGGTCAATTATTAAATCGTGAATCGTTATCACGTATGGTTTTTTATAAAAAACAGGAACGGAAAAATATGGAAAATGAACAAGATCTAACTTTTCTTTTTCCAATATTTTGGGAAAATTCAGCTGCTCATTCAGAGTATGCCATCGAATATCTGCTTTTACTATTTTCCATTTTTTATCCTTACTCGCCTGCTTACTTGTTTTGACGTTAGGGGAGTAAGACAAGAGCTCCGATTTTATTGATTTATAATCACTAGGTAATACAAAAAGAACATAATTATTGTTTAAATCAATTAGCTTAAGATTCTCAACTAAATTTCTTATATATCTTCCAACACCGGATTCACCCCAGAGACGGGCATCAATTCCAATTTTCATAAGCGAATTATAACTAATCAGAGCTTATTAAACAATAAACTAAAATGTTCCGATTTTTCTGAGAATTTTGAGTAAAAATATTTAAATGAGGAATAAGTTTGTTCGTGTAAAAATATTATCCAATTTAAAAAATTAAACGCTGTTATAAACATATTCCAAAACAGCAACTATTTTTTTCCAATCATATTTTTCTTCAACTAAATCTCTTGCATTTTTTGTTAATTCTCTTAATAAGTTCTCTCCTCTAATAAGTCTTATTACTTGATTTGCCTGTTCATTTTCGTTATTTCCTACCAAAACATGAATCCCGTTTACAGCACCAAGTCCTTCAATTCCCAAATCCGTTGTTACTACTGCAACCCCACTTGCCATCGCTTCTAATATTTTAAAGCTTGTTCCGCCGCCAATTCTTATCGGTGCAAGTAAAATATCCGCCTTTTTATAAACCTCAAAAGCATCAAAAACATTTTCATCAAAGGTAACTCCTTCTTTTCCAAGCGCTCTAATTTTTTGAGGGATATTTTTACCAACAATCAGCAGCTTCACATTTAAGTTTGTTTCTAAAATCAGGGGCCAAATTTTAGATAAAATTTGTTCGGCTGCGTCTACATTTTGCATCCATTTAAAATCCCCCATAAAAAGAATAGTCTTCTCTCCTCTTTCGGTTTTAAGTTCTGAGTTTTTAGTTTTAAACTTATCTAGGTCCACTCCGTTTGGAACTATTACAACATCTTTTCTATTCATTAATTTCTTTTCTATTTCCGATACGGCAACTAATTTAGCAGCCCTTTGCCAACAAAGTCTTTCCTGTCTTTTAAGTTTTAGAACATCTAAGGATAAAAGCGGCTTAAGTATAGGAGAAGTTTTATCGGCATACCTTTTATAAACCAAGTATTCTATATTGTGCTCTACTAAAACTACGGGCAAGGAGCGAAGCGACGCAGGCAAATTTTGCATTACATAAAACGTTTCAACATGAATTAGATCATAATTCTCAGCTTCTATTTCATCTTTTATTAATTTTTGCATTTCCTTACTAACATGCCCTGTTGTTAAGAATGAATTGGCGGAAAAACCGGTTTTAATAATGTTAGAAAACGTCCACTGCTTCTTTCTTTCCACTGTTAAAACTTTTTTACAAATTTTTTCAAGCTCTTTTACGTTTTGATCTGTCTGATAACTGCGTTTTTCACAAATTAATGTTATCTCGTGTTTATCTGCAAGATTTTTTATAATGTTAAACAGCCTTACTTGTCCTCCGGAAAAAAGCGGATAGGGTAAAAAAGATGAGACCATTAGAATTTTCATGGTTTTTGCCTTAAGTTAAAGATAACATAATCCGTAGAATTTTTAACAATTTTGTAGGTTTTTCCAATTTCCAAATCTTTTTCGGATGGATTTATAAGAATTAAATACTCTGCCCCCATGCTAATCATCTCCGGAATAGGCTTCTCAAAACTTGCCCATCCGCTTCGATTAGTTTGGTATAAAAATGAAGTATCTCCATTATAGTTTGCAATAACTTTTGCGTTCTTAGGGGTTAATCTATCAACCTCCATCCCGGCTTTAACTATCGAAGGATTATTAATATTAAAATAATCCTTAACCAGATTCCAGCTAAAAATATACATTAATATAAGAAAAATAAATAAAGCAGTTAAAACAAAATAATTTCTTTTCTTTTTATAATTTTGCAAAATTTGTCCAATCCCTAAGCCTAAAAAAATAACAATTGAGGGAATAATTAATATTTGGTAATAATCATGCTGAACATTTCCTCTTGCAATTACAAAGATGTAAGTGAGCGATGAAACGACAAATGACAGAAAAAACAAAAAATCCTGTTTTTTAATTTTTGTCATAAATCCTAGAATCAAAAATCCAATTCCAAAATAGCCTAAGATTAATTTAGTTATCCTTTCAAAGAATATCCATCTAAAAAAGGCGGGTCTAAATCTAATATTTCCGCCGTTAAACAGCCAATCGCTTGCAGGAATTCCTTCCGGAAATTGCATTATCCATTTTCTCCAAAATATTAATGGAGCAATTGCAATAATAAGAAATAACCATAATTGCCATTTTTTAAAAGCAGAAAATTTAAACTTTTCAAATGTTAAATAAATTATCGGCAGAGTAAAAAACAGCGCATAAGGTTTTAACAAAAAAGCACAAGCAGTTAGAACTAGCGCCAGGATAAATCTTAAATCGTAAATCCTAAATCCTAAATCTTTTTTCAGCCATGTTTGAAAAAAGTAAATTGAACCTAACGATGCCGCTACCATAGTTTGGTCAGGAAGAATTGTTCTCCCATAATATATAGAGAAAGGAAGAGTTGCATAGAAAAAAGCTGCCGCAAAACCGGCGATCTTATAACCCCTGTTTTTTAAAATTAAATAGATAAAAACAGTAGCAAAAAGAGAAGAAATTATAGAAATAATTCTTCCCCATTCCTCTAAAGTAAATGTGCCAAAAAACTTAAATGTTCCTGCCTGAAAAGCATTATAGATAGGAAACTCCACAAATCTATAACCCTTTGGATTGTCAATACCGGACGGAACATTGGACAAGTCCTGATAGGTCGGATAAAGTAAATCAAAACCGTTTTTAACAAAATTTCTCGAGACAGAAGATGTGTCTGCCTGTCTCCAAGAATGCCAATCGGCAATAGGACCATCAAATCTATAAAGTCTTGTAAAAAAGGCACACAGAAGAATTACTCCCAACAATATCCATTCTAATTTTTTCATTTTACTTCCGATATAATTCCATTCTTATCAAAGTAAAATACATAATTTTTATTATTTATTCTTTTAATCATCTTAGCCTCTTCTAAACCTCCAAGTTTATGTATTTTTATTGTATCGTCTCTATAAATAAACCAAATGCCATCATCCAGTCCAACCGGGAATATCCATGCTTGACCAATTCTAATTGGAATATTTGCAAAATAAAGATTTGCGTTTCCCTGAATATCTTCATGAAATATTCTAAAATAAGATAAAGTCCTATTTGTAATCCATCCTGCTTTCCCCCAATCTTGCTGCTCTAATTTGTTCTGCCAAAAATAAAAGGAAATTATTAGAAACGCAATTATTACCGCAAAATAAGACCCGTATTTCTTTTGACCGACTGCTTTGCTTATAAAATTAACGGTTAAAATTATTAAACCGGTAAGAAAAACTGCAAAACCAATAGAAGATAAATATCCATATCTTTCCGCTATATTACCAAGCCCCAAAAAAGGCAATAGGGCTACAAAGGAAAATAGTATGCCAAAGAACATTATTTTGGTTAATTCGTTATTAAATAAATTTTTTAATTTTCGTCTATAAACATTCAAAACCAAAAAGACGATCCCTAAGATAACTAGAATTGCTATTAACATAATTGTGGAGTTTTGCCTTAGAGAAAATCTTAATCCGTCATAGATAGCAAAGAATCTCTCGCCGAACATAAACACTCCCCAATACCCAAAGAAATTTCCAAATACATTCGGAATAAAATGGTAAATATTGTAAGCATAATTTCCTCCCATTGCGACTGTGTTTGCCATCTGTCTAACCACTAAATATCCCAGTAAAAACCCTAAATAGGGCAAGTAGGAAAGATACCAGGATTTGTTTCTCTTGGTTTTTATAAATAGATCAACTGTTAAAAGTAAAAGCGGGAAAACAGCTCCTGCCTCGTATGTCACAAGAGCTAAAATGTAAAAGATTATTCCGGATAAATACCATTTTATTGATTTACCGGTTCTGTAAAATACCATCGAGACAAGACCACACATTGTAAAAAGCGTATATAGAGGCGCCGCAAGTATCGCAGTCCAATTAATTACTTCTCCGTGAATAGGTAAAAATAAAAAGATTGCTGCTGTTAGGAAGGCATATAACTTCCTTTTAAATATTCTAAAAGAAACAAAATAAAGAATAACACCAATTAAAAAATGAATAAAAAGAGTGAACAGATGATACCCTTGCGGCTGAAACGAAAACAAGGTGTAAAGAAAAAACATTACAACTTTCGTAAGAGGTCTATAGAAAAATCCGTTTGAATTTATAAAATATTTAGGTAAATCCGAAAGAGTAGAATTTGCAGACCATTTAAGCCAGGTAAAGTCATCTCCGACAAAAAATGTACCAACTGCAGGAAAGAAAAATACCAATAGCAATAAGAATAGGAGAATTATTAAAAAAATGTTTGTAGAAAAGATTTTTTTAAGATTACTTTTTAAATTAAATTGGTTTTTATATAAAAGAATTATTCCCAGCGCAATTCCAAGAAGTATCCAAAGAGTTTCGGCAACTTTAGAAGCCTCAAAAACATCAATTAAAGTTGCATTAAGAAAAAGACCAATTACACCGCCTGCTATACCAAGCAGATAACCTTTGGCAAGCTTGGATTCTATCTTAGGCAGAGTCTCTTTTAGAATTATTCCAAAGATTAAGAATATAAATATAAAAGAAAAAAACCCAAATGCTCCTGTTTCTCCAAGCATTCTAAGATAATCGTTATCCGAAGCAAGGGTAATTGTCGAAAAACCGCTTCCCACAATAGGATTTTTTAAAAAAGCTCTCCAGGCGTTGGGCCATTCTGCCTGAAAACGGGTTGTTAAAGAAATATCGTACACCAATACCTTTTTTACCAAAAAGGATCCTGAGACGCTTGAAATTTCCACTCCTCCGTTATCCAACTTTAATCTTCTTGCTTCTTCAACAGATAATCCCTTTCTAACTAATGCACTCGTCGTTGATACTTGAATGCCCGTTTGTGGAAGTCCAATAAAACCGGTTCCCTCCGGAAGTCTTTGATCCGGAATATTTTCTAAGATAGATTTATCTTTTGCTAATCTTCTTTTTAATTCGTCCGATAATTCAACTTGCCCAACCACTTGTCCCTGATTATTTGTTACAACAGACGCAAACCTTAATGTCTGTATAAAGCGAGTAGCCATAGATCCGCTAAAAATAAGCATTAAAAAAATACTAAGCGCAACAAAAGGAATTATAAATTTCTTCTTGTTTAGAAAAGCTAGTGCAAAAGAAAGTCCGCCAAGATATGCAACAAAAGAGTTTCTGGAAGAAGTAAAGATTAAAATTGTGATTGATAAAATTGCTAAAACAAAAACAAGTTTTTTTGTTACAGACTTTTTCAAACTGAAAAATATGCCGATAAGGATCGGTATTACCATAACAAGATAGGCGGATAAGTCATAATGTCCGGCAAAAGTTGATGTTACGCGGGCATTGGAAGGTAAACAAAGAGGAATCCCTTTTGCAAATTCTTCATTTCCTGTCTGAAAAGATGGAAAACAAAAAGAAAAGTGTTCAAAAAACTTCGGGAATGCATTCCAAATAGTTAAATAGTAATGCTGACCTACTCCATATAAAGAAAACCCTAAAATTGTTACGCAAAGAACGATTAGATAATCTTTTAAGTCTTTTATGTTTTTAATCGTGGAAAATGCAATAAAGAAAAGGATCATGTATTCAATCCTTCTTACATACGAAAATATTGCTACTTTAGGAAAAAAATTTGCAATATAAGGACCAATATAAATTAAAGAAAAAACTAAAGATACAAGTCCAACTCCCCAATAAATAAAAATCGGCCAGGAGATAGAAGTATTTATTTTAGACTTACGGAAAATTAATTGAACAAACCAAATTATAGTTAATCCTAGAATAAAAAAATCCTCAAGCCTAATATATACCCAGGTATGAGCAATATTAATGCTTGGAAGCTTAGGATAAAGGGCAATAAATCCAATTAAAAAGCATATTCCAAATTTTAGAATATTGTTATTTAAGTATTTTAAGAAATTTAGCATTAGTAGTTTGTGTCTATTTTATGGATTTGAATATTATAAATGCAGACATTTATCTAAACCAAGCTGCTCTCCCTAGCTTATAGCTTGGATTTTTCAATTCTCTTTCTTTAATGTGTCTTGCAGGTACTCCACCTACAACTGTAAATGGCATAACGTCTTTATTTACGACAGCGCCTGCTGCAACGATTGCTCCTTTACCAATTTTTACGCCCGGCAATATTATTGACCTTGGTCCGATAAAAACATAATCCTCTATAGTAACCGGTTCTATCCTTGCTTTAAACTCCGGATCGTGAACATCATGCTCCGCGTTATAAACCATAACTCCGGTTGCAAAAGCAACGTGATCACCAATGGTTAAGCTTCCCCTTCCATCCAAGACTACTTGCTCGCCAATTATTGTATCTTTTCCTATTGAGATATTAGGGGGATAATAAAATACTGCACCCATATGGATCATCGAACCTTTACCGATTTTTATTCCGCAAAGTCTATAGCAAAATCTTCTAAAAAAGTGTGAAGGAATATGCCCCACAATTTTTAATTTAAAATTTATTAATTCCCAAAAAATTGTACTTACCCTCCTTAAGATTCTATTCATAATTTAAAGTTAAGACTTCTCTTGTCCTATCTCTTGTAAAACATCTAGTGTTTTACGTGCTGTTTTTTCCCAGGAAAACTTTTTTACTTGTTCGTATCCTTTTTTAAGAAGTTTACTTCTTAATTCTTCATCATCGACAAGGGATTGTAAAGCCTTAGTAATATGTTCAACATTTTCGGGGTCAAAATATACAGCCGCATCTCCTCCGGCTTCGGGAAGGCTTGAAACATTGCTTGTTGCAATAGGACACCCGTATTGCATTGCTTCCAAAATAGGCAAACCGAATCCTTCGTAAAGGCTTGGTAAACAAAAACAAAGGGCATTCTTATAAAAGAATGGCAGATCTTCATCTGTAATATTTTCCAAAAATTTTACTTTCTCTTTTACACCAAATTTTTCAGGAGCTGCCAAAATTTCTTCATATTGCCATCCCTTTTTACCCACAATCACCAATCTTAAATCCTTAATACTTCCTTCTTTATTCTTAATACTCGGCTCTAACTTTGCAAAAGCTTCAATAAGCCTTGATATATTTTTTCTAGGCTGCAATGTGCCAACAAACAGAATGTAGGGAGAGGATATTCCGAATTTTTCTTTCAAATCTGTCATACTTGTTTCTTGCTTCTTGTTTATTGATCTTTGTTTGATTCCCGGATAGGTAACAACGACTTTTTCAGGATCAACTCTATACTCTTTGAGTATATCATCTCTAGAGGAATTACTAATGGTAAATACCTTCACGGCTTTTTTAACAGAATATTTTGTCCAATTTATAAGTTGATATAAATCGTCTTTATTAAAAAGTTCAGGAAAATAAATATATGACAAATCCATTATGGAAACTATTGTTGGTGAAGGAGAAAAGCGGGGAGAGTAATGAGAAGGAGAAAAAAATATGTCAGGCTTGTTCTTAGAAGAAAATAGCCTTAAGGGCAGAGCAAGTTGTGTCCACATTTTTTTAGGACCAAAAACTTCGTATTCCCATCCCTCCCTCTCTTTAGGCATATGTGGCAAAGGAGAACTCTTTAAATAAATTTTGAATTTTAAGTTCCTAGTTTTGAGTTGCTCAAATTGCCTCAGCAGTGCGAACGCATATTCTCCGATTCCTACTTTTTTTTCTACATTTGCCTCATTTCCATCAATTCCAATATTCATATTAAGTATAAAGAATTATGTATCATGAATTAAGTATAACTCTTAGAGCTCTTAACGAGCCCGTTAATTAATTTATGAATTTTTGTTGTTTTTTGATCAATTGCCTCATATAAATCATTTGTAATATATTTTAAATCTTTAGAAACTATTAATTGATTCTGGATTTCCGTTAACGATCCAAGTGACGTTCTATAAAACTGTATTTTCTCTTTTGCAGTTCTTCTCGAAAATCCTTCTGCAATATTACTAGTTATAGAAACCGCCGCTCTTCTCATTTGATTTGTTAACCCAAAAACTTCTGACTTAGGAAAATTTTCAGTTATTTTATAAATCTCCAATACTAATAAATGCCCTTCTTTCCAAGCTATTAAATCTTTGAAGGATGTAATCTTTTTATCCATACTTTATTCTTAATACTTTCTTCTTCATACTTCATACCCCTGG
>Ga0172371_10008442_pt1 | contig 14431 bp, 11 predicted proteins | sample Lak12m_FD_114543 | JGI IMG/M metagenome (GOLD analysis project Ga0172371, IMG submission 114543) | Freshwater microbial communities from Kabuno Bay, South-Kivu, Congo - kab_022012_12m | ecosystem: Environmental > Aquatic > Freshwater > Lake | place: Democratic Republic of the Congo: South-Kivu... | reverse complement strand
CGTGAAAGCGACGGGTCTGCCGACCGAATCAACGCCGGTGTGACTCGGACGGAACGGCGTATCCGGGGGATGGTTCACCGTGACCGTGACGTCCAGCGCTTCGGACCAGCCGGACCAGTGCCCCTTCGAATCCTGTGCCCGTACCCTGACCGCGAACACGTCGATCATCGTCCAGGCATGAACTGCGAATGCGGTGTCGCCCGACGACAGGAACTCGGTCGTGTCGGCCTGCCCGTCGTCCCAGTCAAACACGTAAAGTACCGAATCCTGGTTCGGGTCGGTCGTCGCTGAAGACCAGGTAGCCGGGCTGCTGATGGCCACGTGGGTACGACCGCCCGGTTTCTCCGGCCGCGCCGGGGCCTTCTTCTGGCAGCCGCCATTGAGTACGATGACCACGAGCAGCGACATCGGCAGAAGCCAGTGCTTGCCCGGCATCGTTGTGCTGCCACTGTCTCCTTTGAAACCGGTGAACTTCAATTCAATAGAAGATACATACACCCCGGCGGGTGTCAACGGCAGGAGGAGCCGGCGGACGGCGACGGGACGCCGCTCTCTAGGCGGATGGCGGCAGGATGTTCTGCTGTGTCTCGGCCATGCCCAGGGCCATCTGCTCCAGGGTCTCGATGAAGACCTTGAGGTCGCGCTTCCGGATGCGGCGCATCATCCGGGTGAGCCCGCGCCGGTGCACCGCCGCCAGGTCCCGGGCGACCTTCTGACCCTCGGGCGTCAGACGAACGATCACGACCCGGCGGTCGGTCTTGCCCTGCCGGCGGGCGATCAAACCCCGCTTTGCCAGCCGGTCGACCAGCCCTGATGCGTTGGCCTTCGACAGGCCGAGGAAGCGCGCGAGGTCGTTCATCCTCGACTCGCGGCGCAGGAGCAGTGCCTGCAGTACCATCGTCTGCGAGAATGAGTAGTCTTGCCCCAGTGCCTCGACCGACGTCAGCAGTCCGAGCCCGCGCACGAGGATCGGACTCAACCACTCAAGTTTGGAGAGATAGAAGTTCTCAGTCTGCATTGACTGCAACTATTATGTAGATTGGCATCTGCCTGTCAAGGCGCCGCTGTTCAGACCGGGCTTCGCGCCGTCGGGTTCGCAGGCTGCGTCCGGAGTGACTCAGCATACCGCTACCCGCTTGACAGGACAAAGCTAGCTAAGTAAACTTTCAATATCATAAAAGGTTCACTGAATAACCGGCGCCGGTCCGGGCTGCCTTGGCTCGGGCAGCACGTGGCCCGACATCCGCGGCTGTTCCTTGCCGGAGTTGCGCTGATCACGGTCGCGCTCGCGCCATTCCTGCTGAGCCTGCGGACCGAAGCTGACGTCAACAAGATGCTGCCCGAAGGTGACCCGGCGCTGCGGGTGATGGCGCTCGTGGACAGCGAGTTCGGCGGCTCGGATGAGGTGGCGGTGGTGGTGGAGTGCCCGGATGTCTTCGCCCCCGCGGCGCTCCATGGTCTCGATTCCCTGACCGCGGCACTGGCCGCGGTTCCGGGGGTGGCCGATGTCCAGGGGCTCACGACACTGCAGGACGTCCGCGGGCAGGGCGACGACGTTATCATCTCGAACGTAATAGACTCGGTGCCTTCCGACCCCGCACGGCTCGCTGCCCTGCGCGACGAGGTGCTCGCCGACCCGCGCTACCGCGGTGCGCTTGTCGCGGCTGACGGCACCGCGGCGTTGCTCCTGGCGCGACTGGCTCCCGACTCCGACAAGGAGAAGACGGTGGCAGCCATCGAGCAGGTAGTGCGCGAGCGTGCAGGTGCCGGCCGCATCTCGCTGTCCGGTTCGCCGGCGCTGATGAAGTTCGTCCGCGACTGGATGACCGCGGACATGCTGAAGCTCTTGCCACTTGTCGTGCTCGTGCTGGCGCTGGTTCTGTTCCTGACTTTCCGGAGCTGGTACGGAGTGCTGCTGCCGCTGGGGGCCGTGCTTATCGCTCTGATCTGGACGCTGGGGCTCATGGGCGTGTTCCGCCAACCGATCACAATCGTGATGGTGGTGCTGCCGCCCGTGCTGGTGTCGGTCGGCAGCGCGTACGGCATCCACATCATCGAGCGCTGGGAGCACGAGCGCCGGCTGGGCAAAGAACCGGGGTCCGCGGTCGAGATTGCGGTGGGCAACACCGGTCTGCCCGTGTTCCTGGCGATGGCGACCACAGCGGCCGGGTTCGGCAGCAACTTCCTGATGAAGATCGCCTCGGTCCGGGCGTTCTCGGTCTTCTCGGTGATCGGCATCGCGTTCTCGTTCGTCCTGGCGCTGACGTTCGTGCCGGCGGTGCTGGTCCTGGTCAAACGCGACGTGCGGAGCAACCCGGCCGAGGCCGGGAACGGCCGCAAACGAAACCGCTGGCTCGCGGGCTGGGGCGGCTGGGTCTATCGTCACCGGAGCGCGGTGCTCCTGGTCGGAGGAGTGGTGACCATGCTCGCGCTCGTCTTCGCGACGCGCGTGCGCACGGAGACAGACTTCGTTCGCTACTTCAAACCCGGGTCCCAGCCGAGCCGGGCAGCGAGCATCGTCAACGAGCGGTTCGGCGGGATGATGCAGTTCGAGTTCGTCATCGACGGCGACATCGTCGACCCGGACGTGCTTGCGCGCATGGCCCGGTTTCAGTCCGGGCTCGAGAGCATCCCGCACGTCACCAAGGTCTACTCCATCGTCGACGTGCTCAAGACGACGAACCAGGCGTTCAACGGCGGCCGGCCGGAATTCGAGCAACTGCCGGGCACTAGGGAAGCGACCGCCCAGTACCTGCTTCTGCTTTCGTTCTCCGGGTCAGAATTCCTCTCACGGCTGATGACGTCCGACTATCAGGTTGCTCGCATCACCGCCCGGTTCGACCGCCAGGAGAGCCGCGAAATCGCGTTGGCGGAGGAGAGGATTCGGTCCTTGATGGACTCGACCTTTGCCGGCAGCAGTGCGAAGGCAAGTGTGGGCGGGATGCCGATGGCCGTGCTCGCCCTGCACCAGAACATCCAGTCCAGCCAGCTCTGGAGCGTGGTTACGGCGCTGGCGGCGGTGCTGCTGCTGGTCTCGGTGCTGTTCGGCTCGCTCCGACTCGGGCTCGCGTCGCTGCTGCCGCTGCTTTTCACCCTGGCGATGTCGTTCGGGGTGATGGGTGCGGCCGGGCTCCGCGTGGATGTCGTCACGGCGATGCTCGGCTCGATCGCGGTCGGCATCGGCATCGACTACTCCTGCCACCTGATTGCGCGCCGGCGCGAGGAACAGGCGGCCGGGTTCGCCGGCGAAGAGCTGGCGCGCCGGACGCTCGGCTCGGTCGGCCCGGCGATCATCGCCAACGCGCTCGCGGTCGGGCTGGGATTCTCTGTTCTCATGTTTTCGTCGCTCTCGATACTCCAGCAGTTCGGGGCGCTGGTCGCGGCGACGATGTTCTATTCAGGTATCGGCGCGCTCGCGCTGCTGGCCGCGGCGCTGAGCAGCCGTGCCAAACCTAGGAGATGATCATGAAACGGCTGACAACTGCGCTGCTGCTGGTGAACCTGGCGGCGGCTTTGACCGGAAACGAAGTCCTCGACCGGGTGCGAGCGGCGACCAACGCCCGCGACCGGGAGGCGACCGCAACTATGACCATCACCGACAAGGGTGGCCGGGTTCAGACCCGGACGCTGAGCACGGTGATGAAGGGCGATGACAAACTGATGATGACTTTCAAGTCGCCGGCCGACCTGCGCGGGGTCACATTCCTCACGACCTCGTCCGCCAACATGTGGATCTACCTGCCGGCGCAGGGCCGGGTGCGGCGCATCTCGGGCAGCGCGGTGGACCAGGGATTCGGCGGCTCGGACTTCTCGTTTCGCGAGATATCGAACCTGTCGTTTTCCGACAACAGCGCGTCACAGCCCGCGGAGAGCACAGCCTTTGCCGGGACGCCGGCATGGGTTCTCACCGTCAAAGACAAAGACGGTGTTGCCAGCCGGATGTGGGTCGAACAGGCCCGGTTCGTGCCGCTACGGGTAGAGCGACTCGGCAGCGACGGCAAGCCGACAAAGCGGATTGAATTCGCCGACTTCGCCAGCCGCGGCGAAGGCTGGATACCGGTGAACATCAAGATCTTCGACTTGAACCGCGGCAGCCGGACTGAACTCAAGCTCGACAGCCTCAAACTCAACACCGGCGTGAAGGATAACTACTTCACCGAGGCGAACATGAAGAAAGGGGCATAGCATGGCGGCACTGTCGGCGTTCATGGCGCTGCTCGTGGGAATGGCAGGTCTCGGCGGTGACGTCACGTCACGGGTCAACCTGAGGGTCGCGGCGCTCGACAGCGCCGCAGTGAGCTGGTTCGAGACCCGGGCCAAGCTCAGTCTGGAGCCGGAGCTCGGCGACATGGTGTCGGCCAGGCTCGGGCTCGAGTTCCGGCTCGACCCCTTTTCGCAGCTCACGTCGGTCAGCCAGCTCGGCGAAGCCTCCCGGTTCGAGCCGGTGACCGCGCTCGTCGGCGAAACCTACCTGCGGCTCCACCATCCCGTGCCCGGCCTGACCCTGACCGCCGGGCGTCAGCTCGTCCACTGGGGTACGGCCGACGCCATCAACCCGACCGATAACTGGAACCCGCCCGACTACTCCGACCCTTTGGCCTGGGACGCGCGGCGGCCCTCCGGGATGCTGCACGTTGACTACTCGCCGGTGAACGCGCTTGGTCTCGAACTCGCGGCCAAGCCGCTCTTCGAGCCAGCGCTCTCGGTTCCCGACCGCTGGTTCCACGTCGACAACCTGCCGACTGAAGCGGTCCTGCGCGAAGGACTGGTACAGCAGTTCACCGGCTACGGGCTCGACTCCACGACCGCGCGGCTGCTCGCCGGAGCCTACGCCATCAACATTACCGAAGACTACACGTTGCCGGTGAACCGGCTCAAGGATATGACCTATGGCGGCCGGGCCCGGACCCACTTCTCGGTGTTCGACCTCTCGGCCAGCGTGATTCGCGGCTACGACTTCCTGCCGACAGCGCAGCCCGAGGTACTCACCGACACTGCGACCAAGACCCTGAGTTTTACCCTGCACGAGGCCTACGCGCGCCGGACAATCATCGGCGGCGACCTGGCTGCGAACATCGCCGACGTCGGCGTCTGGGCCGAGGCGGCGTGGTCAGCGTACGACGACACTCTGCCGGAAGACGAACTCTCCGTCATCGGCGGGCTCGACTACACCCTGGCCGGGTACTACTTCAATGCTCAGTACCTCCACGGCCAGTTTCCGTTGGCCCTGGCGCAGACGTCCGGTGAGCAAGCCAAGGACTTCGTGCTGGCCGCGGTCGAACGGAAGTTCTTCTCCGACCGCCTGCTTCTGCGCGCGGGCGGCGCGGTCGACGTCAAACACGGCTCGCTCACCCTTCTGCCGGTCGTGCGCTGGTATCCGGCCGACGCGGTCGAGTTCGACCTCACCGGCGTGGTCTTCACGGGCGGGGCCGGGTCCGCATTCGAGCCGCTTGACGCGAACGACGAAGTCTGCTGCGGGGCCCGCTACCGTTTCTAGATGACCCTTGCGGCCGTGGTCGCAACCGCTCTGCTTCCCGTGTTCGCGGTTGCGCCCGGCGAGCGGGGGCCGTCCGGCTTGGCCTGCGAGCGGGCCCGCTGGTTTCTCATTAATCGGCACCTCGACCCCGCATATCTCGATTCCTCCGGAGCCGCGCTGGCAGCGACTGCCCACACCGGGCGAGCGAACGAAGAGAGGCTCGCCATCAAGGCCCACCTCTTCATGGTCAGGGGAGAAGATGAGGAAGATCCCCAGCTGAAGGCCAGGCTCTATGCTGCCGCCCGCGCTGCAGCCGATTCCCTGCGGGCGGCCAACGAAAAGAACCCTCTCGGCCATGTCTGGTGGGCAGCAGCTCAGGGCAGGCTGCTCGAACAGCGGAACATGGTGGCCGCCGCGGCCGGCGTAGCACAAGTGCGAAGGGAGAACGAGCGGGCGCTGGAACTCGACCCGGGCTGCGCTCTGGCCAGCTTCGCACTGGGCCGGATGTATGAGGAACTGCCGAGACTGCTCGGCGGGAATCTGAAGAAGGCCGAGCGCTTCCTGCGGCAGGGAGTGACAAGCGACCCGAACTACACCGTCATCCGCCTCGAATTGGCGCGGGTCCTTGCCAGGCAGGGCCGGCGCGAGGACGCCGTGACCGAGCTGCGCCGACTCCTGGCGGTCACGACACCGACCGAACCCGCCGAGAACGCCCTCAACGACCGTCCCGCAGCAGTCGCGCTGCTGCAGCGCCTTGCCGGCGGCCCGATCAAGCGACGCTAGCGATCAAGGGTCAGCTTTCAGTCTGAAGTGCTTGCGTCCGCCTGTCCGCGGAATTCGAACGGTCGTGTTACGCGGGTTTCCCGTGAATGCTGTTTGAAGGAACGATGACCGACATCTTGCCTTGCCGTCATTGCGTAGCGCGAGCGCACCGGCCTACTTCGTCAGTGCGACGCAGACAGTCGTCCCCTTATCCGTTCCAGACCGGTCGCGAGGTCGGTCTTCGCGACGAAGCCCAGCTCACCCTCGGCCTTGTATGTCTGGTAGCTGGCATGGACCATGGTGCCACGCACTTCTCCGCGAGTGAAAACCGGCGGTCGACCGCTCAACCGACTCTTGAATTCCTCCAGCCCGGCCGCCACTAGGGCCAGCCATCCCGGAACGCTGGGCAGTCGCTCCTGCCCCGCGATTCGTGCCAGGCCGAGGAAGTACTCCCGGATGGTCGTGACCGTGGCGCCGCCGAGAATGTACGCCTCACCGACCCGGCCGTGCCGTGCAGCCGCGAGTATCCCCTCCATGACATCGTCCTGGTAGATCAACTGGACCAGCCCGATTCCGCCTGACGCCAGCATCATCCGTCCGTTCCGAATCAACTCCAGCGGGCCGAGGGTCCAGTTCTCGTCGTCCGGCCCGAACACCTCAGTCGGCTGGACGATGACTGCGGGCAGCCCGCGGTCCCGGATGAACTCCCGGATGACATTCTCGGCATCGAGTTTCGTGTCGCAGTACGGCTCGCCGCTGTAGCGATGGGGCGACGATTCATCAGTCTCGGCTCCCGCACCCAGGCCGTAGACCCACGCGGTGCTGCAGTGGAGAAACCGTTCGACCCGGTTCGCCAATGCCGCCTCAACGAGGTTGCGCGTACCTTCCACGTTCACCCGCTGGAAATGCGACCGCGGCCGGAATTCGCCGGCCAGCGCACCGGCGAAGTGGAACACACCCTGGCAGCCATCTGCGGCCCGCGCCAGTGACAACGCATCGGTCATGTCGCCAACCACGATCTCTGCCCCGGCAGCGGCCAACTCCGCTGCCCGCGCCGGGCTTCGTGCCAGCCCTCGGACCCGGGCGCCGTCAGCCAGCAGTCGCCGAGCAGTCAGGCCGCCCAGCAAACCGGTTGCGCCGGTGACCAGGACCAGTTTGCCCTGCCAATTCCAACGCTCGACCAGGTTCTTCAATTCGGCTCCGCTGTGTCCGCCATTTTGCGATCCGCAATCGTCAATCTCAAGTGAGTTGGCCTTGCCCCGTCATGCCCGGTCGCTTCTCCTTGCGGCCCTCGCACGGTATAGCCGTTCCGTGAACCCGCCTTCTTGCTCGAACGCGGCGGCCTGCGCGGCAAGTTGACGGTCGAGCAGGGATGAGGCCACGGCGATCAGTGCAAGGGCTGCGTTCGCGGCGACCGCCTCAACCGAATCGGTGATGGACCCAATGGACTTAATGGACCGTCCATTCTGTCCATGAAGTCCATGCTGTTGCCGCCGGTGCTGCTCTTTGACCCACAGCGCCACGGCGTCGGCGTCTGCCGGACGCCGGCCAATCAAGTCGGCCCGACGCGGGTCGCGCAGCAGCCTGATTCCGAATCCCCGCTGCCTCAAGAAGTCCTCGTAGTCGCGTCGCAGTTCCTCAAGGCTGGCGCGGGCAACGTTGGTGAGCTTCATCTCCATCTTCTTTGACGTTCCGGAAGCCATGCTGCCCTCGGCGATATTCTGAATGCCGCTGCGTGCCGCCTGGACCATCTGGTCGTGGGTGCGGGAACGGCTATCAATGTACCGGTCGCAGAATCGGACCGTCACATCATAGACCAACTCCGCGACCTGGAAGCTCTTCAGCTTGCGGTACCCGCCGTGCTTCGGAATCAGCGACTCAGGCATTGACCCTCGTTCTGGTTCATTAGCTGGCTGAGGCGTTCTGCGGTGGCCGAGTTCAGTAGCAAGCTGAGCGGACGGGAATAGAAAGCGGCGATATTCCCTTTGTCCCAGAGTGTAAAAGTCAGGTGCGGCAGCTGCAATGTAGCTAGCGGCGTACCATCTGTCTTCAAGACCCGGGAGCCGAGGCTGTCTGAGACGTAGAAGTGCTCGCGGTCGTAGAGAACAACGCGCTTCGGACCGAGGGCCCGTATACTGTCGCGTTGCTGGCCATCGGTTGCCGAAAAGAAGAAAACGGCGCTGTCGGTGCAGACTGGGATTAGGTCACTTGCCAGCCGTGGAGCAGTTGGACGCGGCACGTCGGGGTCAAGCATCGGCCAAGGCAAGCGCCAATCCGTCCGGGCCGAGGCCTGCCAGCGTCGCTGTCCCTTGTAGTCACGAAACGTCAGAGTGTCGCCCTCAAAAGCCGCATAGCCTTCTTGAATGAAGAACGCGTTGGCCTGGCACCGATAGTCCTGATCGAAGGAGCGCTGCCACACGACTTTGCCCGAACTTCGCGAAAGAAGCGCCACGCGACGATAGCTAGTGATCACCACGAAGGAATCGGTCCAGTAGCTTGTGAAGTTCACGACATGTTGGCCGTACCCATACGAGAAGTTTGGTGTGAGAGGCCAGATACTGGCAAGGCGCTTGAACTCGTCGATGTACAGTTCCTTCCAGGCGCGGTCACGCGGATGGACACCGTTGCCGTAGCCATGCACGGCGCAGTCGGTATCACTCATGAAGAAGAGTCCGACCCCATGATTCTCGTCAATCGGGATGCGGCTCAGCGGAGCGCGGTCCTTGGGCCACGTGAGCTTCAGTGTCCTACCATCGAGGAAGCAGTCTCGGCCATAGGCGACGTCGGAAATGCCGTCGCCGTTCAGGTCACGGTACAGCCTCGCCTGCACGTTTCTATTCAGTGTGACTGCGGGCATCTGGTTCAGCGGCGGAACTGAGGGCAGGTCGTCACGAAGCGCCGACCCGGTAGTCCCCCCAGAAGTCCGGAACCGCAGCCTTCCGTCATCGAATACCAAGAACGTGATGGTATCTCCGACGCTCAGGTCTGGGCCGGCCATTCGTTTGCCTCGGAGCTTGGACTCCGCAACCGCCGAGGCAATCTGAGTACTACACTGAGGCGTCACAACCAATGTGGGCCCGCTGTCTATCGAGCAAAGGAGGACTTGCCTTAACTCCGAAGAGTTCCGGGCGACTCCAGCATGTCTCAGCAGTTCAGGCCGAGGCGGGAGTTTACTCTGAGTGATGAGACGCAGATACCACGAGAGCGCGTACCAGTTGGCAGTTGTGTCCTGGGCTCTGAGAATCGAGAGATAGAGCGTATCGAGTTCGCCGAGCGGCAGCCAGACATCAAGCGAGTCCATGAACTCATTCTTGAAACTATGGGATCCAGGAGACCTGCCCCGGTCATCGCTGATCGGGGCGTAGACCTGCCATTTGGCAGAATGTGGCAGGGACAACGCTGCACGTGCCAGAGCCAGGGCGCCGAGCTGGTCGGAATGCTGAAGGCGGACGTGAATCAACCGCTCATAGCCTCGATATCTGACGGCGACGCTGGCTGACTTGAGCAGGAACTCGGCGATAGCGGTAGCCTGCGGTTCGTCGCCAGCCGCGGCTTGCAGCATGCGGTCTGCAGCCTCGAGATCAAACCACACGGAGCGGGAGGCGTATGTGCCAGCTTCGTCCGGGTACTTGACGATGATTCTCCGAGCCAGGAACTTCATACGTGCAGTCTGCTTCTGGCCCCGGGCAAGCTCCATCATCTGCCACGTCGCGAAGGCGTCTGTTCGTCCGAACTTGGACTTCACCCCGGCGAACTCCCTCGCGGCGTGCTCTAGCCGTGCCAGCGCCATAGTCGTATCGTGGTGCTCAAGGTCGGTCGTCATCAGTGTCAGCAGCGCGTCCGCGGCCATCTCACGATACCCTCGACGCCTGCTAATGTCGAAGCTCAGTTCGAGCAAGCGGACCACCTTGCGGCGCCACACGCTGTCCGGCGGCTGACGGCCGTAGAGTACGCGCTGACCGCGACGCATGGCGTCCGCCAAGTCAAACGGTGCTCGCGCACGGCCCGAATCGGTGCTTGGCCCGAAGCCCGATATGGAGCCCAGGACTTCCTCCCGCGTCAGCGGGAACCAGCCGTTAGCTTCCGTCCAAATCGGAGCTCCCCAGAATGAGCTGTCACGGTGATTGAATTCGGCACGATCAAAGACAACGTTAACAAACTGGCTGAGCCATGGCCGGCGTTGTGACTGCCGATCTGGCTCGCTCCATGCTCCTGAATCGGCCTCGGGATGCTTGCTCAGAGGGACGACCGGGACCTGCCAGTCGCTGGTGATGATGACTCCCGAGGTATCAAGCGGCTGGAACTCCCCAGTTGGCAGGAATGTCAGCCAGGGATGGGTGGAGTCGTGAATCGCGAGCACTCGGTCGCCCGGGATCAACCGAGTGCCGTTGGCGAGGACCAAAGGCTCGTCCACCACACCGACTGAAACTGTCTGTGTCAGGACGATCAGCAGGGTCAGAAATGTCATGTTGGTTCACTCCCTCGATGTCGGGCTTCGATACAGGAAGCCGAGGGGTTCAGGTCACCGATCAGCTTCGGCGGAGACGTTCCCATTGCGCCTGAGAATATGCCAGCAGGGCCGGAAGTCAAGCCGACGCGTTGGCGGGAAGAAGCAGCAGTCCGCCGGGGCGCACATTGTGAACATTCAACTTCTTGAATGTGTATTATAGCGCACATTCTGTGTGCGGCCGATTTCTGTCCTAACTCCTCTATCCTCAATCCTCTATCCTCACTTGCCGTTCGACCCCCCTCCTATGCCTACCCCGTAGCTTACCGCACTGCTTTCCGAGTCACTTGCCAAGGAGCTTCCCGAGGAACGTGGCGAGCTACTTGTTCGGCTGTTTCCACCGCTGCTTCGTCCACTCCGTGGCGAGCAACAAGGACAGCTCCTTGCCCGGTTCCTTGCTGAGTAACATGCACCGTTCTCTCCCGAGTTCAATCCTGAGTCCCAGTCCACATTCCTCTCCAGACTACTTCCGGGATTCTTCCGCAGGCAACTTCGCGGGCAACCTAACGAGTTTCTTGGAGAACAGCAAGGAAGGTTCTCTTGCATACCGTGGCCGGCATAGCCTGCCGGCGAACCAGCCTCAACTGTGCTACGTTCGGCTGTCCGAGCCGTGCCGGCCTCTGCGGCTAGCTGATTTCCGATTTACGATTGGCGGACGCGACCAGGTCTTCGGCCGGGCGAATCGGCCAGCAGTCAGTTGGCTTCGACCATCAGAGATGCGGTACTAGCTGACAGTGTTCTGCTGTTGGTTCGCGTCGGGTTCCTCCGGTTGAGCCGCCAGCGCGTTTTCCTGCTCAAACGCGGCTTTCAGGATCGCGATTGCTTGCTGTGCCGCTTCCCGCACTTCTCTCGGCTCTCGTCCCACCGGCCAGTTTCGTGCCATCCGGTGCAGTCTTGGCAGCACGTGGGTCACGCGCATGGCGGCCAGCCCGTCAATCGCTGCACAGCACACGCCGGGTTCCGGTGAATCCAGCGCCGGCTCAAGAAACGGGATTGCCGCCGGGTTGCCGATACGGCCGAGGGCACGGAGAGCGTTAATGCGCACCAGGTCGTTCTCTTCGCCGAGCAGGTTCAAGAGCGGCATGGTGGCCGTGAAGTCGCGCAGCTTGCCCAGCGCCTCGGCCGCCGTGGCGCGGACCACCGGGTCGCGGTCTTTGAGCGCACCAATCAGGGCCACCGCCGCCCGGCTATCGCCGATCTGGCCGAGGGCCTGAGCCGAGGCAATCTTCACCGAGACAACCGTGTCGGTCAGGCCTCGGATCAGACGGTCGCAGGCGCCGCCGTGCCGGAGCCGTCCCAGCACTTCGATCGCACGCACCCGGACGTCGGCCGACTTGTGGTTGACGACTTCGAACACCGGGTCGACTGCCAGTTCACTCAGGTTCTCGAGGCCGTTGGCGGCCGCGGCCGCGACCTTGTTGTCCTGGTCTTCAAGCAGGCGGGCCAAAGCCTGGGCGGAACGGGCGTGCTTGATGCGGCCCAGCGCGGTCGTTGCCAGGAGTCGGACCCGGTCGTCATCGTCGTCGAGCGCGCGGACGAGCGAGTCGAGTGCGGCGGCGTCGCCGAGCGCGCCAAGCACCTCGGCGGCTGCGGTGCGGACCGTCGGTTCCTCGTTCGTAAGGAGGTCGGTCAGCGGCAGGACCGAGGCTTTGCCCTGGTCCAGCAACTGGTTGAAAGCGCGCAGCCGCTCGTTCAGGTCACTGCCGGACAGCGCATGGATGAGCGGCGTGACCGCCCCGGCGCTGACGCGGCGGAATGCCGCCAGCGCCGCTTCGCGGACGTTAGGGTCCGGGTCTTCAGCGCAGGCGCGGGAGAGCGTATCAACCGATTTCTGGCTGTCGATGCGGCCGAGCGCCTCGACCACGGCGGCCCGGACCAGCGGGTCCTCGTCGGCCATTTCGTCGAGCAAGGCGTCCAGGGCCTTCGGGCTTCGGAACTCACCGAGGGCCCGGGCGGCGGCAAGCCTGACTTCAACGACCATGTCCCGCAGCAGTTCGAGCAGCGGCGGCAGCGCGCGGGCGCTGCCAATGCGGCCGAGCGCGGCGGCGATGGCGGCACGAGTGCCGGGCTCCGGGTCGGCGAGGTGTGCGGTCAGGAAGTCGAGGCCGCGCTCGGAACGCAGCACGCCGAGCACCGCCGGCAGGATGGTGTCGACCGGGCCCTGCCAGGTCGCGAGATACCGCGTGAGCGGTTCGACGGCGTCGGCGCCGATGGCCGCGAGCGCGTAGGCGGCCAGATCCCGGGTTGTCGCGTCAGGGTCCTTGAGCATCAGCACCAGGGCACCAGGGGCTTCCTCGCCGCCGATTTGACCCAGCTTCTCGACGGCCCGACGCCGCGCAGCCGGTTCCGGGTCCTGCAGCGTGGAGATGAGTTCTCTCAGCGACATCCGGACCGCCTCGCATTGCCGATTTCCGGTCGTCGATTGCCGGTTGTCCGGGCACTCGGCGATTCCCGGCGGACCGCTGCCGCGAGCCAGTCGAGGTAGCGCCGGCTGCCGGCGTCAATCGGCAGAACGACTATCTCGGGGGTGTCGTAGGGATGAAGCGTCTCTACCATCGCGACGACTTCGCGCAACCGGGTCCGGGTCGTCTTGATGAGGCAGAGCCACTCCCGGGCAGTCTCAACCCTGCCCTGCCAGCGGTAAATGCTCTCAATCGGGCCGACAATCTGGACGCAGGCAACCAGCCGGCCGTCTACCAGCGCGCGGGCGATGCGGCGGGCAGTGGCCCGGCTGTCAGTTGTCGTGGTTGCCTCGATGAACCTCGCCATTTTCTAAGTGTCCGCACGGACAGGTATTAGTCAAGCAGAACACAGGCGGCCCGGTCCGGCCGGAATATCTCGGGACGGCAGGGGTAGATATCTGTAGGAGCGGCCTGATTTGACACCGCTTGCACAGGTTCTTAAGATTACCCTCATGTCTTGCAAGACAACACCGCTGGCTGCGGCTTTCGCTTTGATGACCCTCGTGCTCAGTTGCTCTCGGGCGCCGATCGTTCCGGTTCAGCCGACCAACCGTCACGTACTGGCGGAACTGATCAGTGAAACCGGCTGAGCCAACTGCGTGCTCGCGGCGCGAGCGCTTGACAGCCTGGTGAGGGCGCGCTACGGCGACAGCCTGGTCATCGCCGAATGGCACCCCTATGCCCACGACGGGTTCAACATTAACCCGGACGACAGCGTGCGGGTAGGCCGCTATCAGCACAACCCGGGACAGCCGTCGCTGGCGCTTGATGGCTATCAGGAGGTGGCAATGCCCTCGGACCCGTCCGAGTACTACGCGACGTTCGAGGCCGCGATTCGGACGGTGAAGTCGACGGCGGCCTATGTTGCGCTGACCGTGACCGGAGAGGCTGACACGGTTGAAGGCAGGATAGCTGTCAGCCTGGCGATGGACAGCATCACGTCCGGCTCGAGCCCGACCCTCTACTGCGTCCTGACCGAAGACAGTCTGCTCGACCCGCTCGGCGGGAGGTATTCACGAATCCCGCGGCAGTTCCTGCCGGACCCGAACGGTATCCCCGTCGGCAATCTGAGACGCGGGGATACGCTCGATACCGTTCTGACTTTCGTCGCGACCGGCCAGCGGCTTGACAAGCTGGGCGCGGCGGTGTTCGTCGAGGACGCCAGCGGAACCGAGGAGCATCGCGTGCTCCAGTCCGCGACCATCGACCGGTTCGTTCTTACGG
>Ga0172371_10008441_pt1 | contig 14432 bp, 16 predicted proteins | sample Lak12m_FD_114543 | JGI IMG/M metagenome (GOLD analysis project Ga0172371, IMG submission 114543) | Freshwater microbial communities from Kabuno Bay, South-Kivu, Congo - kab_022012_12m | ecosystem: Environmental > Aquatic > Freshwater > Lake | place: Democratic Republic of the Congo: South-Kivu... | reverse complement strand
GCATAAGCCACCACCACGAACACAAGCGCGGTGAAGAAAAGCGGAAGCAGCGCAAGTATGGCATTGGGCAGCGCCTCCGCGCTCCCTGACGCCAATGCGGTGGCAGCCTGGCCGAAAAGCACGAAGCTCCCTCCCACCACGGACATGGAAACTCCTGCCGCGATGAAAAGCGAAATTCCGCTCCCTATGCCGTGCTTGCTCACCACCTCGTCAAGATAGAGCAGTATGAGCGAGCCTAGCGCCACCTGGAGTATCACGAGCGCCATGGTGAAAGGCGCGTGCAGCGTCTGCACCCCATTCACAAGCGCATACCCCTCGCCAAGCCCGGGGAAAAGCGGGAGAAGCGTGACTCGCGCAAAGCCTATGAACACTGCCGCCTCGAAGAAGCAAAGCAGTATTGCCAAAAGCTTCTGCGCGCCCTGGAACGTCCTTTTCTGCTCCGGGTCGCTCATGTCCACGTGTATTATCTTTGCGCCGGAGAACAGCTGCAGGAAGATGGATGCAAGCACAATGGGGCCGATTCCAACCGTGATGAGCGAGCCGATTTTCGACGCGGTCACGACCTGCAGGAAGTCCGCATTCGCGGCAAGCGGCGCCACGCCCGCTGCGCTCACGTTGTACATTATGAAGAATATGCCAAGCGCAATCAGCGTCCACATCAGCTTCTCGCGCAGCGGAGGGGGCGAGCGGGGCGGCGACACCTCGGGAAGGAGGTGGAGAATCGGCCTTACGAAATCAAGCGAGCTGCCCATGCAAAGTTCACCCTCACAAATTCTGGATGCAAGTGGGTTAGCTTCCTGATGAAAGGTTTAAATTGGCTGCTGTTTTGGGGCCTGCGCCCGCGCCAGCCCACAACAATATGGCACGGCCACCCTATTCCTTCCCGATGAGCCCGTTGAGTATCCCGTACACCCTCACAGCGTCCGCGTTCCTCACCACCATGAGCGTGTCGGTGTGGCACGAGATGAACTCAAGCACGTTTATGCCCTCGGCGGCAATCGCGTTTAGCATGACCGAGACGCACCCGGGCGTGTCCTGCAGGTCGCGCGGGCTGCACAATATTATGAGCGTCAGGTCGCCAATGACCGCCATCCCCTTTTTCCTCAGCTGCTTTGAATAGGATGCGTCCACCACGCTCATCACGCCTGACTTGGAGTTTGAGGTCGCAATGACGGGCACGCCTATGCCCCCTTTCGAGGAGACCACGCACACGTCGGAGCGTATCTCCACCGTGCTTGCGTGCAGCACCTTCTCCACGCCCTTCTCCCAGTCCACCTCGCCTGCGAGCGTGCCGCGCGCCATGCGAAGCAGGGCAGCCTTAATCGCGGCAAACTCGGTTTTCTTCCCCGGGAAAATCTCGCGCTGGAGCTTGCGCGCCAGCGCCGAATAGTTGCACAGCCCGTTGTTCACCATGGAGAGGAGCTGGGGCCTTCGCTTGAGGTAAAGCCGTATCACGTTCGCCGTTGTTGCCACATGTCCACCCCCAAAACTTTTTGTCCCATAGGGGACATAAGGGCTACGCTCAGCTACGGCTTATAACGGTTGCTACTCATTTTGCGCGCCTCAGAACCTGCGAAGTTTCCCCTGCTGGGAAGTGTTTTTATTTGGTTTGCTCGAAATCACCCCATGCAGAACAAAAAATCGAATTTCTCGGAATGGTACACCGAAATCACGAAAGAGGCGAAGCTTTGCGACCTGCGCTACAACGTCAAGGGCTTTGTCGTATTCATGCCATGGTCCGTCATGAGCATGAAGAAGATGTACAATATATATGAAACAGAGCTTGAGCGCACAGGGCACAGGCCCGCATGGTTCCCGGCGCTCATTCCCGAGAGCAACTTCCACAAGGAAAGCAAGCACGTGGAGGGCTTCACGCCCGAGGTATTCTGGGTGGAGAAGGCGGGGGAAAACAAGCTTGAAGAAAGGCTTGCCATGCGCCCCACTTCCGAGACCGCAATGTACCAGATGTACTCGCTTTGGATTCAGGGGAAAAGCGACTTGCCCCTCAAGATTTACCACCCCTCGCAGGTCTGGAGATATGAAACAAAAGCGACGCGCCCCTTCATCCGCTCGCGCGAATTCTACTGGATAGAGTCGCACGACGCGTTTGCCACGCGCGAGGAGGCGGAGGCGCAGGTGGGGCAGGACATGGAAATGTCCCAGAACGTGATTTTCGGCGAATTCGGCGTGCCCTTCATATTCTTCGAGCGCCCGCAGTGGGACAAGTTCCCCGGCGCGCTTTTCACCTATGCCGCCGACTGCCTCATGCCCGACGGCAGGGTGCTGCAGCTTCCCTCCACGCACCTTCTTGGGCAGAACTTCGCAAAGCCATTCGACGTCAAGTTCCTCAACGAAAAAGGGGAGAGCGAATATTGCTGGCAGACCTGCTACGGGCCTGCAATCTCGCGCATCTACGCCGCAATCATCTCCCAGCACGGGGATGACAACGGGCTGGTGCTTCCCTTCAAGCTCGCCCCGCTCCAGGCAGTCATCGTGCCCATAATGAAAAAGGGCAGCGAGGCGGCGGTGGAGGCATCCGCGCGCGATGTGGCGGAGCTTCTTGGCAAGGCTGGCATCCGCGCAGAGGCTGACTTTTCGCAAAACACGCCTGGCTTCAAGTACAACGAATGGGAGATGAAAGGCGTCCCCTTCAGGGTGGAGGTCGGCGCAAGGGAAGCAGAGAGCGGCATTTACACCGTGGTGCGCCGCGACATCCGCGCAAAGGCGCAAGTGAAAAAGGAAGAGCTTGCAGCATGGCTTTCGCGCGAAGGCGCAAAAATGCTTGATGACATGAAGAACAAGGCGCAGAAAGAATTCGACTCCCGCCTCGGCAAGGCGGACAGCATGGAAGCGCTTGCAGCCGAGCTTGAGAAAGGCAAGCTTGTTGCCGCGCCTTTCTGCACAATGGAAAAGGAAGGCGAAAAATGCGCGGATGCGGTGAAGGAGAAGTGTGCCGCCAACGTGCGCGGCACGCGCTTTGGCAAGAATGAGCGCGCGCACGGCAAGTGCATCGCCTGCGGCAAGGAAGCGGCGGCAATTGTTTATATTGCAAGGCAATACTAATCCTTCTGCTTTGCAGCCCCTTCGTCTAGTGGCCAAGGACGCTGGGCTTTGAAGGGCCCTTTTTGTCGCTCCAGATGGGTACGCTCCAAAAAGCGCCCCCGGAAAAACGGCAAGTGGCTCTGAAGAGACCCGGTAACGGCAGTTCGAATCTGCCAGGGGCTACTCACTCTGGTTCGTAGCCCTGGCTTTCGAGCTGAAGCTCGAAATCCCGCCAAACGCTGCGGCGTTTGACGGTCTGCCAGGGGCTACTGTTTTTCCGTTTTTTCCTGCCGTAGGGAAAGCATTATAAACAAATTACGCAAACATACATATACAATAACTTTTGGTGCTTTGATATGCAGTTGCACAGGCAGAAAATCATCAGCTACATAACAGGCGGCCCGCTGCGCGCAATCCGCGCGGGCAGCGAAATCCCGCGCACCGAAATCAAAATCCCCCTCCCGGCCCCCTATTATTCCGTGGGTGCAGCCCTGGAAGGGATGGCGCAGCGCAAGGTTGCCAAGGCATACGAAAAGCTTGGGCGCAGCCTTCCCCCGCGCCTCTCGGTGCCAGAGCTCATGGTTGCCAAGAAAATCGCCGAGAGCCCCGCCCTTGCCAACCCCGAATTTTTCAGGGCGAATTCGGTTAAGGGCAGGGAATTTGACGTGGTATGCGCCGAGTTCTACAAAAGGAGCGTCTTTCTGGAATGGTACCACATGAACGACGTGCGCCGCTTCTTTTCCCAAAGCGAAAAAACAGAAATGGAAATCTCGGCAGGCGGAAGGCGTTACACCATCAAAAAGGGCGGTGAAAGCATCTCTGCAGAAATCAACGTGCGCAACGCCATCCAGTCCTCCCTTTCCGTGGCAATAAGCATAATCCATTTCCGCGACATGCTGCAGACATGCAGCATAAAGGCTGCGGCAAAATACGCCGATGCCTCGCGCACCCTGCGCAGCCCGAAAATGCGCGATCTCCTCCAGCCCATGCTCGACTATCTCTGCAAGGAAGGCGAGCACCCCAAGATGGCTCTTCTCGGGCAGCTGCTTTCCGAAAGGCAGAGCAGCCGCTGCCTTGTGGTGTGCGAAACCCACCAGCAGGCGGACGCCATAACGGAAAAGTTCCCATTCGTGCAGGCAACCAACCATCCCAAGGAAAAAAGCATGGCCGGCTTTGGGGCAATCATACTTTACAACCCCTCCAACCACGCAGTCGAGGCGGCATGGAAATACGGCGCCTGCGAAATCGTTGCAATGGTGGCAAAAGGCACGGTGGACGAGGAGCGCTACTGGCAGGCTGCCAAGCAGGAAGACGCGAAGGGGAAAGGCGGGCGCCAGCTCCTTCTTTTCTGAACACGCGCTACTCCCGCGCGCGCCGCCAAGCGATATAAACCTCTCTTTCCCCATCACCCCAGGAAGGTGATGCGATGGTTGCGATAAACGATGCGGCGCCCGAATTCCACGAGGACGCGTACATTGGCGGCGACATAAGGAAAATTTCGCTCAAGGATTACAAGGGCAAGTGGGTGGTGCTTTTCTTCTATCCCGCGGACTTCACGTTCGTCTGCCCCACCGAGCTTGGCGAGCTTGCCGCGCGGCACGAGGAGATAAAGAAACTCGGCGCAGAGGTTATATCTGTGAGCGTGGACACCGCGTTCGTGCACGCCGCATGGCACGACTCTTCGCCCACAATAAAGAAAATCAATTTCCCCATGCTTGCCGACCCCGCGCGCAGGGTGTGCGCCGCATACGGCACGCTCATCCCGTCGGAAGGGCTTTCGCTGCGCGCCACCTTCTTCATAGACCCGGACGGCATCGTGAAGGCATACGAGTTCCACGACAACTCGATTGGCAGGAGCGCGGACGAGCTCATACGCAAGCTGCAGGCGGCCGACTTCGTGAAAAAGCACAACGGCGAGGTCTGCCCCATGAACTGGAAGCCGGGCGCAAAGACTCTTAAGCCGGGCATGGATTTAGTGGGCAAGATTTAGTTTGGTGGGAATATGGATGATGAGGAAAAGGCAAAACTGCTGGCGCGCGCACGCCGCCTCGAGGAAAAGATGCTTTTCGTGAAGGCGGCCGAGGCATACCTGTCGCTTTCAATGAATGCCGAAGCTGCCTGCGCATTCGAGCGCGGAAGCGCATACGACGAGGCAGCCGGGCTTTTCGAGAAGCTTGGCAAGGCGGAAGACGCTGCGCGCTGCCGCAAGCTTCGCGACGCCAATGCGACGGGCAGCACCTGGCAGGACATGCAGGCCGAGTTCCAGCAGGACAAGGGAAACCCGTACTGATTTTCATTTTCTACTCCGTGGAGGCGATATGCTTTAAAAGATTATGTTATATATTTCTAACAAAATGTGATGTTTGGCTAACAAAAAGGTGGTAAAATGAAGAAACAGGAAGACGGGAAGCAGCAAATCATCGCCGTGGCAGCCGCGCTTCTGGTGCTCCTTTCCGCACTCATTGATGCGCGCCTCTCCTTTGCGCTTGCCATCGCCGGGCTGTTCGCAGTTTCGTTCATCATGAAGGACAAGCTCTGGAGGCAGGCGCCCTTCATCCTCGCCTCGGTGCTGGTCGCAGCCGTGGTGGTCGTGGTGATGAACGGGCAGGACGCGCTTTCCGCCCCCGGGCTCGTGATGGGCGGGCTGGTGGGCGCAGCCATAATCGCGCTTGCGCTTTACCGCAGGAAATCCGGGGCGGTCCTCAATGACGAGAGGACGATTGCAATACACAACCGCTCCATGGCGTATTCCTGGTGGATAGCCTACCTGATGATTGCCATCCTGTTCTGGTTCGACTACAGCGGCTACATGAAACTCACTGCGATACAGTTCGGGGGCGTGCTCCTCTTCACCATGCTCATCTCGCAGGCGCTCATCAAGCGCTATCTCCTCTGCCGGGGTGACTCGGAATGAGGACCCGCATAAAGGAGCTGCGCGCGCGCTACAATCTCACGCAGGAGGGGCTTGCGAAAAAGGTGGGCGTGCGCCGGGAAACAATCGTGTTCCTCGAGCAGGGCAAATACAACCCCTCGCTGCGCCTTGCGCACGACGTGGCGAAGGCGCTGAAGTCGAAGATAGAGGACGTGTTCATTTTCTGAATTAGCGCCGGGCAAACCGCCTCATCGCAACCGACAGGTATCCCAGCGCAAGCACCGCAATGAAGATTGGCAGCAGGCTTTCGCGCAGGAAAGAGCCTATCTGCACAAGGAGCGGCACATTTGCCATCGCGCCAACCGCCCTTACTATCCACGCGATTATCCACATGGAGAACGTGAAGCCAACCGCATTGCCCACCGGCCACAAAAGCGCAAATCCGATGTAGAAGCGGCGCGCGAAATGCTGGCAATAGCCAATCACAAGGGGCACGGCGAAAAACACCGCAAGGTTCCTGTAAACTGCCGCAACCAAAAGCGAAATAAGCCCGCTTTGGAAAACGATGTTCACTGCCTGAAGAAGCCACACGCACCAAATCGTGATGAGGAAGCTTATTATCGCCCCGAACAGCGGCCCCAGCATCCCCATTATCTCGAGCGGAAGCAGCCACCAGTTGAACCAGCGCTTATGGCTGTCCTCCTGCCACCTGCGCTGCCACGGATGGCTCCACTCCCCTTCTGCGTGTTCTGGCATGGGATAAAAAAACGAGGGGAAAAATAAAAAGCTGAGCCTCAGCCCGCGTATGCGCCCACATAATACTGGGGAAGCATTGCGTGCGCATTCGCAGAGTGCGGTTTTCCAGTGCCGCCCTTGGTGTCGTATGCACTCGTTGCGTCAGTGCCGCAGTATGGCACATATGCCATTCCTCCGGGGTGGCTTGAGAAATTGGACAGGTCATACACGCTGCCGTTTATCGCCATCCAGCAGTCTGCTGCCGTGTTGTGCGTTGCAAGCACTGCAAGCGTGATTGCGCTGTTGCCTTGGCCCGATGGCGTGGGCGGAGTTGCACTGTTCCCCGGGGCAGGCGGGACTGCGGGCGGCACAGGCGGCTGCTCGCCTGAAGGCGGGGATGGCGGGGAAGCTGCGCCCGGCGGCACGTTGGGCGTGGCATTATTGCCCGGTGCCGGCGGCACATTTGCGCCAGGTGCCTGCGGCTGGCCATTGCCTGCGCATCCGGAAAGCACAAGCGCGCACACTGCCAATACCAGGACAAATTGTTTCATCTTACCACCTTGGCATGGTTGCCCCGCATAGCATTAAAAAGCGCGCTTTCATCCCTGCGAGTAATTTTATACCTTCGCTGCGTTCTCTTTCCATGGCAGAAATACTGGTGCGCAAGGCGGACGGCACATCGGAGCCTTTGGACTACAACAAGATGCGCCAGTCGCTTTTGCGCGCAGGCGCAAGCCGCGCGCTTTGCGAGGAAGTCATCGAGTCGCTGCAGCCGCGCATGGAAAGCGGCATCACGACCGAAGAAATATACCGCATGGCATTCGAGCGCCTGCGCGAGCTTCGCGTGGGCGCGGCCGCGCGCTTCGGGCTGAAAGCCGCCCTCCTCAGGTTCGGCCCCGACGGCCATCCGTTCGAGACGTTCGTAGGCGCCCTGCTTCGGGGCAGGGGCTATGTGCCTTCGCTTCGCCAGACGCTGCGCGGGAAATGCGTGCAGCACGAAATCGACGTGGTCGCCTCGCGCCCTGCCATCCAGGGGCACCCTGCCACAAAATTCATCGCCGAGTGCAAGTTCCACAACTCGCCCCACCTCCAGTGCCACATCCAGACCGCGCTTTACTCGTGGGCGCGCTTCCTTGACGTGCACGACGCCAACCGCGACATCGACTCTGGCTGGCTCGTGACAAACACCAAATTCTCCTACGATGTCATCCAGTATTCTGACTGCGTGGGCCTGAAGCTTCTTGGCTGGAGCTTCCCTCGCGAAGAATCCATACAGGTAAGGATTGAAGAGAACAAGCTCTACCCGACCACATTGCTTTCGCGCCTGGACAGGCGCGGGTTTGAGATGCTGCACAGCGCGGGCATCATACTTGTGAAAGACGTTGCCTCCATGCAGGAGGAGAGGCTGCGCCAGCTTGGCTTTTCGGAAAAGTACGCGGCAGGCATCAAGGACGAGGCGAAAAGGGTAATGAGCGGGAGGGGCTGACATGGCAGGGCTTTTCCTCTCAATACTTCCGCTTGCGCTTGCCTCGGTGCTGTCGCCTGGCATCCTGGCGGTTTCCATTGCCCTCCTTTCGCGCAAGAACACGAGCGCGGCAACCGCCCTGCTGCTTGGCGGAGTGCTGGTGGCGCTTTTGCTTGCCTGCGCAGGCGCGCTGGCGGCTCAGGAGGACGACAAGGTGGCCGAGTCGCTGGGCTTCCAGCCGCGCGCAATCGACTTTGCATTGGGCATTTTCATCCTCGCATTCGGCATCAAGGTGCTTTTGGAAAAGCCGAAAAAGGACACGGCGCCTGCGGGCGCGAAAAAGGCGCACGGCTTTTGCAAGTGGCTCGCAATAAGCTTCATAGGCAACATCACGAACTTCGACGCGGTGCTTCTCAACCTCGCCGCAATGCGCGAGATATTCAACTCCACTGCGGCGCTTGCCTACAAGCTGGCCCTCGTTGCCTTCTGCGACTTCTTTTTCATCGCGCCCGCGCTTGTGCCGCTTGCCTTTTACCTTGCGGCGCCGGCAAAGGCACAGCGCGCGCTTGAGCCAGTGGGCAAGTGGATGCAGAAGTACGGGAGGTACCTTGTGGGCGCAATCTTCGTAATCTTCGGCGCGTACCTTGTCTCGAAAGGGATTTGACCACTGGATGTGCATTTTGCAAAGCAAAATGCATCAGACATTTTTGCCACTGCAAAAATGCTGATGGCAAACTTCCAGAGAAGTTTGGCAGCTAGTGGTGCGAAGCACCACTGGAATCCTACCCTGCTCAGGTTTTTATTCCCGGCAACCTCATTCTCTAATGGAGTTGTTTTATATGCCTATCCATAGTAAACATATAAGTGATTATATGGCATACACTACCATCCAGATAGACGTGGCAACGCGCGAGCGGCTCGCCAGCATGAGGTCATATGGCAGGGAAACATATGACGAGCTTCTGAACACCCTTCTCGAGCTCGTGCCAAGCGGGGACGGCGAGGGCAAGTACACGCCTGAATTCCGCGCCTCTCTCATGCGCGGCATGTCCGACATTAGGAACGGCAGGACGCATAGCTCAGGCGATGTGCGCAAAATACTTGGCCTGAAAGGGAAGTGAGCACGTGGCATACGAGGCAGCATATTCCGACGAGGCGCTTTCCTTCCTGAAAAAGCTCGACAATAAGGAAGGGGAGCGCATTCTTGACAAGATAGACGACAGCCTTGCCGAGCCCGAGCATTTTTTCAAGCGGCTCTCCGGCCGCGAGGAATTTCGGCTGCGCATAGGCGACTACCGCGCGATTGCAAGGATAATGCGACAGGAAAAGAAGGTGTTCATCATCTCGATTGGGCACAGGAAGAACGTTTATGGGAAGGCGTGAAGCGGTCTGCCTCCTTTTTAAACCTATATTACCATATATAATAACATTTCTTCAGAGGTAGGCGGCATGCTTCGCAATGGAGTAAAAATCGAGCCAAAGCCGGAAACCGGCATTCAGAAAGCCACTGGAAGTGCCGGGCAAGAAGATGGCAGGCAGAAGGGCTATCAATTCAGAAATTATCTCCACGCCAAGTTTTTCTTCAATCACGAAAAAACCAGCCTGAAGGGCGAGGAAGTGCTGCGTGAGATGAGGAACTTGAGGGGCCTGTTGGCAAACCTTGCCAGCAAGAGAGATTATGGAGACTGTGTTGAGGCGGGCAGGCTCGCCAGTGATAGCCTACATACCCTTCGCTATGATTCTACATGGCTTGCCGAGGAGCAGGTCAAGGTCCTTATAGGATGGATAGTGCTTAGGGCAAGGCACGATATGCTCCAGGATAGGAATGTTGAGGCTATTTCACATGCCCCTACATTGGACTGCGGGTCTGGGTATATTTCCATATCAAGGCGCGAAGGGAACAGGGAACGCCCAAGCGAGATTGATGGGTGCTATGATGCCCTTACGTCGGGATTCAACAACGCGAACGTCTGGTTCCATGCCGTGCAACGCGACCCAAGGGCAATAAAGCTGTTTCCAAAGGAGCTGAAGCCTGCACTGGAACGGCTTGGCAACCTGCCCATGCCTGCTTATTTCCGCAAAGAACCGGCCATTTCCAATTTCATCAGCACCGCGCTCACTCTTCTGGAAAAAGCGCAGGACGAGCAATACGATAATGAAACGCGCGTCGCAGCAATGGATGCTTTGTGCTATGGCGCGCTTGCAGCATTTGAGACTGCCCAAAACTACCGCATATGGGAAGATATCGTCAGGAAGGATTTCACGCGCGTGCTGCCAAAGCAGGAGATGTCTCTATCTGAGCTGATAAGGGCATTCAAGGAGGCGGAGAGGCACCTGACTGCAAACGAGTTTGATAAAGAAGACGCAGCATTCATGGCAATCTACGGTGCTGCCGAGCCTCACATAAAGCAGGAAATAAAAGAGTTCATACGGCTTTCGCGCTACTTCCATTCATCAAATCCAGTTTCCATTCCTGGCGCTTAAGCCGCAACTTTCTTTCCCTCGGCATTCTTCTCCAGCTTCCTCTTGATTGTTTTCAGCATCACAAAGCTGTCGCGCTCCATCTCCTCGAGGCGGAACGATATGAGCTTTGCCTGCTGCTCCAGGCGCGGAATCATGACAAACTCCAGCGAGTTCACGCGCCTCTTTGTCTTTTCTATCTCCAAAATGAGGCGCCTGATCCCGTTTTCCGTTTCAGACAGCTTGAAAACCAGGTCAAGCACGTTCTCGAATGAGTCGGCAACCTCGTCAATTTTCGCGCTCGTGCCCACAATGGAGTACCCGCGCGAAAGCAGGGGCTTTTTGGGCTCGGACGTCTCAAGCGCGGGGATTTTCACGCCCATGATGTTGCGCACTTCCACCTTCACGCCCGGCGCGCGCTTCACCGCAAGCGAGGCCGACTCGATTTCCTGCATGGAGTGGTAGGCCTGAGCAACTGCGAGCGTGCCATACGCATTTTTCATGCGCGCATTGAGCTCGCTTCGCAGGTCCTGCGCCTTGCCCAGTATCTTGAAGAACTCAAGCACGAGCGCGTCGCGCTTCTGCTTCAGGAGCTTGTGCCCCTTGCGCGCAAGCTTTACCCTGGTCTTGGCCTTGAGCAACTCCATGCGCGTCGGGTTCGGGTTTTCAGCCATTCAAATCACATGCCGCACAGCCTTAGTTCTTCCTGTACTTCTTCCCGTATTTCTCGATGAACTCCTTCTTGAGCCTCTTAAGCTCGGACTCAGGGAACATGGCAAGCATCTCCCAGCCAAGCTCCAAAGTCTGCTCAATCGTCCTGTCCTCATGCGTGCCCTGCGCGATGAAGCGCTTTTCGAATTCATCGGCAAACTTGAGGTATGTCTTGTCGGTAGTGGAAAGCGCCTCCTCCCCCACGACTGCGGAGAGCGAGCGCAGGTCCCTGCCGGTTGCGTATGCGGCATAAAGCTGGTCGGCCATGCCTCTGTGGTCCTCGCGCGTCCTGTCCTTGCCAATTCCAAGGTTCATCAACCTTGACAGGCACGGAAGCACGTCCACTGGTGGCACAATATTCTTCCTGTGCAAGTCCCTTCCCAGCACAATCTGCCCCTCTGTAATGTATCCGGTAAGGTCGGCAATCGGGTGCGTGATGTCGTCGCCTGGCATGGTGAGGATGGAAAGCTGCGTCACTGTGCCGTCCTTGCCCTTTATCCTCCCTGCCCGCTCATAGATGGTGGACAGGTCAGTGTACATGTAGCCTGGGTAGCCGCGCCGTCCTGGCACCTCTTCGCGCGCGGATGCGATTTCACGCAGCGCCTCGCAGTAGTTTGTCATGTCTGTGATGATGACCAGCACGTGCATGTTCTTTTCATACGCAAGGTATTCTGCCGTAGTCAGCGCAAGGCGGGGCGTGATAATCCTCTCAACCGACGGGTCGTCCGCCAGGTTCAGGAAAAGCACCGCCCTTTCAAGCGCGCCCGTCTTTTCAAAGTCGCGCATGAAGAAGCTTGCCTCCTCGTGCGTGATTCCAACTGCAGCGAACACCACGGCAAACTGGTCCTTTCCGCCCTTGCCCCCTGAAACCACCTTTGCCTGCCTTGCAATCTGCACGGCAAGCTGGTTGTGCGGAAGGCCCGAGCCTGAGAAAATGGGCAGCTTCTGCCCGCGCACGAGCGTGTTGAGCCCGTCAATCGTTGAAATTCCCGTCTGGATGAAGTCGCGCGGCTCAGCCCTCGCATATGGGTTGATAGGCGCGCCGTTGATGTCCAGTCTCTTCTCCGGGATGATTGCAGGGCCGCGGTCGCGCGGCTCGCCAAGCCCGTTGAAGACGCGCCCGAGCATTTCGCCCGACACGCCTATCTGCATGGTCTCGCCAAGGAATTTGACAGACGTGTCCGCGAGGTTGATGCCTGCGGTGGTGCCGAACACCTGGATGACCGCCACGCCGCGCTGCGTGTCGAGCACCTGCCCCTTCTTCCTCTCGCCCGAGGGCAGCGATATCTCCACGATTTCGCCGTAGCTGATGTCGTTCACGCCTTCCACGAACACGAGCGGGCCTGCGATTTGTGTGACTGTTTTGTATTCCTTCATGTGATCACCTTATTTCGCCCCAAGGCCGTCGAACGCCTTGTCTATTTCGCTTCCGAGGAAGTCAATCTCCTTTATTTTCTCCTCAGGCACTTCCTTCATCCTGGCAATCCTTTCGCGGATGGGCAGCTCCATTATCTTCTTGAGCTGGATGCCAAGCTCGACCGCCGCAATGGCGCGGTGGTGGAATCGCAGGATGTTCCTCAATATGAAGTACTGCTTCTTCATGGACGAGAACGTGTCCACCTCGTGGAATGCCGACTGCTGCAGCAGGTCCTCGCGCAGCATCTTGGTGGAAACCATGACCGCCTGCTCCTTCTCGGGGAGCGCGTCCGGGCCTACCAGCTGGACGATTTCCTGAAGCTCCGCCTCCTTTTGCAAAAGAGCCATCGCCTCCTTGCGGAGCTCCACCCAGTCGGACGACACGTTCTGCACATACCAGCTGTCCAGCGTGTCGGTGTACAGGGAATAGCTCCTCAGCCAGTGGAACGCCGGGAAGTGCCTGCGCTGCGCAAGCGATGCGTCAAGCGCAAGGAAAACTTTGGTGACGCGAAGCGTGTTTTGCGAAACCGGCTCGTTGATGTCCCCTCCGGGCGGCGAAACCGCGCCGATGATTGTCACCGAGCCTGTCCTGCTCTCGTCTGTGCCAAGGCACCTTATGCGCCCTGCGCGCTCGTAGAACTCGGCAAGCCTCCTCGCAAGGTAGGCGGGGTAGCCCTCCTCGCCGGGCATCTCTTCCAGCCTTCCGCCGATTTCGCGCATGGCCTCGGCCCAGCGCGAGGTGGAGTCCGCCATCAGCGCAACATCGTACCCCATGTCGCGGTAATATTCCGCAATCGTCACCGCGGTGTAAATCGAAGCTTCACGTGCAGCCACCGGCATGTTGGACGTGTTTGCAATCAGCACCGTCCTGTCCATGAGCGGCTTTTTCGTCTTGGGGTCCTCAAGGTGCGGGAACTCGGTAAGCACTTCGGTCATCTCGTTGCCGCGCTCCCCGCAGCCCACATACACCACAATCTGGGTGTCGGACCACTTTGCAAACTGGTGCTGGGTCACCGTCTTTCCCGAGCCAAAAGGCCCTGGGATGCAGACTGAGCCGCCCTTTGCAATCGGGAAGAAAACGTCCACAATCCTCTGGCCTGTGATAAGGGGGATGTTGGGGTCGAACCTCTCTGCCGCCGGGCGGGATTTCCTCACGAACCAGCGCTGCATCATGATTATCTTCTGGTCCTTGCCCGCGGGCGTGGTGATTGAGCAGATTTGCTCCTCCACCGTGAACTTGCCCGCCCTGATGTCCTTCACCTTGCCGTCAAACGGCGCCATTATCTTGTGGAGTATGACCTCGGTTTCCTGCACAGTGCCCAAAACGTCGCCCACTTTCACCGCCTGCCCGTTTTTGGCGACCGGGACAAAATCCCATTTCGTGCCCCTGTCAAGCGAGTTGGCGGAAAGCCCGCGCGTGATGAATGCGCCACCCTTGTCCGCAAGCACGTTGAGCGGCCTTTGGATGCCGTCGTAAATCGAGCGGAGAAGCCCCGGCCCCAATTCCACCGACAGCGGCTCGCCCGTGGTCTCCACAGGCTCGCCGGGGCGGATGCCGTTTGTCTCCTCGTACACCTGGATAGTGGTGGTGTCGCCCACCATCTTGATGATTTCTCCCGTGAGCCTTTCGTTGCCCACCTTGACCACGTCGTACATCTTCGCGCCCTCAACGCCGCGCGCTTCCACGACCGGCCCCGAAATCCTGTGCAATATTCCCATCATAACACCTCG
>Ga0172371_10008440_pt1 | contig 14432 bp, 12 predicted proteins | sample Lak12m_FD_114543 | JGI IMG/M metagenome (GOLD analysis project Ga0172371, IMG submission 114543) | Freshwater microbial communities from Kabuno Bay, South-Kivu, Congo - kab_022012_12m | ecosystem: Environmental > Aquatic > Freshwater > Lake | place: Democratic Republic of the Congo: South-Kivu... | reverse complement strand
TGAACCGACGGTTCCCATTCGCCCGGTTTTCATTGAAAGGAGCGTGACATGGATCTCGCCAAGTCCAAATCAGACCGCCCGGAGACCGAGAATAGCATCGTCACTGCCTGTGCCGATCATCGTGCCGTCGTGATTACGGTGCCCTTCTTCGCCACGACCGCGACGACGGTGACAGCCGCGTTGGAGGAAGTATCGCTCTTGCCCATCCACAAGGTTGTCTTGGTGTACGATCGCAAGAGCAAGATGGGCCGCTCCATCGCGGAATCGGTGCGTGACTCGGCGCCGGCGGCCTTGGCAGTCCGTGGGGCGACGGTTTCTGCTCTGGCGGCGGACCAGTTCGATACTGCCCCCCGTTGGCGGCATGGCTTGCTCGCTGCCTTCGCCGACCCCCGTGTTGGCGCGGTCTTGGTCTTCCCGGGCGACCTGCAGCCCGTCGGTCCGTCCGCCGCCCCGGTGCTGGCGGAGAACCGGAAGGGCTGGCAGCGATTGTTGGCCAACGCCACTCCCGCCTCGTTCCGAATCGGCGACTACTCATGTCAGGACTCGTTTAAGACTGCCTTTGACCGCCTCTTCTGCCATCCCCTCCTTGGCCTTCTGTTCCCGCCCCTCGCCGCGCGCCTCGCCAGTCTCGGCTCGTCGAAGTGCCGGAGCGAGTACTTCGTTATCGGTCGCGCCGTGTTTGAGTACGTTGACTCAGTGCTCCCGTTCTGTTTCGGCTCCGATCCCACCCCGCAACTCTGCCTCGGCGCGCTGGAAGCCGATCGATTCGTCGTGGAGTCCCTCCATTTTGGCGCCGTCAATGATGACGACGCCCAGCGCAAAGCGCTTGGCCTGATCCACCAGCTCTTCCGTTTCATGAGCCAGTTCGTCCAGGATCGCCTCCTTCGGGACACGCGGAAGTGCCGGACGGCTGAGGATCAAATCATGGCGGCACGCTCTCTCCTGCCCGTGCTTGACCAAGTGTTCGCGCTGACGCGGCAGGCGATGGCCGCGGTCTTGGTGCGCTGCGAGGTCGAGGCGACCTACCGTCCGTACGACGACCAGAACCGTTGCCTGGCGTCAATTCGTCCCGCGCAGTATATCGAGCGCCGAGGGATTACTACTTGCTTCGAGTTTCCCGCTGTTTCTAGTGGCGTGACAGAGGCCTCTGTCACGTTGCGAGAGTTGGCCGCCGCGCTCAACGTGGCGATCACAGCGCAGTTGATCGGAGATGCCAGCGCGCCCTTGCGTGGCCCCCATGTCGGTGTGCAGTGGCAGTATCGTCCCCGCATGCAGCCCCACGTGACTGCCGCCTCGGTGGTCGCCCCCACTGCATCCGGCCTGCCGGAACAACAGTCCCCTGAGTACCGACTACTGCTGGAGGAGACTGACGACAAGTTGGGCCACATTGCGCGGACATTGGCGCCCTTCCAAATTACGTTCTTTCGTCTATTTGTCGGCCAGGATGGCTGTGTGACGCTGGTCGGGCATCCCGACACGAATGCGGCTGGCGAGTTCAGGGAGACGATGTTCGAAATCTTTGGCGCAGAACAGTGGTGGCGTCACGATGCTGGCGCCGGTCGCTGGTGGCCAGATAGTTCCGTTGCCGCTGTCATCGGCCAGTTCACCCCCGATGCGGAACAGACGACAAGTGCCGATCAGGCGGATCTCCCCTTTCCATTCGCGCTGGTCCAAGACGCGGTGGACAGAGTCTCCGAGACAATCCTAAAGCCGTTTCCGCCCGAGCGGCGTTCCTTGTCAGTCGACCGTTTGTACCGATTGGTGTACCGCAACCGACGATTGGATCCTACGACCGACGTTGTGGACTGCGTTCATTTCCCGTTTGCCCGCCCCGAATCAGGCGGAACCCGCTGGACAACCCGAAATGCGATCTGAGCGAGTCGCCTAGCCCTATCGAGAGAATGATCAGAGACTTCTAGAAGACTGCTGACGCATACGGCTGGCTCCGCACTGACGATCGTGCAAAAAGGCGGCGGGTGTTCGAGGGCGCCCTGGTCGCACTGCTGATGCGCAGCTTTGATCGCCGGCGAGTGCGGGCACGCTCCGTTTTCACTGAACCCTCCGTGCCTCTGGAATGGGCCAAAAGGAAACTGGTTCAGTCCTACTGAATTCAAAACTTCCGCGCTAGCCAAAATTGACCTGAGTGAGAGTAGGTCATTGGGACTAGAATGGGTAGAAATCCAAGCCTGAATTCAAAGAGTCCAACACAGATGAACCATCCCTACCGTATGCTTTATGGTCCCATCGGCGACACGTTCGGCACCTGGCTGGCGCAGTACTACGACGGCCTGACGCCTTCCGTTGATCCGCTGTACAGGCTGTTGCGCCCGGCGGATCTTCGAGGCGAAGTGAATGCCTGGGGAGGACCTCACCTAACCCTCAGTGACGCCAATCGAGTGACTGATGAAAAGGAGTTTGCTCGCCGCGCAGCCCTGATCTGCGCTCGCCACGAACCACCGGTAGTCTTCTTCAAGGAGTTGGCGATTGATCGCACAGCCTTGGTGATCAAGTGCGAGAGCGACCACCTGAACACGGTCCGGCAGGAATTCTTAGAAGCGACAGCTGACCTTATTGACCGTGGCTGTCTGTCGGATGACGAGTTCCAAACCGCTCTCGATCGTATCCGGCACCACGCGGGCGTTGATCAGGCGGACAACGAGGCGGCGTTGGAGGTTGCCCATCGAGAGTACAAGTCGCACGGCTCGCCCCCTATCCCTACCTCAGTTCATTTCGGCTTGCCCTTTCTGGTTGGGCTCTGCCGCGCGGGCCGGCGGGATTCCCTGGATTACTTCCTGCGGTATGGGCAACCACCTTGGTATGCCCGTCGGTCGACTTTGCACCTCACGATTTGCAGCGGGTTACGGCTTGCCCCCGGAGACCAACTGGGCCGTACTGCCCTACTCGATAAGTACCAGCATGAGCTATCGGGCGAGATCCAGCGACGATTAGGGCCTCAACCGTATCGTCCTCCGCACTTGTGCATGATGGGAGAGTCGAAAACATCGATGGTGAGAACGCGGCGGTTCGATGCCGTGATCAATGACTACGTGGAAGAGACTCGACCTGACTTTGAGGTCTGCGACTATGCGTCCTTCAACACGGCGGAGGTTGCCTGAAGTCGCAATATGGCGACACGAATGCCCTGACGGATGTTCGACGTTGCGATTGAGGCCGGTCAGGGGATCCCTCCCTTCCCGTACTCGCAAGAATGTCCGCTTCACCGATTTTCCGGCGTGCGTGTTTCCTCCACCGGGCGACGCCGCAAGATGAATACGGTGTCGGAGATTTCGTCGTTTAACTGTAGCGGCTGCTCGATTTCGTACCAGAAATCGTACACGTCCAGCAGCTCGAACGCCGGAACCTGGGCCAGCAGGCGGCGGACCTGGCGGGCCGTGTAGATCCGCAAGGGGAACTCGTCGCGGAGCCGCAACTCGTTTTCGCCGCGGCGGACCAGCAGGCTGATGCGAATCGACTCGAGTCGCCGTCGGCGGTCACACGCCGTGACGCGCAGCGTGACCGTGACTTGCGTCCCCCCCTGCCGCTCGGTCCAACGCTCGGTGCAGTCCTCGTCGGCGTCCGGGGGCAACAGGTGGAATCCCAGGATGTAGATCCCGCCGGGACGAAGCTGGTCCGCCACGCACTGCAGATGACGGCGGGCATCCTGCTCGGTCAGCAGGTGGCGGAAGCTGTCAAACGTGTTGTAGACCGCGTCCACGGGGCGGGACAGCGAGAACTCGGCCATATCGGCGCGGAACACGTCGGCCTGCAGCCGGCGGCGCGCCAGCCGCCGCCGCAGATACGCCAGCGCGGGCTCGCTGAGATCGAATCCCGCCACGCCGTAGCCGCGGGCGGCCAACTCAGCCACCAAACGCCCCGTCCCACAGGCCGGCTCGAGCAACTGCCGCACGGGGAACGGGCAGTACTTGCGGCACGCCGCCTCGATAAAGTCCGCCTCGGGCTGCGTCTCCGAGCGGAAGGCGAGGTCGTAATAGTGCGGCGCGTCGTACCAACTGGACTGACTTACAGATTTTCGCGTCGACATGCCAGGGCCATTCACTCCTGCTCGCTCGTGTGGGGTGGCGGGGACGGAGCCGGCGCGCCGGCTGCCACAGGCGGTTCCTTGGGCATCGGGTCCGGGTGCTCCGGAAACTCGACGGTATTCCCGCCGCCCCCGCAGCCCGCCGTGGCGACGAACGCAGCCCACAACATCCAGAACCACCATCCCCACGTTTTCATTCGCGCACCCTAGTTCGGGTTATTTGGGCATTTCGCCGTCGCGCATCCCGCCCATGGTCTTCAGCGCGTCGTCGTCGATGGTGGTGGCCAGGGGCCGCACCGAGCCGTCGCAATAGCTGAAGCAGACCATTCCCGGGTGCTGGCTGCTGAACCGGAAGTACGCCGCATCGCTCAGCCCCCACGCCGTCGGCAGGGAACCGCTGCCCATCCAGCTGTGCGCGTACTCGCGCCGATTCCCGTACAACCCGCCGAGCGATTCCCCGAACATCAGCGTGTGGCTGGTGCCGTCGACCACGTCGGCTAGCGAGCGAACCGAACGATTATACATCGGGCCGCGGAACATATCCCAGTAGGCATTCTCCGTCATGCCCATCCCGCCGGCGCTGGCGACGTAGTTCGAGCGGCCGATGTTCAGCCCGCCGTTGGCGAGCGACATGTATAAACCCGTCAGCCAGACTTCGCCAGGCGGCGTCTTGGTGTTGCCCTTGTCCCACCAGGTGTGCAATCCCACAAAGGTCCCTGTCACGTTGGCATACGGGTTGTCGGAGGGACAGAGGAACAGCCCCAGTCGGGCCTGGGCCACGGTCCAGGTCGAAGCATCCGTCCACCATCCTCCCGCCACCTTGGCCACATCCATCTCGACCTCGATCCGCTCGTGGACCGAGTTCTGTTCCAGGTACGGCAGCAAGTAGGGGAGAACGCCCACGAACTGGTCGCCGACCGGCGGCGCCTCGACGGGCGGCCAAGGCCCCAGGTACCCCGGCGGAAAGTGCTTCAGCGCCGCATGGAAGTTGTGCGCCGCCACGCTGATCTGGCGGAGATGGTTGATGCACTCCGCCCGCCGGGCCGCCTCGCGGGCACTCTGCACGGCGGGCAAGAGCAAAGCCACCAGCACGCCGATGATGCCGATCACCACCAGCAGTTCGACCAGCGTGAAGCCGCGACGCCTGCAATCCACAAGCCAAGGATGAGCCAAGAGGACCATAGAAACGACTCGTCTGCCGAACCGGACGGACCGACGCCCGCCACCATGTTATCCTTGTGGGTTTCCCCCGGGATGTCAACCCGGAGGCGTCAAGGTCAGGCGGCGCCACGCCCCGGAGGCGGCCAGCCCGGACGGCACTTGCCGGCGAGAATTCGCTCGCGCTCACCGCACGGCCCCGGTTTGGGCGCCCGACGTGTTCGGGTGCCGCGACGGATTGACGAAGTCCCCGCGGCTCGTTCAACTGAAGCATGGCGTGCGGACATCTCACCCGGCCCTACGCCCCCAAGACCGGTTCGTTGGAAAGAGCACAGACGCATGGACCAGTACCCCAGCCTCGAGTCTGAATTGGCAAGATCGGCTCCCCAACTCTGGGCCCTCAGGCCGCTATTTACCGATGCGGAACTCCGCAAGATCGAGGCCGCTCGGCGGCAGATCGACCCGGCGCATCGGACGGTCGTCTATGCCGTCTGCGAGAACCACTATGCCCGTAGCGGCGGCATCTTTGCGGTGGCCGACAATCTGCCTCGCGCCCTGGGCACGGTCTGCGCCCAGGCAGTCGTGTTGAGTCCCTTTCACCAGCGGCTGAAGAAGGCGCCGCATCCGCCGGGAGTCGTCGTGGGCGAGGTGGATGTGCCGTTCGATGGCCGGTTCGAGAAGACGACGATCTACCGCTACGAGAGCCAGGGGGTGGCTTGGTACCTGTTTGGAGCCGAGTCGTTTTTCGACGCCCCGGGCGGCCCTCACGGCGACGATCCGTACGATCATTCCAGCGCCGAACGTCCCGAGGTCAGCTCCAATCCGCTGTTGCTCCGCGACGGGTTGTTCGCCGCCGCCGCGATTCCTCGCGTGTTGCGAAAGCTGGGCCTGACCCGGCATGTGATCGTCCATGTCCAGGACTGGCAGCTGGCCGCGACTGCGCTGACGGTGAAAGAGGCTATCCTGCAGGAGGTGCTCGAGTCGGCCGCCGTCGTACTGACTTCGCACAATCCCTACGATTGCGGCTTGACGCTGGCCGATCTGGCGAAAGTGACTCCCCGCGCCGGCGGCGACCAGTGGCCCCGTCCCGCGCCGGCTACCGCGACCGGCCTGCCGGACGACGCGAGCGGCGCCGACCCGTGGTCCGAGCCGCCGGACCGGGGGACCCCGGTGGTGGGCGATCCGACGCGGACGGACGCGGCGATGCCGGCCGACGCGGAGGACTCGCCGCGCCGCCGCGCGACCGTCTACGAATGCATGCTCCCCCTGTGCGACGCGCCCGTCTCGACGGTCAGTCGCCAGTTCGCCCTGGATCTGATGACCCATCCGCTGCAGACCGTGCACTTTGCCCCCCATCTGCAGCGGGTATTCCGGCTGCGGGGCTTGGTCGGGGTCGACAACGGACTGTTCATGAAGCCCCATGGTGCGTTCAGTGCCGAAGCGGTGGAGGCGGCTGCACGCGGCGATTGCGAGGCGATCCTGGCCGAGAAGCGGGCGAAGCGTGCGAACATGCTCGAGGCCCTGACGCAATATCGCCCGGCGGCTCGGATCGGCGGGCTGCTGGCGGACGGCGGCGAGGATTTGACGCGTCTGTCCGCCGAGGTGCCCGTGTTCATGATGTTCGGGCGGATGGACCCCGGCCAGAAGGGGTTCGACGTGCTGGCTCAAGCGGTTCGCACTCTGCCGCCGGGGACCGCCAAGTTCATCGTCTGTCCAATCGTGCCCGCTCGGGCCGAAGCGTTTCTCGATCTGTGGCGGGCAGTGGCCGGCGAGCGGGTCGGGGACGTCGTGATCTTTCCGTTCCGCATGCAGCAGGGCTACTTCGAGAGCATGTCGGGGGCGACGTACTGCGTCATGCCCTCGCTGCACGAGCCCTTCGGTGCCGCCACCGAGCCGTACCTGCAAGGCACGCCGGTCGTGGCTCATGCGACGGGCGGACTGGTGCATCAGGTCGTCGACGCGCGGGAAGCTCCGGACCAGGCGACGGGGATCCTGTATCGGCCGTCCATGGTCGGCACCGCCGAGCAGCAGGGGCGCCAGTGGCGAGCGATTCTGGAGAGTCCGACGCCCGCCAGCCGGATGCATTTTCCCTTGTACGTGGCCCTGGTTCGCGGACTCGCCGCCGCCCTGGAAGAAGCCATCCGCATCTTCCAGGCGGAACCGCCACGGTACGGACGGATGTTGTCCTGCTTGTACCCCCAAGCCTTGAAATTCGACTGGACCCGCGCCGCCGCCGAGTACGGCCAGATCTTCGACACCGCCGTGCGGACGGGCTGAGCCGGGTGACGCCAGCGCGAATCGCCGGCCAGCGGCACTTGAACGACCAGTCTCGCCGGGCCTACGAGAACCGCCAACGCCGCCAGGCTTTTCTGGACCGGATGAAGACGTTCAACGCTGCGGCCCGGCGTGCGACGCCGTGATCAGCTGTTCGGCGCCCTGGGCCAGCAGCTCGGCGGCCGCTGCGGCGCCCAGGGCTTCGGCTTGCTCGCAGACGCCTTCGCGCGTGACCGAGATCCGCTGCCGCCCGTCGGGGCTCAAGACCACTGCGTCCAGCTGCAGACGCCCGTCGGCGACTCGCGCCCAAGCGCCGACAGGGGCCAGGCAGCCGGCTCGCAGGTCCGACAGCAGCTTGCGTTCGGCCCGCACGGCGGCGTGCGTCGCGGGATCATCCAGGCGGGCCAGGGTCTCCAGGGTGCCAGCGTCGCCCTCGCGCGCTTCGATGCCCAACGCTCCCTGGCCGACCGCCGACAGCATCAGCTCGGCGGGCAAGAGCTGGGTGATCCGTTGCTCCAGCCCGAGGCGTTTCAGGCCGGCTTCGGCCAGCACGATCGCGTCGTACTGGCCCTCGTCCAGCTTCCGCAGCCGGGTGTCCACGTTGCCGCGGATCTCCAGGATCTCCAGGTCCGGACGGGCATGCCACAGCTGGGCGCGGCGGCGAATGCTGCCGGTGCCGATCCGGGCTCCGCGAGGCAAGCTCTCGAAACCGTCCGCCGCGCGGCAGATCAGCGCATCGCGGACGGTCTCCCGCGCGGGCACCGCCGCCAGCCGCAGCCCGGGAACTTGCTCGGTGGGCAGGTCCTTGAGGCTGTGCACGGCCAGGTCGATGGCGCCGTCCAGCAGCGCTCGCTGCAGTTCCTTGGTGAACAGCCCCTGGCCGCCGATCGCGCCCAGCGGCCGCGACGACACGTCGCCCTGCGTCGAGACGTGCACCATCTCGACCGCGACGCCCAGCCTGGCCAGCTCGCCGGCGACCCAGTCGGCCTGCCAGCGGGCCAAGGCGCTGGCGCGAGTCCCCAGCCTGAACGCACGGGCTGGCTCGCCGGACGGCCGCGGCGAATCGGGCTCAGATGCATCTTGGTGACGGGACGGTTCCGGTGTCTCTGGCATGGTCAATCCTCGGCAGAAGGACGCGAACTGGAAGGCTGGGAGGGGAGCTTGGACGGATGCGCGGCTACGGCCGGACCGGCTGCAGGCAAGGCCGCTCCCTCTCGGGGCTGCTGTTGCAGCGGAACGACGACTCCGCAGCTGACGATGAACTGAAGCGCCTGGTCGACGGTCATGTCAAGGTCCACGGCCTCGCTCTTCCGGACCATGGCGGCAAAGCCCGTCCCGGGCACGGGCGAGGTCGGGATCAGAACGCTGAGCACCGGCTCGTTGGCGGCGGCGCAGACATCGAGCAAGCCTTCGCCCGTGACGAAAGCGATCGCCCAAATCCCGCGCCGCGGATACTCGACCGCCACGACGCGGCTGAATCCCGTCCGCCGCTCGTCGATCACATAATCGGTCACCTGCTTGACGGAAGAATACACGTTGCGGATCACCGGCAGCCGCTCGATGAAGGCTTCAAACAGGCTCCAGATCCAGCGGCCGATGCCGGCCCCGAAGAACTTGCCCAGCAGGTACAAGACCAGCACGAAGACGGCCAGAAACAGGGGGACCACCGTGGTTCGCTGCAGGTACAGGAGGTCCACGTAACGGTCATAGTATCCTTGCGCCGTTGGCGGGACCGCACCGCCGGGATCGCCTTTCACCGCGTCGTGGACTTCGCTCGGAATCCACTCGCCGCTGCCCAGCCGCTGGTACGCCCGGCCTGAGATGCCGCTGGGCGGCTCGCGGCGGACGTCCCAGATCGCGGTCACGATGAGATGCCGGGTCGCGTCTTCGACGGGCTCCAGAACATACGCGGAAATCAAGTTCCAGGCCCAGAGGAAAAAGACGATCGTCAGCAGCGGCGGCAGGACGACGCCCAAGCCGTGCACCACGGCCCGCCGGAAAGGCCCACGCAGGCTGGCCGGTTTCCCCTGCCGTGCTCGGTCTTCGAAATCCCACGTGTCTTGCATGAAATCCCGTCTCTGCCTCACTCGGCCGTCACCTGCCGCTGGGCCAGTCCCACGCCGCGGGCCACCACCGCCACGGTTACTCGCGCGGCTCCCGCCCGCCGCAGCATGCGCGCGGCTTCGCTGGCCGTCGAGCCGGTCGTCAGAATGTCGTCCACCAGCAGCACATGGCTGCCGGCAATATCATAGTCGGGATTCGCGGCGAACGCATCCCGTACATTGGCCGCCCGTTCGCTGGGCATCAGGGTGCCCTGCTTCTGTGTCCGCCGGCGACAGACCAGCAGGTCGTGGGCCAGCGGCAGGCGCAGCCGCCGGCTGAGCGCTTCGGCCAACAAGTCCGGGCCGTTGAAGCCCCGCCGCAGCCGCTTCAGCCAGTACGCCGGCACGGGCGCCAACAGCTCGGGCGGCGCGTCCGCCAGTCGCTCGCGGACGCGTTCGGCCAGCAACTGTCCCATCGACAACGTCAGCGGCTCGTGGACCCGCTGCTCCATGCGGATCACCGCTTCACGGAGCGGACCCTGGTACACGCCCACGGCCAGCGCCGCTTGAAAGTGATACCGCCGGTCGCGGCAACGGGGACAGTCCTCCACCATCTGCCCCGGCCCCATCGGCGCCGCACAACGCGGGCAGACCAGCTCTGGCAGCGTCAGGAACGCGGTCCGGCAGTTCCCGCAGAACAGCGGCGGCTCGGCCAGCGACGGCAGCTCGCTGCCGCAGAAATTGCAGGCCGGCGGCAACAGCAGGTCGGCCCCCAGCCGCCACAAGCACCGCCAACCGCGGGCCCAGCCGCCAGCCTCCTGCCGGCTCGGCTCAGGCCGTCCGGCTGCGTTCCCCGGACTGGTCGCCGGCCCGGCCGTCATGCGAACAACAGATCCTCGACGGCGTAGCCCGTGCCCAGCCCGAACACGCGGTCGACATTCTCGCGCAGCACGCACTTGCCCAACGCGAACGCCCGCTCTTCGCTCCAGCCGCGGTCGACCACGAACCGCTCGGCCAGGACCTTGGCCAAAACGCGCTTGTACATCCGAAACTTGGGCAGCGCAAATTCGAGCTTGTACATGTCGCTGTAGTAGCCGATCAACTTGGTCTGGGGCACGGCTTCCAGCCGTGCAGCCAAGTCGCGCTCGATCATCGCCGGAGTGTTCGAGTACCACCAGTGCCCGTGCGGCAGCACGTTGGGGAAGATCCAAGCATAGCTGGTCAATTCCTGGTTGGTGACGCTCGCCAGGACCGACGTGGGAAACGTCACCTGCGGGAACGCGTTGAACAACTCGCGGTACTGGATCAGCGACACGCGGCTGTCGTACAAGTCCTGCCCCTGGAACACGCCCGCTTCGTAGACGCGGCGATTGACGCCGATCATCAGATCGAACGGCAGCTGCAAGTCCGAGCAGAATTCGGCCAGCGTCCAGAACACAAATTGGGCCGCCGCCTGCTGATGCGAGGCGCTGGCATCCCGCCCCCGAGCGCAGATCTCCTTCAACGCCGTGTCCGCCCGCCCCGGCGAGATCTTGGCGGGGGCAAAATCGGGCGGCAAGCTGATCGCACAGGCTTTCGCGTTCTTGGCCTGGAAGTGCGCGAACCGCTGGCCGATCGCCGCCCGCAACGACGCGGCATCGACCACCGCCGTGTTGGAGCACCGCTCCAGACGCTCGCGGACCTCCGGCTTGGCCAAGTGGAACACCAGGTCATCCGTGCGCAGGCAGGGGATGTAGAGCGACGTATCAAACCCCTCCAGCGAGTCATCGAACTCGTTGGTCAGGAATACGGCCTGCAGCCCGGTCTTCTCCAAGACCTGTCCCGCCCAGTCCTCCGAGCCCATCTTCTCGGCGGCCGCCTCGTACAGCGGCTCCCAATTGTCCGCCGAGATCCGCTCGCCCTCGAAGCCGAAAAACTCGCGGGCAATCTCCAGGAACCAGCTGTACTGGATCGTGTTCTGCAGCGGCGCCAAGTTGGCGAACAGGCGGGCGCACTTCTCCTTCGGCTCCAACCCCGGCTCCTCGATCTGCTCGCGAGGCATCCCTGCCGAATGGGCGAGTTCCGTATAGTAGTGATAGCCCAGAATGTCCGCCAGCGTCGTCGAGGCCGGCTGGAGGGCGTTGATGTGCGTGTGCGGATCGATCAAGACGACCGAGTCCAGCTGCTCAAACAGGCGTTTGCGTAGTGCATCCAACATGGTGTCCGTCAACCGTTTCAAGAGTTCGGCCAGCGGCGATACCCGCCCGCACCGAGTCCGGCCGCGGGGCGCCGCAGCGTTGAGTATAGACGCGCCGCAGCCGGACGGCAAGTTTGCACGCGGGGGGGAAATCGGCTAGGATGAAACAATTCGTTTCTGGAAAGCGAGGGCAAAACCATGCCAGGCGAAAAAGCAAGTCGGCGGACGGCGTTCATCGAGGAGTTCCAGCGGCGGGAGAACCGCCAGGACGGCGAGCGAGTGGTGGCGAGCTTGGACTCCGGGCTCGAAATCCTCCGCGACTTGCTGTACGGCCGCCTGCACTACGACGTCGAGCAGAACGTCGGCACGGACTCGATGCTGATGCCGGTGTCCGAAGCGAAGACCCTGCAAGCCACCAAGATTCAGATCGACATCTACCAGGTCGTCGAGTCCGCGGCGACCGCCCAGCAGCGGACGTATGTCCATTCCCCCGACTGGTATCTGGACTGGCTGTCGCGATTGCGGTTGCGTGAACTGGCCGGCGCCGACAAGACGCAAGGCGAGATGGCTACGTACCGCGGAATGAATCCGGACAGCCGGCGGTTGGCTTTTACTGACGTCCTGATGCGCGTCTTGCCGGAATCCCGCAAAGCGCCGATGGTCCTGTACCAGCTGTTGCCCTTGGCCATTCAAATCATCACGGCCGTCGCCTTCGGCGATCACCCCACTGCCGCAGAGCTTCGCCAACAGCAAAAGGAGATCCTGCCGGCAATCGCCGACTGTCCGGCCTGCCACGGCGCCGTGCTGAACAACGGGGACTTCTGTGACACGTGCAGCAATCCGGTATGGACCTATCGCTGGCTGACCGTCGCGGATTGACGACCGCCGCCAACGGGCCGCGATGGTCTGCGTCTACCTATCACCTGACAGGAGGATCGAGGATGAAGTGGTTGATGACCTTCGCACTGACCGCGTCCGCGGCGCTGGCTGGCGGGATGCTGCCAGCCGCCGAACGCAACGTGATTTTTTTCATCACCGACGACGAGGCCCCGACGCTGGGCTGTTACGGCGACCCGGTGGCGGTGACCCCCAACATCGATGCTCTGGCCAAGGACGGCACGCTGTTTCGCTACGCCTATGCGACCACCGCCAGCTGCAGTGCCAGCCGTTCGGTGGTCATGTCCGGCCTGCATAACCACATGAACGGCCAGTACGGCCATCAGCACGACTACCACAAGTTCGCTTCGTTTCACAACGTGGTCAGCCTGGCCCTGCCCAGGGTGATGGCCAACGCCGGCTACCGCACGGCGCACATCGGCAAGTACCATGTAGCCCCGGAAGAGGTCTATCACTTCGAAACCTACCTCAAGGGCAATGAACGCAACGCCGTGCAAATGGCCGAACAGTGCCGGGCGTTCCTGACCGACGCCTCGGACTCGCGTCCGTTCTTCCTGTACTTCGCCACCGCCGATCCGCACCGCGGCGGAGGGATCGACAAGACGTCTCCGCTGGAGCTGAAGCCGGACTTGTTTGGCAACAAGCCCAATCGCGGTTCGCACCCAGGGATCCAGGAAGTCTTCTACGATCCGGCAACGGTCCCTGTCCCGGCGTTCCTGCCGGACACCCCGGAGACGCGATCCGAGCTGGCGCAGTACTACCAGGCCTGCGCGCGGATCGATCAGGGGCTGGGCCGGCTGGTCGAGATCCTCAAGTCAGCCAACGTGTACGACAAGACCCTGATCGTCTACACGTCGGACAACGGAATCGCCTTCTCCGGCGCCAAGACGACGGTGTACGAGCCGGGGCTGCGGATGCCGTTTGTGGTCCGCAATCCCTACGAGCCGCGCCGCGGCATCGTCTCCGACGCCTTGATCAGTCACGTCGACATCACGCCGTCGCTGTTGGATTTTGCCGGCGGGCTGGACCCAGCCACCAACGGTCCCAAGCAGTGGGTGAATCCGGACCAGTACTGGAAGGAACGCGGCGAGGCCTTGCAGGAAAACCGTGCGGGCGGCCACCAGTTCCGCAGCTACCACGGTAAGTCCTGGATTCCCATCCTGGGCGATCCCACCGCTCAGCACTGGGACACGATCTTCGCTTCGCACACCTTTCACGAGATCCAGATGTACTATCCGATGCGGGTGGTGCGGGACAAGCAGTACAAGCTGATCTGGAACATCGCCTACCCCCTGCCGTATCCGTTCGCTTCGGATCTGTGGGCGGCTTCCAGTTGGAAAGCTCAGTATCGCCTGGGCCAGGACGCTCCCTACGGCAAGCGGACCGTGGGCCGCTACATTCATCGCCCGCAGTTCGAGCTGTACGACTTGCAGCAGGACCCCGACGAAACCGTGAATCTGGCCGGCGATCCCCAGTTCGCCGCGGTGCTGAAGACGTATCAGGACAAGCTCAAGCAGTTCCAGAAGGACACGGATGATCCCTGGATCATGAAGTGGGAGTACGAATAGCCCGGCGTCGGGCCCGTAAAACGGCAATTCAAAAAAATCTGAATTTCGTCCCAAACTCGAGCCAGGGCCTGTTGACAGCGCTCGATCCGCCGGCTAAACTTCGCGGCTCCTGTGAAGGGAATGGCGTCCGCAAGCCAACGCAAGCGGACGCCGATTGATCTTTGACAATCTGGTTGTAGCGTGTAGATGGCATCTTCGGAAAAGAAGGTCCGGGCCATACAGGAGCGATCTTGTGTGGCTTGGAAAACAATGAGCGCGAAACTGCTTGTTGCCTGAAT
>Ga0172371_10008438_pt1 | contig 14436 bp, 13 predicted proteins | sample Lak12m_FD_114543 | JGI IMG/M metagenome (GOLD analysis project Ga0172371, IMG submission 114543) | Freshwater microbial communities from Kabuno Bay, South-Kivu, Congo - kab_022012_12m | ecosystem: Environmental > Aquatic > Freshwater > Lake | place: Democratic Republic of the Congo: South-Kivu... | reverse complement strand
TGTCTTTCCCTTCTACTGAAATACCAACGATTGCGATTGTTTTCCCTTTGAATTCTTCCATATGTCTATTCTAAGCAATTGTCAGATGTTCGACAACTATGGGGCTAGTTAAAAGCCTTGACATTACTTGTGTTACTTTTTTTACGTTCCCTGTTGTACAGTATTGATATACTGCTGTCCCATCAGAACAACTATTATTTTTGTCCAAAATCCTTCCTACTTGTCGTGCTACTGCCATTGATGAATCAATAACAGACACAGAGGTGCCAAAAAAATCAGAGACTATTTTTGCGATAAAGGGATAATGGGTGCATCCTAAAACGACTACATCAATAGATTTTTTATCTATTGTTTTGCACATCTTTTTTAATTCTTTTGTGATATTTTCTGTTTCATTTTTTGTTGATTCAATATAAGTAACCAATTTCGAACTACCCAAAGAAAATACCTTTTTGTTACAAGCAAATTCATGAATCAGATTCTTTTGATACGTGCTTGTTGCGGTAAATTTAGTGGAAAGAATACAGATATTGTTTGTCTTCGTTATCGCAGAGGCTGTCTTGATAACAGGCACAACACCTACAATTGGAAATCCAGGAAACTGTTTCCTATACATATCAATACCAGCAACCGTTGCTGTATTGCACGCAATAATACAGAGTTTACAATTTTGACGGATAAGCTTTTGAATGAGTGCCATGCTCCGTGACCGAATAAATGTTCGGGTTTTATCGCTATATGGTGCGTTTTTGTGATCCCCTATGTAGACAATAGATTCATGAGGCAACAAACTTTGAATTGCGGCCATGATCGAGAGTCCACCTGATGAAGAATCAATAATTCCTATTGGACGAGTATCCATACGAGGCATTAAACTGGATTTTTGGTAAGAAACGCAATAAAAAGCCCGAATATTGCAAAAACGGTGCCAATAATCCAAGAACGCATGACAATCTTCGGTTCTGGCCACCCTGCATATTGAAGAAATAAATGAAATGGCGCTGCTGGAAATGCTTTTTTGTGAAAAAACCGTTTTGACAATAGTTGTATTAACGATGAAGCAACCTCAACAACAAAAACACCGCCAATAATCATAAGAGCCGGTGCTTTACCGAGAATAAGTCCTACCACCGCAAGAGTTGCGCCAAATGACAATGCACCAACGTCTCCTAAGAATATACGAGCTGGATACACATTAAAATATAAAAATGCAATAAGGCTTCCGATCCATACCGCCAAGAATACCGAAAGCGGTGTATCAAGAATTGAAGCTGACACTATCCAAAATGCCAACAAGGCGATAATCAAGAGTCCTGGTGCCATGCCATCCAGCCCGTCGGTAATATTAAAGGCGTTTGCGAATGCGATAATGACAAATATGGAAAATGGAATAAACCACCACCCCATATGAATAACACCAAAAAGCGGTACATAGAATATGTTGATCTTCAAATCCGTCACCAACCAAAAACTGATAATTGCTGCAATAATAATCTCAAGAATGAGCTTATGGCGAAGCCGTAATCCAAAAAAATCAGATTTCAACACGAACGTCTTTTTCATATCATCAAGAAACCCGAGTAATCCAAAAGAAATAAAGGTGAAGAGCAATATCTTAATTTCCCCCATCATTGGATAAACTGATGTAACCGGTATCCAGAAATACTTCATCAAAAGAAGCGCAATTGGTAAAAGTATAGCCGTCACAAGGATAACTAATACTCCACCACCAACTGGCGTTCCTGCCTTATTTTGATGAAATTTATCAAATATTGGTGTCCGTTTGTTAAATGCGTCAAGCGTCACTTGCTTCATACGCTGCATGCGCAGGTTGTACAACAAACGAATAAACGGAATATATAAACTGCTCGTTAAAACCCAAGAAAAAAGTAATGCGCCAAGTAAAAAAACCATGGTATTAATAATTAATGATATACGGACCAAATATACATACCGCAACACACACCGCACCGATTGCGGTTAACAGCATCATGCCGGCTGCAACATCTTTTGCAATCTTTGCATCTTCTCTGCGTTCTTTGGTAATAAGATCGGTCATTGCCTCAATTGAGGTATTAATCATCTCGGCAGTCAATCCAAGAATGATGGTAAATACGATAATTGACATTTCAACGAACGAAATCTGTAGCGCATAGCCAAGAAGCAACGCCAAAATAGAAAGAATCAAATGAATACGGAAGTTCGGTTGCGTTACCACTGTCCACCGGAGGCCAGCAAATGCATCTTTAAACGAGTCTTTATGTGTCCGTCGTTCGCTAATCATAATCTTACTGCTTCTAAGTATACCCTTTTGGGTCTCTTTGATACAAGTTTCATATTACTGTCCAGGTACCGTTTCATACAACAGCGTACTCTCCCCATGACCAGGAAATATGATTGTTTGTCTGTCCAACGCATATAACAGCGCTAATGATTTCTGAAGATCTGATTTACTACTATATGGATGATTGGTATCTCCAACAAATCCACCAGCAAAGAGCGTATCTCCAGTAAACACAACAGGAAATTCGCTCATCTGTATTGACACACTACCCGGCGTATGCCCTGGAGTAGGAATAATATGTATCTTCTCATATTGTACGTTTGCATCTGTGTAAAACAACAAAGGCTGTGGTGGTAATTCGTGCACTGAGTGATTCAAATAATGCTTGGCTGTTTGTTGCATACGATCAATTAAAAATTGATCTTCTTTTTTTATATATGTCGCAATACCAAATGCCATCCCTACTTCAAAAGCAGCAAGCACATGATCAAAATGTCCATGTGTTAACAGAATTGCCTGCGGTTTCACGCCGAGTCGTTGTGCAGTCTCAACAATATAGTCTCCCTCATCACCTGGATCAACAATATATCCCGTGTTCCCAATTGCCAGGATGTAACAATTTGCCTGCAGTTGACCGACAGGAAGTGTATATATAACAAGTTCTTGATTGTCTTTATTTCGTAAATGTTGCTCTCTCATACACCGTGTTTGGATGTGAAGAAAAAAACTGTTTGCGTACCTCATCCCAGTATTTCGATTGACGACATAACAAGTGAACATCGTCTGCTTTATGCAATAATTCTTTCACTACAGTTTCCAAAAAAATGGTATTTTGAGATCCTTTAACCAAAATAACATCTCCAGGACGCAGCAATGTGCTCAATGTTACCCCGACCCCTTCGGCTGTTTCATAGGCTTCTATATTTTTCTCGTCATATCCCACTCTAACAAGTTCAGGAATTGCAAATTGACGCATTAAGCGACCAACACAAATAATGTAATCAGCGGTTTTTGCCGCTATCTGAGCAATTTCTTTGTGTTTACCTTCACTCATCGGTCCAAGTTCACGCATATCACCAAGTACTGCAATACATCTTCCTTTCTTTGTCTTTATTGATCCAAGAAACAACAACGCTGCTTTCATAGACTCCGGTGATGCGTTATAGCTTCCATCAATAATTGTCGTTTGTTTCTTTCCGTCAAGAATAGAAAATCTTCCAGGTGGTAATCTGGACATTTTTTCTATGGCTAGAATACTGTGCTTCACTGGAATATGTAAGAGCGTTGTTGCTGCGATTACAGAAACAATAATTGACGCGCTCTCTGGGAACACTACCATATGAGGAAATGTCATCTGATACGTTTTTTTGTCATACATGAATGTGATTGACGATCCTTCATGCAGCGTTGCCTGTACTTCCTCTATGTGATACAACGCTGCCACTTTCGTTCCAACGGTAATAACTGATGCCTGGACATCTTTAGTTTCTTCCATTATGTATGGGACATCACTTGGAACAATAACGTGGCCTCGTTGCGCAACTGCTCGTGCAAGTAACATTTTTTCTTTTGCAATCCGACGAAGAAGAATGTGCTCGTTTGTTTTTTCTGCATCAGACAATCCATCAGAAAATTGTTCTGTATGAACTGTTGCAACAGACAAAACAATGGCAATATCAGGATTAGGAATCACAGATAACAAATATGACATGTTCTTCGGAGCATATGGGCTGTCAATACCAAATTCCGCAATTAATACATCGTAAGAATCCGTATCACCGAACAATCCAATTGCTATTGCATGAATCACAACACGCATCCAGGTAAAAAATCGATAATCGGTAAGTTCATCACGAATTCCAAGAATCTCTAATGGCAATCCGCTTTCGCTATTTCCCTTTTTTGTAATACGTGTTTTTTTACTTGGTGAAATAACACTATCAAGCAATGCCAAGCATGTCGATTTTCCGACGCTCCCTGTAACCGCAATTACAAACGGATGTAGCCTTTTTAATTTTCTTCTTGCTGCCCATCGAAGAAAAAATAATATAATGCGTTGTTTCATGGCGTCATTTTAATTGATTGTTTCTCTTTCCACGACTCTTGTGCAAGAGTAACAAGTTTTGTGCAAAGCTCTTCAAATGATATGCCTGATGCCTCCCACAACTTGGGATACATACTAATAGACGTAAACCCTGGCATGGTATTAATTTCATTCATATATATCACGTTGCCCGATAGCAAAAAATCAACTCGTGCAAGTCCTTTACAACCAAGGATTTTATATGCCTGTGTTGCCTGTTTACGTAGTGTATCTTTTATATTTTTATCTAAATCATCTGGATCAATACGCGTCGTCGCTTTGCTAGTGCTACTATATTTTGATTCATAATCATAAAATCCCTTATCAACGACTATTTCACCAACAACAGATGCTTCCGGTTGATCATTTCCTAACACTGCAACTTCTAACTCTCGGAGCGGTTCAATGCCCTGTTCAATAATAACTTCATTATCAAAAAGAAATGCGTAATCCATTGCCTGTTTTAAATCCCTTGTGTTTAAAACTTTTGAGATTCCGACGCTTGAACCGGTACAAATTGGTTTTACAAAAAAAGGAAAATGGTTTTTTAGCGATGTTGTCACATGATCGATAACCCCATCTGCATTCTTATCCCACTCAAATCGTTTTATCGCAATCCATGGAGCAACTAATAAACCATGATGCATAAATAATTCTTTTTGTGTACCTTTGTGCATACCAAGAGCTGATGCACGCACGCCGCATCCAACATACGGAATATTCGCGAGTTCAAAAAACCCTTGTACTGTACCATCTTCTCCATATGGACCATGTAATACTGGAAAGACGACAAGATCATTTCCAGTTCTATCAATAGTATGTTGATCTGGAGACATAAGAAATTTTTGTCCACCCGTAAGGAGATCTCCTGACATGTTTCCCCATGCACCATTTCGTTCAATCTGAATCGCACCTACTGAAAAACCAGCCTTTTTTAGAGCTTGTTCAATACTCTTTGCGGATCGAAGCGACACTTCATTTTCTGCGGATCGTCCTCCCTTTATTATAAGAATATGTGGACGTTTCATATCGCTTTTCGGAAAGTTTCTCGTGACGAGGAGGCTTTTTGTTTATTCTGTTTAACTGCAAAACCAACACTAATTGGCCGAACAAACGATCCGTCTGGAATATCCGTTGTCAAAACAATGCCTGCGGCAATAAAAGAATCGGATCCAATTTTAATTCCTGGCATGGTACTTGTATTCACACCAATTCTCACGTTATCACCAATCATGACGCCCAATTTGTTTTTCCCTGTTTGGACCTTTTCTTCCTTCACAACGCTAGTAATTTCACCATCATCTAACCGTAAATTTGCAGCAACTGTTCCCGACCCCATGCTGACATTATTTCCAATTACGCTGTCTCCAACGTAGTTAGTGTGAAACCAACAATTGTTTCCTATATGACTTCGTGTAATGTCTGTATTAAATCCCGTCACGCAGTTGGTGCCAATTGCGGAGGAACGAATAATATTGTTGTTTCCGATGATGGTATTCCTGCCGATATACACAGGACCAACAATTTTTGTCCCTTCAAAAATTTTTACCCCTTCTTCTATCAACACTGGCCCTTCGATCACAACATGTTGTTTTATATCAACACTTTTATCTATCTGTTTTCCCTCAATGGTGCGTAAAAGTTTTTCCTCAACATCAAGTACGTTCCACGGATATTTTATTGGTCTCCAGTTTTCCTTCTCAAGTATTTTAGCTATTGCCCTTGAGCCACTTGTAATAAGCGTGTTTAACGCATCTTCATACCCACTCGCTTTATTTGCTTGATGTTTTTTGGCGGCGCTCACAAATGCTAATGCATCGGGAATAGCGTCTATTAATATACGAACAACATCGCTTGGTTCAGTACCAATTTTTGGTTTTTCAACAATTTCTGTAACAGCTCCTTTTGTATCCATTTTCAAATATCCACCTGGAAAATACGTTTCGGTTTTCACTGCACCCAAGAGAATGTGTTTTTCAGTTTTGTTCATTTCCTTTAGAAATTCCTTTATACATACATCGTCATAATAATCTGATGCGTTTAAAAGGAGGATGGGGTCATGTGTTACGGTGTGTTCCAAGGCAACAACAGCATTCACTTGTCCAGATTGTTTTTGTTGTACATAGGAAACATGAAGACTTTTTGGGACAGGAATAGAACGAAGCAGTTCATTGTTATTTTCGTTAGTGACGACAATGACAGTATGAATACCAAGAGAGCTCAGTTGCTTATAATGCCACAATAAAAATGGCTTTCCTAACAAAGAAAACGTATTTTTCTCAACAAATGGGAAAAACCTCGTTGATTCTCCTCCTGCTAGTAGTACAGCTGTAACGTTTGCTGTTGTCATACGTCACTCCTTTTATACTTTATCTTCTTCAATGCGTTCAATGGTTGCACCAAGTGATTGTAATCGTGTGTCGATATGCTCATACCCACGGTCTATCTGTTCCACACCATGAATGTAACTTTTTCCTTCGGCAATAATTGCTGCCAAAACAATCGTGGCCCCAGCACGAAGATCATTCATGGAAGTAATGGCATTATGAAGTTTTGTTGGTCCTGTAATTTTAATTGCCTGATGTGCGTCAGCCTGTTTATCTGACCAATTAAAATTATAAAACTCATGAGGATTTTCAACAACAGGATCAAAATACTCAATATCAGCACCCATCTTCTTGAGTTCTTCTACATAGGAAAATCGGTTTTCAAATACCGTTTCATGAATCATTGATGTGCCAGATGCTTGGGTCATCAAGATTGCCCACGGTGCTTGCCAGTCCGTCATGAATCCTGGATGTTGCCCAGTGACCACGTCAACGGCACTAAGTGGTCCATCGTAGTAGTATTCTGTTGTCGTCTCATCAATTTCTCTGTACTTTCCTCCCGCTTTTGTAAATACGTCCAAAAACTCATGCAGGTGTTTTCGTTCTGAATGGTGAACAACTATTTTCCCTTTGGAAACAACAGCTGCAATAGCAAACGTCACCTCTTCATTTCTGTCTGACATAATGGTGTATTCTGTCCCATGAAGTGTTTTTACTCCACAAATAGTAATCTCTCTACTTCCCGTCCGTTTGATATTTGCGCCCATTGAATTAAGAAGCGCAATGAGATCATCTATCTCAACCTCTTCAGCTGCATTATGAAGTACTGTTTTCCCGTCTGCTAACACAGCAGCAAGGATCAATGTTTCTGTTCCTGTATGTGTATTTTTTTCAAATGTTATGTCTGCCCCATGTAGATGTTTTGCTTCTGCGTGGAAAAATCCATCTGTTGAATTATAGTCAATCGTCGCACCCATGCTTTTTAAACCCTCAATATGCCTGTCAATGGGCCTTGCGCCAATGCGGCATCCTCCAGGGTTAGGAATCATAGCGCGCCCATATCGAGAAAGCATTGGGCCCAATACCATAGAAGAGGTTCGTAAACGTGCGCCAATTTCAAGAGGTACTGTGGTACTTCTTGTTTCCCCATCAGAAATTTTCACTGTGTTTCCTTCAAATGTTGCAACTGCACCAAGACTTTTTACCACTTCAAGCATAAGCAGCACATCTTTTATATGTGGCATGTTGTGGAGAATCACAGATTCTTCTGTTAAAAGAGACACAACAATTGCCTTAAGCGCAACATTTTTAGCACCCGCTGAGGTCACGTCACCATGAAGTACTGTTGGACCGGTAATAACAAATTTATCCATATCAAAATTCTCCCATTCGCCCTATTTCTTCAACAAGGGTAATACCAAATTTTTCCTTCACTTTTGCTCTCATTGTTTCAATTAATTGTACCATATCGGAAGCTGTCGCCTTACCCGTATTAACAACAAAATTTGCGTGGGTTTCAGACACTTTCGCGTCCCCAACCACTAGACTTTTACATCCTGATTTATCAAGTAAATATCCTGTTGAGGTTGTATGATTTGGTGTTCCTGCAGCAACTGCTTCTATAAGGGAAATGTTTTTAAACACGCATCCCGCTGTTTGTACCCCTTGCGGTTGTGACGCTTTTCGGTATTCCATGCTTTCGTTTGCTGTTTTCCATAATTGTTCTTTATCTTTCCGTCCCAGAGCAAAAATAACAGAAAGAACAATATCCCCTGTTTTTTGAAGAGATGCATAGCCATAGGAAAAATGAAAATAGTCGTTAGATACGTTCTTAATCTCACCTGCTGGGGTCAATACCGTTGCTTGGTATACTACATCTCCAACAAATGACGTTGTTTTCATCCACTTAGAATTCATAAAAAGCGCGCCCCCCACGGTTCCTGGCAATCCTAAATGCATTTCAAGACCACCAAGTCCTTCTTCAATCGTATACCGGACAAGCAAGTTAAATGGAACACCTGATTCTGCTTCAACATACACACTTCCGTCTGCAATACCTTTTGTAATCATGCCTTTCATTCCGCGAACAACAATATTTTTTGTCATGTTTCTCACGACAAGTCCACGAAATCCTTTGTCGCCTACAAGGACATTAGAACCCCCACCAAGAACAAAAAATGGAATACTGTTTTTCCGAGCAATCGTAATAGCTTTTACAATATCATCAGTTGTCCGCGCCTCAATAAACAAATCCGCAGGACCTCCAATTTTATATGTTGTATACGAAGCTAATATCTCCTGTTCTTTAACAGGTAGTCCAACCTCTGTAATAAATGTTTTGTGTGTATCATTCATAGTTATTTATATGTGTTTAATAAGTTGTACAATGTCACCACCCCATTCATAAATATCTCCTGCGCCCATCAAAATAATAACTGATCCTGGACGAACAATACGCGTTAAGCATTGTATTGTTTCTTCTTTATTCTTTGTGTACTGCACATCCTTATGATTCAGTGCCGTTTTTTCTACCAACGTTTTTGTTGTCATCCCCAGCGTGTCTTGTTCTCTTGCTGATGCAAAAATATCTGTTAACAACACAGTGTCACTTGACCGAAAACTGTTTGCAAAATCATCAAGCAGTGCTTTTGTTCTTGAATAGGTATGCGGCTGAAAAACGGTGATAATTTTTTTATTTGGAAACCATTCCCGTGCTGCCTCCAAAGATGCTTGAATTTCTTTTGGATGATGAGCGTAGTCATCATAGACAACAATATCATGTGCTTCTCCAAGCTTTTCAAATCGGCGCTTGGTTCCACCAAATTTTGCAAGTCCTTTTTTAATATCATTCCAGGAAATTCCATAGGACAACGCACATACTGCTGCTGCAGTTGCGTTTAGCACGTTGTGACGACCTGGAACATGGAGCACAAAGTCGCCAACATCAGTGCCGTCCATAGAAAGCGCAAAAAATGTTTGTCCTTCTCCAAATCCAATATGTGTGACGTGTGCGTTTGCCCGAGGAGAAAATCCATAATAGATTATATTTGGCATACCACGAAGCACAGTGCTTTCTTTATCATCTGCGTTGACTATTGTTATTTGTTTTCCTTGCTCTTGGGACGCAAGTGTCGTAAATGCAGCTTTTACATCATCAAGGGACGCATAAGCATCAGGGTGATCAAAATCAATATTAGTCACTACAAGGGTTTCCGGATGTTGCCATAAAAATCTCGGTTTTGGATCATGGTGCGGATCGGTTATGTATTCGTCTGCCTCTGCAATAAACGTCTTTCCCTTACCATGGTGACCTGGAGCACCAAGTCCCCGTATGTCTCCGCATCCAATAGCATACGATGGGTCGCGTCCTGCAGCAGTAAAAATTGTTGCAATCATTGCACTTGTTGTTGTTTTTCCATGGCTACCTGCAACAGATATTTGCTCATGACCGTCCATAAAAAATCCTAACGCCTCACCATGAGACATCACTGGTATCTGCAACGCGACAGCGGTTTTCACTTCTTCATTCTCTTTACCGTTATGTGCTCCTGTAAACACAACAAGATCAATTTTCTTTGTAACATGCTCTTTTAAAAATCCATCCCACACCGTAATTCCAGCACTCGCCAGTGTGTCATGTGTTGGAAAAACTCCATTAACATCAGATCCTGTAACAGTCATACCGCGTTCTTTTGCATACACGGCAAGCGCAGTCATCGCAACACCTGCAATGCCGACGAAATGAATGGTATGGATATCGTCTTTGTTCATAGTGCATTATGTAAAACCAATAAAACCCATGATTTCTCCAAACGGCTCAGACTTCCTCCTATAGGAATAAAATTCAATAGGGTTGCAATGTGTACATAGTTGTTCATTGTAATCAATATTGCTCTCCTTAACACCAGAGCTTCGAAGATCCATCATGTTTGCCTTTCCTATATCTATAAACCATGATACACCGGAACGGTTGACAATACCTCTTGCTCCTGGAAATTCTCGCTCAAACATCATCGCTCGCTCCTCATCCACTTGATAACAACAAGAATGAATGTATGGACCAATGGCAACTTGTATGTCAGATGGCTTTGCACCCAGTCGAACACAGGTTTGAATTGCTTCTTTTGCAATATGTTCTTTTGTTCCCTTCCACCCTGCATGCACTGCACCGATGATTTCTGATACTGGATCAATAAAAAGAAGGGGAACACAATCTCCAACGTGTACTGCTAGAACAGGCAAATTTTTACAGCTCGTTGATTTTTTGTATATAAATCCGTCAACATCATCAATTTGCATTCCTTTATCCTGACACCCAACAACATGAATACTATTTCCATGGACTTGTTTACTTGATACTTGCACGTCTGGTGAAATCCCTAAAGATACAAGAAATGCATTTCTTGTATCAAATTCTTGCATTGACCCATGTATTTTAGCAGTAAATCCATGAATTATTTCTTGGTTTTCACTTAGTAGTGAAGACTGATAGAGCCCTTGATGTGTTTTATGTACCATATACAAGAAGTTTATTTCTTCAAGAGTTTTTTCACTGCCTCTTGATCACTCCACGGATATTCTGTTCTACCGCGACATAAACTCTTTTCATGCCCTTTTCCTGTGATAATAACCGTGTCTTCTTTTTTCACATCGTTCAATGCAAACGCGATGGCATCAGATCGGTTTGCAAAACGGTGTACATCCTTATATACCGGAATGCCTGATGCGATGTCATCCATAATTTTTTCAACATTTTCCGTTCTATAATCCTCTTCTGTCAACACGATGCTGTCAGCATACGCTGCAGAAGCTTTCCCCATATACACACGCTTTGACCTGTCGCGAAGTCCTGCACTTCCAAACACATGAATGAGTCTTCCTTTTGTTGTATCCCGCACGGTTTTTAATGCCTTATCAATCGCATTAGGCGTGTGGGCAAAATCAACAATAACCCGACATGGTTTTGTTGCAACAACTTCCATCCTGCCTGGAATCCCAGCAAATTTTTTGATAGCCTTTTTAACTGCTTCCTTTGGAACACCTACAATACTTGCTGCTGCAATGGCAGCCAGACAGTTATATTGGTTAAAGTCTCCAGGAAGCGACGTATCAAACGGATACGTTTCTGGTGTAATTGTTGCTTGACGCCGTAATCCGTACATTACCAGTTTATGTGTTCGAAGCTTTGGAGCAATCCGCACATACAATTCCCCTTCATCCTTGTTTATAACAGCCGTGTCGCTTGACAATAAAAGCTTCATTTTTGTGTTGAGATACCGATCAAATGTCTTATGAAAATCAAGATGTTCATGAGTCACGTTCGTTAACACTCCAACAGCAAAATGAATACCAAATACCCGAGACTGTGACAGCGCGTGTGATGTGACTTCCAACACAACATGGGTATCTCCATGATCAACTGCCTCTCGTAAATACTTTTGGACATAAAAGGCATTTGGAGTAGTCACATGGAACCCCGTATCATAAGGTTTTCCTGCAATAACAGCATGCACGGTGGTGATGACTGACGTCTTTAACCCAGCTTCCTTTAACATTTCGTAAATAAGGGTGCTTGTGGTAGTTTTCCCGTCCGTACCGGTCACTCCGATGACTGTAAGATGTCGACTAGGGAATCTGAAGTAACAATTTGCCCCAAGAGCAACAAGCCAGTGGTATAGGCATTTTAGCCAATAAATCATGGACTCCATTATATCAAAAATACGCATCGTGGGTCTTCCCAGAAGAAAATCTGAAGCTAAATATGACTTATAGTAAATATATACCCTACAATGTACTTGCAGGAATTCCTAAATACAAAAATATGTCTTTGGCGATAGTGAAAAACAGTGGAGCTGCAGTTTCTGACCCCCACTGGGAAGAGCTTGGCTCACGAAGTGTAACAAGCATCACAAACTTTGGATCATCAACTGGAGCAAAACCTACAAATGATGCTATTGTCTTTTTGTCGTCGTAATGGCCCGCAACAGGTATCTGTGCAGTTCCTGTCTTTCCTGCAATCCTATATCCCTTTGGTTTTGCCCATTTTGCCTCTCCGTTGTCAACAGCTGACACCATCATTTCTGAAACAATCTCAGCAGTTGATGCACTAAAGAGTTGTCGTATCTTTTTTGGCTTAATTTCAGTCTTTTTTCCTTCTGCTGATTCAATGGTTTTAACCATGTGCGGTTCCATGAGCCAACCGCCATTGGCAATTGCTGCTGTTGCTCGAACCATCTGCAAAGGTGTAACAGCAATACCTTGTCCAAATGAAGCTGTTGCAAGATCAATCTCTTTCCAATCATCATCACTTCGTAAGTCTGGACTTGTTTCATCTTCAAGATCAATATTTGTTATCGTTCCAAATCCAACATCTTTTATAAACTTCACAAATTTGTCCTTCCCAAGTTTCTTTTCTGCAAATACCATACCGACATTGGATGAATGTTCGAGCACTTTGGTCATGGTTATTGGACCATGATATTCATCATTCCATGTGCGAATTGAATACCCGCTCACTTCAACAGGTCCTGATTCATCAAATATGGTATCTGCCTTAATAACCCCAGCGTCAATTGCCGCTGCAAGCACAAGTGCCTTAAATGTCGAACCAGGTTCGTAGGTTGAGGCAACAATGGGGTTTTTATATAGTTCTCTTTCATATTCCTCGTATTTGGCAGGAGCATACGATGGGTATGACGCCATAGCTAAAATGCCACCAGTTTTTGGATCCATAATAACAACAGATCCTTCTTTTGCACCGTATTTTTCAATGCCTTGTATAAGTTTTGTTTCCGCAATATTTTGAATAGTACGGTCAACCCATAAATGAAGTGTGCTGCCATCTTTCGGTTCAACACGCAAACTTTCCCCAACAAGGATTGGTGCACCTGAAACGTCTTTCTCAATAGTCATGCTTCCCGTTTTCCCTTGTAGTTCCCGATTGTAATATCCTTCAAGACCAAAATATCCTTTGTCATTACCATTCTGGTCTTGTCCGACAAATCCTAAGAGGTTTGCTGCCATGGAGGCTTCTGGATAATACCGTTTTGGTTCCTTTTCAAAGCCAATACCGGTCAGCGTTGTCGCACGAAGTTTTTCTACTTTCTCATTATCCACTTTGTGTGCAATTGGCACCCATACGCGATTCGGTTGGGTAATCATTGCTGAGACGGTTGCCTCTGGCATTTCAAGAATTTGGCTTACTGTCTTAAAATAGGTAGGAATATCTGTAATATTCTTTGGCTCTGCATAAACAAGGTATGCTGCTTTATTCATCACAAGCGCATATCCATCAGACGTCTTAATAGTGCCGCGCTCTGAAGGAAGTGTCATCTCAAGAAAATGCTGTGATGCGGCCTCTGCTTTTAAACGTGGACCAGACAAAATTTGCCAATAAAATAACCTACCGGTTATAAGGAGAAAACAAACAAGAAATAATGAAAAGACAGACCAAATGCGCCACATAAATAAGGCACAATCTATTTTATCTGCTTTGACCGAAGGCTACAACCAGACTACTAGAATCTATCGTAACAACTTTAGGAGCAGACTCAAATCCCATTGCTATAGCTTGCTCACGAATTGCCATAAGAGACGATGCAGACGCCACTTGCTCTTCTTGAAGTAAAACTTGTTGTCGTGTTTGATCAATTTGTTGGTCAATTGCCTTTATCTCTTTCCCGTCTGAAACTAATCTGCAAGAACAAACAATCTGTGCAGTTAAAAGAAGAACAAAAAGAAAG
>Ga0172371_10008434_pt1 | contig 14442 bp, 8 predicted proteins | sample Lak12m_FD_114543 | JGI IMG/M metagenome (GOLD analysis project Ga0172371, IMG submission 114543) | Freshwater microbial communities from Kabuno Bay, South-Kivu, Congo - kab_022012_12m | ecosystem: Environmental > Aquatic > Freshwater > Lake | place: Democratic Republic of the Congo: South-Kivu... | reverse complement strand
TCCGAAGTCTTGGAGACTTCGGAAGTCTGCGCAGCGTGCGATGATTTCTGCAAATAACGGTGTAGGGTGAGTTCTTTCAAACGGGGTGGGTGTCTTGCGCGGCTTCCGACCATCGCCGGAATCCGAGACGCTCTCTCGCCGGAGAACACAGTATCGGCCTGGGCCGCGCCCGTTGTCAACACGTGGGATCGAGGAAGACCGCGGGGAACAGCATGGCTTCGGCGAAGGCCCAGCGGAAGTGAGGGTCGCTCGACAGGTCCACGTGTTCGGTCTGGCGCGCGAGTTGTTCGGCCCTGCCTCGGGCCGTCTGGGAGATGGCGGCCAGTCGGGCCCCGGCCAGCGAGGTATTGCCCTGGTAGCAGATCCGGTGTCGCGGCACCTGGTGGGGCAGGAGTCCGATGCACTGGGCATTTTTCCGGCGGATGAAGTTCCCGAAGCCTCCGGCCACGAGCACGGCCTGGAGATCCGCCGGCGTCAGTCCCTCGCGGCGCAACAAGGTGGCGATCCCGGCCCGGATTGCCCCCGAGGCCAGTTGCAGCTCGCGGAAGTCGCGCTGGGTGAGCAACACCGGTTTGCCGGTGCCCGACTCGTCGGCCGGCACCAGGAGGAAGGCCGGCTTGCCATTGTCGGCCACCAGGCGATTGCGGAGGTCGGGCAGAACGTGCTCGGGCAGCCGGTCAAGGGTGGCGAGGCGACCGTCGGGGGCGAGAACCCCGTGGCGGAGCAGTTCGGCGGCCGCATCGATCAAGGCGGAGCCGCACAGGCCCACGGCCCGGACGCCGCCGATGACGTTGACGCGGAGGCGGCCATCGACCACGACCTTCTCGATCGCGCCCGCGCTGGCCCGCATTCCATGGGCAATCCTGGCCCCCTCGAACGCCGGCCCGGCTGCCGTGGAAGCGGCGGTGAGCTTCCCGTGGGCCCAGAGCACAATCTCGCCGTTGGTGCCGATGTCGACCAACAAGGAAGGCCCCGGCGAGTCGGTCAAAGTCGTGGCAAGGATCCCCGAGACCGTGTCGCCGCCGACGAAGCCGCCGATGACGGGCATCACGTAGGCCCGGCCGCGAGGGTGGATCTCGATCCCGAGGCTGGCCGCGGGGACGAGGACAGGGCCGGAAGTGGCCGGGACGAAAGGGACCTCGCCCAGGTAGCGAGGATCGATCCCGCACAGCAACTCCTGCATCGTGGTGTTGCCGGAGAAGGTGATCTCGTAGATTTGACGCCGGTTGACTCGCGCCTCGTCGGCCACCTCCCCGATCATCTCGTTGACTGCCGCCGCCACCGTCGCCTGGAGTTCCGCGAGTCCGTTGGGGTTCTCCTGCGCGTAGAGGACGCGGGAGAGCACGTCGTCGCCGAAGCGGGTCTGCGGGTTGAGCCGGGCGGCGATCGCCAGCTCGTCGCCGGTGCGGATGTCCAGCAGCATGGCCACCAGCGTCGTGGTGCCCACGTCGACGGCGACCGCATAGGCAGCCGACTCCGTGTTGCCGGCCTCGAAATCGATGAGCCGCTCCCCGAGGACCACGGCCGTGCCGCGAAACCGGTTCTCCCGCAAACGCATCGGCAACTCGCGGAGGAACGACAGATCGGCATCGACCGGGCCGACGGCCCGCTGGAGTCGGGCCAGATCGGCCTCGTCGTTGCTGCGGTCGGCCGGCGGCAATTCCACCCAACGTTTCGCGACGGCCGGATCGGCGTCGATCTCCGCAGTCTGGCCGGTGTGGGCGAGGATGTTGTGCGTGCTGGCCAAGAGCGACGTCCGCGGGATCTCGACCTCCAACGGCACGTCGACGGCCACCTGGCACGCCAACCGGAACCCCTGATCGAGTTCTTCGGGGGTCAAGGCTCGTTGCTCGGCGGGTCCCGGCTCGCTCGCGCCCCGAGCGACCCGCACGCGGCATTTGCTGCAGGTTCCCTCCCCGCCGCACGGGAGGTCCAAGGCCAGCCCGGCCGCCACGACGGCCTCGACCAGGCGCGTGCCCGGCAAGACGTACACGGTCTTCCCCGGAGGCGAGACAGTAACTGGAATCTCCGATTCGAGCATTCGCCTGGTGCTCCGTCTAACATGGTCCGATCGATGACGGAATGGCCTCATGGGGCACAGCCGCCCTCGGCTGTGTAGGGCAGGCTGCACAGCCGAGGGCGGCTGTGCCACACCTCAAGACACGACTGAGGGAGCACCAGGGCTGCGACGTTGAACTCTGCACTCGTCTAGTCCTTGGCACCGGTCTCGGAATCTTCGTGCGACGCCTCCTGGACCTCGCGGAGAAGCTCGACGAACTTGGTCGCGGTCGGGGTGAACACCTTCCGGCGGCGGTGGATGATGGCAATCGGGCGGTGCAACTGGGGGGCGATGAGCCGCACGGCAGACAGCGTGCCCACCCGGGTCTCCAGGCGGACCGTCGGCTCCGGCAGGATGCTGACGCCCGCCCCGATCTCCACCGCCTGCTTGATGGTCTCGATGTTGTCGAACTCCATCACCACGCGGATGGAAACCGATCGCTGGCGGAGGTAGCGGTCGATCTCCTTGCGAATGAACAGGTCGCGGTCGAAGGCCACGAAGTCCTCGTCCTTGAGGTGCTCCGCGGTGACCGCGCTGCGCCCGGCCAAGGGATGCTTGGGATGGCATACCAGCACCATCCGCTCGGACCGGAGGGGAATGATGCTCAGTTCCGGGGACGGAGTGGGGTAGGAAAGGATCCCCAGATCGACCTCGGAGTTGAAGACCGCCTCATAGACCTTATTCGGACGCAAGTATTCGAGGCGGACCTTGGCCTTGGGATAGCGGCGCATGAAATCCTGCATGCAGCGACTCATGTCGTGCAGTCCGACCGAGTAGATCGAGGCCACGCGGACCATGCCGGTGATTTCCTTGCGGAGCGAGCGGACCCGCGTCTCGACCGCGTCGTAGAGTTCCAGGACTTCTCGGAACCCCTCGTAACATGCTTGCCCTTCAGGGGTTAGGACAAAGGGACGCTTGTTGCGGTCCACCAGTTGGATGCCGAAATACCGCTCCATGCGGTGGACCGACTGGGTGGCTGCCGACTGACTGACGCGGTTGGCCGCTGCCCCGCGAGAGAAGCTCTGGTGTTGAACAACATCGCAGAAAACGCGCAGCGTCTCGATGTTCATGCCGCCATCGTATCATAAGCAGCACTTATGTCAAGCTCCCCCGACTTGGGCATGCCGTTCTTGCGACTCTTCCGCGAGATGAAGCCAGTGCAAGAAGCGGGAAATTGGGGAAGGGGAAGAAAAGGCAAACGACTGGATGGTCGGAGCGATGCTGACCGAACAGATCATCGACCGAGAAGGAGGGGCGACATCCGGTAGCGTGGTCTCAGGAATCGAGGACTCACAGGTCGATGCCGGACCGTTGGCGGAAGAGCACCCGCCGCCGGCTGCGGCGAATCTGCACGGGGCGAACAAAAGCCTGAAGTACCCCCCATGAGTTGTGGGGTATCCGGAAGTAGCTGGCGACGATCCGCTGCTCGGTAGTTTCGTCCGGGCATTCGCGGGCTGGCACAATGAGCCAATCGAGTAGTTCAGTCTCAAGGGTCGGGTCGACCACTTTCATTCCGTGCGTCCTCATAGCTGAGTCCTCCATGGCTTGGACCGTGCCTGGCTGATCAGAGGTCTCTCGTGCGTGGCTGAAGTGCATTGCTAGCACGCCTCGTGCCAATCACAACGGCGGCTGTCGTAAGTGATTTCCATTCAATTAGTTAAGACGATGGCCATCCTTTCTCGGGGAAGCCCGCCGGGCCAGGCCGCTCCCTGCTGCCAACACCGGCGCCGTCAAACGGCAACACGGTGTAGCCGTCTGGCTACATCGCGGCAGAAGTGGGGTCCGAGCGGCGCGGCACTGTGCCGGGGATTGTGCGCAGCGACATTCCAAATCCCCATCGACAAGCCGGAATACGAATGCCCCGGACGTGCCATGTTGACGGCTTGGGTGCCGTTGGCCGTTTGCTAGTCAGTGTGTGAATGGGCGGCAGCACGGGCTGACAAGCAGCCCGTGGCACCCATCATTGCCCGGTCCGGGCCGTAGAGACGGGCCCAGGCGTGCTGCGTGGCACGGGCTGGGCCGTTGCAAATGGAAGCCCCAGGAGACGTTCCGAAAACGCCCGTTCCTACGGCGGGGGGGTTGGAGGACTGGAGTAGCTATTGTATCTTTCGGGTCTGATCTGGAGAATGGGACGAGCGAGTCCGTGCGGGGGTCCGCGCCGTCGAGGGCGCATCGTTGCCCAACGGGGAGTGGCTCGCCCCACGTCCGTTCTTAACCGTGGACGAAATCTACGTCAGGGAGTGATCGATGCAGGTCCTAGTGGGCTGGGATAATCCCAACGAGGCGGAAACGATTGGGCTATTTCTGAATGTTGGCGACATCCAGGCCAAGATCACGACGGATGCGGAAGAGTTCGAGAACTCCGCGGCCATCGGGTGCTGGGACGTGATCCTCATGGGCCTCAGCTTCCCCTCCGAATCGCAGGCCTTTGCGATGTTTATGAAGATCCGCGCATTGCAGCCGGAGGCGCCGGTGCTGGGTGCGTGCTACCAAGGGGAAGTGGTGCACTTGGCGCGATTCATGTCGCACGGGTTGCACTCGTTCCTGACCCGGGATCCCGGCGGCGAGTTCATCCTCTTGCTGGGCTCTCTGATCGAGTCGGCCCATGCCTCGGTGCTCGCCCAGCGGTCGCGGCAATTGGCGGAGCGGCTCCGCGAGGAGATCGAATCGGTCCGCCAGCTCCAGGAATCGGTGATCCCGCGGGACCTCCCGACGCCCCCGGGTTACCACATTGCCGCCCGGTATGAGCCCGCCCAGATCCGCGTCTTGGGCGACCAGCCGGTGATCCTGGCCGGGGGCGATTACTACGACATTTTCAGCCTCGACAAGGACAACCTCATCGTGCTGGTGGGCGACGCCGCCGGCCACGGCATCAAGGCCTGCATGTCGATCATGACCATGCGGACCCTGATCCGCATGATCCGCGACCATGCCTACTCCGATACGGCCCACTTCGTGGCCGAGGTCAACCAGCGCCTGGCCAATAAGGCGATCGTGCAGGATGAGGGCGGGTTCATTACCCTCATGTACTGCACTCTGGATACCGCCACGCATCGTCTCCAGTTCACGTCGGCCGGGCATCCCATGCCGCTCATGCAGAACCTCCAGACGAATGAGATCATTCCGTTGGGCGGTGAGGCCGAGGCCGGCATGCCCCTGGGCATCGACCCGCACGAAACGTACCACGCCGTGAGCATCGATATCCCGGAGGGGTCGCGCATCCTGCTCTACTCGGACGGCCTGACCGACGCCTTTCCCGCCGGCGGCGACGTCTATAACCAGTTCGGCGAAAAGGGGATCGTCAGTTGCCTGCAGTCCGCGGCCAACGCGCACCTCGACTCGGCCCTGGACAGACTCTTCGTCGACTCCCAGGCATTTACCCAGGGCAGCGGTCGGCACGACGACACCTCCGCCGTGCTCGTGGAGCGGGTGCCGGCTGGGGCGTGACGTTCCGGGGAGCAGCCCAAGTTCGCCGGTTGCTGAGGTGAGTCCTTTTTCCGCGCTGCCCCGCCCATCAGGCTTGGCGGCCCGACAGATCGATTTCCGCGAACAGGTCAGCCAGCGACAACTCGAAGCCCGGCAACACCTCGCCGCCGGAGAGGTTGTCCTGTTCGGTCAGTTCCTGGCACGTGTCGGGCGCCGTGTAGGCCCGGGCCGTTCGCGATCGCGGATCGACGTACCACACCAGTCGGACTCCTGCGGCGAAGTAGTCGCGCAGCTTCCGCTCCATCTCGCCCGGGGTGTTTCCCTCGGAGAGTAGCTCCACGGCCAGATCGGGCGCTACGGCGGGAATGGGCGTCTTGGGGAGTCTTCCTCCGGGGAATCGGTCCCAACGGATGAAACACACATCAGGAACCCGAACTTGCCCCGGCAGAATCCTCAGGGTGCCGTCCGGGGCCAGCACAATCCCAAGGTGGCGCCGACGCACGAAGTCCGAGAGAACGCGAATCACAGCGACAGCCAGGAGCGATTCCAGGTACCCCATGGTCTTCTCCACCAAGACGCCGTCGATCAGTTCGCAGATGCGGCCGGTGTGGCCCTCCGCCTTGGTCACGTCTTCCTCCGTGGCCGTGCCTGGTGGCGGACGCATGCGAATGCGGCTTAATGGGATATGGCCCAGGTCCTCAAGGAGATCCGCCAGCGTCCATTCTGCTGGAGCCCTTGTGGTATCGAGCACGGTCGTCATCGCACCACTCTCCTGGAGCGTTGCCCCTTTGTCGCAAGAATGCCGAACGACTTCAACATTCTACCCCCACCCGGGGCGCTTGGGAAGCATTCTGGGAACGAGACGGGCCGGAAGCGCTGCTCGCAAGCTGTTGTCCCCCGGTTCGTTTTGATGAGGTTCGTAATTCGTAGGGTGGGACAATCGCAGCGCGGGCCCACCGGTCCACTGTTTGGTATCTGCGATGCTGGTGGGCCGGCGCTGCGCTTGTCCTGCCCTGCCTTTCCGGGTCACGGGGCGCTGGGCGCACCGAGCTGACGCACGAACTTGGCCTTCGGTTTCCCGCCGGTGCCCGTGAGGTACTCGGCCAGATAGCGCTGCCGGTCGTGGCGATTGTAGGGTGGGCGGAAGTTGTCGCCTTTCTGGAGGATCGGGCGAGTCTCGTTCGTTCCCCCGAACGATCGGTTGCCCTTCATTTCGCAAGGGAACCAGTGGCCCTTGCCGTCGTCGTCGACGAGGTAGAACTCGGGATAGCAGTGGTCGGGGACCCAAACGGTCCGGGCGGGGGTGCCGGCGGCGCGGCAGATGGCGATGAACAGCGAGGTGGAGTCCTCCACGTCCCCGGCGCCGTCGCGCAGGGCGGCCACCGCGCCCTTGACCGGTCCCTTGTGAAATTCGACCTTCCCTCGGACCCAATCGTAGATCGCCTCCACTTTCTGCCACGCCTTCTCCTTGTCGGCCGGGATTTCCTTGGCGAGGGCCTTGATCTTCGGATTGGTGCTCTCGATCTTCGGGCTGGGGGCAAGGAACGGGCGGACGTCGCGCGGCAGCTTCTTGGGGTCGGGCAGTTCGTAAATGCCCGTGTTCTCCGGCGCCGCCAAGGCGTGGCGGCGTATCTCATAGGTGAGCAGGGCCTTGGCCTGCTCGCCCGCCGGCAACTGCGGGATGCTCACCACCATCACTTTCACCGTGCCCTCCACCATCTCGTTTTTTACTCGGCACAACGGCGAGATGTCCTCCTCCGACAGGGAAAGCTCTTGCTCGGGCCACGCGACGGGCAAGGGAGCGTAGCCGATGATCCCCGTACACGGCCCGCTCTCCGCCGTGACGATCACCCCCGCCTGCCACTTCAGCACCTTGGCTTCCCCGAGCCGAGGCCCTTTCGGGTCTTCCTCGGCGGGTCGAAATTGCCCAAATCCCGTGGCTGAAAAACAAACCGCGACGGCAAGGCCGCCCAAAAAGGCTCGTAGAGTCACTGCCGGCACCTCGATCCAAGTGTCTTCTTGAAGTGTCCCTCTTGTTTATACTGCGCCGTCAGAACCGTAGACGGCCGAAAGGACGCAATTGCCGCGGCCCTCGGGCTTCCCCGTCCATCTGGTGCGGGAAGATTGCCCCTATCGGTTGGAGCCCGAGCCCGCTGCCTTTCACGAATCCCGTGAAGATATCGTAGCCCATCCGGGGGGTGCCGCTCGACAAGGTGTGCCGCTCGCGCCCGCCCCCCCAAACTAGCGGCCGATCACCTCGAGTTCCAGACGGGCGCCCGGGGTATTGGGGAACCCGGCCAACGAAGTCTCCAGGAACCGCTGTTTCACTTTCTTATTGGTCTTGGGGTCCTGCACAACGAGGCTGTCGCCTTTCTGAAGGATGATTCGCCCTCTGCTTCCGATCCGGGGATCGAGCGAAAAACTGGCCGAAGCGTCGCCGGCAAACCAGGCTTTTGCGCCCTCGACGCCCGTCAGGTAGAACTCGTAGTAGCAATGCTCGTAGCTTGTCGTGGAGGCTACCCGGACCAGCCGAGCCGGGATGTGCGAGGCGCGGAGCAAAGCGACCGCCAGCGAGTTCTTCTCGGCGCATACGCCCGTGTGCTTCTCGATCGTCTCCAGCACGCTCTGCCGGCCAAGCTGCGCCGGCATTTCAAACTTGATATTCTCGTATACCCACGCGTTGATCGCGCGGGCCTTCTCCCAACTTGTGCTCTTATCGCCGGCGACCTCTTGGGCGAGATTGCTCACTTCGGCGCGGTTGCTCTCAATCAGTGGACTTGGCGCGAGATAGCTCGCCAGCTTCCGATCCAGATTGCCGGAACCGGGCGCCTTGAATCGCAGTGCGTCGGGCGGCACCGGCGGCGAGGGGAGCAGCTCGACCTCGAAGGTGACTGCCACGCGCACCTTTTGCCCCGCGGCCAGCGAAGGCAGCGCGAAGGTCACCTGCCGCGTCGCACCTTCGAGGGTTTTATACCTTACCGTGGCTCCCGGCGGGACTTCTTCTGCGACCACGCGGACCCGCTGCTCACCGGGCACGTCGCCGGGGATCGCCGTCGTGCCAACGACGTTGCGAAACGAGCCGCCCACCGCCTTGATGACCATCCCCCGCTCACACTCCACCATTCCCTCACGATCGGGGGCCGTCAGGGTTTCACGGGGATTGGGGGCCGCTCGCCCGGACCTCGCCGCCCCATCGGAAGAGTCGTCCGGGACTGGTTTGGTCGGCGAGTCCGGCGAGCCGCTCTTGACGGTCGCGCCGCCGGCGCCGTCCGCATCGTTGGCTTTGAACTGCCCCAGCCCGGGCGCGGCGACGCCCAGCCCGATGAACAGACTCAACAGACAAGCTCGGATTAGCATGTGAAACCCCGCATCGGGAGGCCTCTCCCAAGTCCCCACGGTAGACCCGACCTCCGCCGGTCTGCCCCCGGTTCCCAACCAGTGGCTGACCGCGACTTGCGACATCGGTCGCGAGGACTACCCCTATTGTAGGCTCGACGAGTCGTCCACCGCCCCGGATAATTCTACCTCCGGACGGCAACCGCCGTCACGCGAGGTCTGGGAATCATTTGACCCGGTGAAACGGGCCTCAGAACGGGCGTGGACCGGCGATTTCGATGCCTGGACTCGGTCCGACGGCGAGATATGAGGGGGGGAATTACATCTAGAGGGCAATAGCGATTGGTACTATGGAGGGGAATTCCGGCATCCAAGACTCGACCTTCGAGCCAGATCCCGAGCACCACCGCGCTAGTGTAGTGCGTCAGAAGTGACGGTCTGTATCTTGGGCAGCCTCGGCAATCTGTAGGGAACGGCCTCTGTGCCGTTCCGCGAATCGCCATGGATGCCCCGGTGCCGCCTCTCGGAACGCCACAGAGGGCGTTCCCTACAGAGATTCAGCCAAACGACAAATCCCCATCTGGTTGACGCACTACACCAGGTGAAGAAGGAGACGATATGACCCCTACTGAGGCGTGGCCCACGCGAGGAGCAATCCTCGATCTTGCCGCGAGCTTTCGCGGGGCGTGTGTTCTTGGGGCGGCGGCCGAGCTCGACGTATTCACGGCGGTGGGCGACCGGAGGTTGCTGCCGGAGGAGGTGGCCGACCGGCTCCGATCCGATCGTCGCGCCACCCGAATGCTGCTCGACGCCTTGGCGGCCCTCCGCCTCCTGGCGAAGGAGTCCGATCGCTACTCGGTGCCGCCGGAGTTGTTGCCCTTGCTGTGCGATGGCACGCCGGCGAGCGTCTTGCCGATGATTCGCCACAACATGAACGTCCTCCGCAACTGGTCGCAACTGGCGTGGGTCGTCAAGGCGGGGATCCCCGGTCCGCGCCAGGCGAGCATTCGCGGATTCGACGCGGATCGGGCGGCATTCATTTCGGCGATGCACGTCGTGTCGGGCCCCATCGCCGACAATCTGGTGGGGCGTCTCGGGCCGCTGGAGTTCAACCACCTGCTCGACGTGGGCGGGGCCTCGGGCACCTGGACACTCGCCTTCCTGCGAGCCCATCCGGAGGCCCGGGCCACGATCTTCGACCTCCCCGACGCCATCCAGCAGGCCCGCGATCGCTTCGCCCAGACCGAGTTCGCCGGTCGCGTGGCCTTCGCGCCCGGCGACTACTTCCGCGATGAGTTGCCCCGCGGGGCCGATTTCGCCTGGGTCAGTGCCGTCATCCACCAGCACAGCCGAGAAGAGAGCCAAGCCCTGTTCGCCAAGGCTTTCCGTGCCTTGGAGCCAGGGGGCCAAATCGGTGTCCGCGACATCGTCATGGAGCCGTGCCGCACCCGGCCGGTGTTGGGGGCCATGTTCGCCGTCAACATGCTCGTGGCCACCGAACGCGGGGGCACCTATACGTTCTCGGAAATCGCCGACGACCTGGCGGCCGCCGGCTTCTCGGCCGCGGAGCACCGCATTCGCGCCGAGGATATGACCTCGGTCGTAGTCGCGAAAAAGCCGAAGTAGGCGTTCTGGCACATGGCCCGGGATCACGAAGGCAGGAGGGAGATCGCGAAAGCGCGAAAGGACGGAAACGCGAAAGAGAAGGAAGGCCGGCCGAATCCCGCCATGTGTCTCTTCTTTTCGCGTTTCCGCCCTTTCGTGTTTTCGCGATCCTTGTATCCTTTCCGTGGAACTGAATCGCCCCCAACCTCATCTAAGTCAAAACCCGGCTTCGGCACTGAGGAGCCCGTCTCTGCCTGACCTTTCGTTGAGGAGGTGTCCCATGGCACGCCGTTTTGGGGTGATGGTCATCGTCCTGGTTGGATTGGCCGTGGGCATCGGGTGGACGGTCTGCGGTGGAGAGGCGTCCCCCCACAAAGATGCGGCAGCGGCGATCTCCGCCCACTCGCCCGACGTGCCGCTTGTGCCGGAGGAGATCCGACACTTGATGCAGGACCGGAAGTATGCCGACGCGATCCGGGCGATCGACGAGGCGGCCAAGCAGCCGGGGGCGATCGGCGACTACCTCTTGTGGCTGAAGGGCCGGGCCCTCTTCTTGGACAACCGGCCCGACGAGGCGATTGCGGTCTTTGACGCGATTCAGAAGCAGTATGCCAAGAGCCCCTGGGTTCGCCAGGCGCGGTTTGCCAAGGCCATGGCCCTGGCCCGCAAGGGGGATTTCCGCGCGGCGGAGACGATCTACCGGTCGGAGGCGGAATGGCTGCTCTCGCCGGAGCGGAAGCAGCAGATCGCCGGACTCTACCTGGAGTTCGCCGATGTCTTGTTCCAGCCGCCCAAGGAAGACCAGAAGCCCGACTATGCCAAGGCGTTGGAATTCTACAAGAAGGCGTTGGAGGTGGGGCCCACGCCGGAGAAACGCACGCAGGTCGAGTTGCTGGTGGCCGAGTGTCACCAGAAGTTGAACCAGTTCGACCAGGCGGCGGGGCTCTATGAGCGGTTCATCAAGGACCACGCCGACAGCCCACTGGACGTCGACGCCCGCTTCCACCTCGGCGAGGCCCGCCTCGCCCAGGGCAAGGCGAAGGAGGCCCGCCGGGCGTGGCAGGACCTTCTGGCCAAGTATCCCGATTCCCGCAGTGACCGGATCGCCGAAGCGGCGTTTCTGATTTCGCGCACGTGGGGTGTTCCTTCGTCCGCACTCCCGGCCCAGGAAGCGGCCAACGCCCCGCCGCAGCCCTCCGCCCAACAGGTCGACGCCCCAATCGCCCAGTCGGGGCGTCCTGCACCGCCGCCCGCAATCGTCAACGTCAATCTCGGGATCGCCGCGCTGGAGGCGTTCATCGAGCGGTTTCCGGTGCACAAGCTGGCCAGCCGGGCCCATCTCGACGTCGCGGAGACCTACGTTCGCGCCGGGCGATACGAAGACGCCGTCGCGGCCCTCAAGCAATTCCTGGCCGACGACCGCTATAAGGACCGCCCAGAAATCCCCGACGCACGCAGCCTGCTCGGACGATCCTACTTCCTCCAAAAGAAGTTCCCCGAGGCGATCGCCGCATGGCAGGACTATCTGGCGAAACATCCCGCCCATCGGGCCTGGAGCACGGTGCAGCGGGAGATCGTCGAAGCGGAATTCGCCATGGCGAGGCAGGAGCAGGAGGAGAAGCAATACGAGGCTGCCGCGAAGCTCTACTCCGAGTTCCTCGCCCGGTATCCGCTCGATCCCCGCAATCCCGAGATCCTTTTCGCCTTCGGGGCGATGAGCTACGCCCAAGAGAAGTGGGATGCGGCGGTGGCCGATTGGCGGCGTCTGGTGTCGAAGTACCCGGGCACCGACTGGGCGTCGCGGGGCCAATACATGATCGCCCACACGCTGGAGCAGAAGCTCGGCAAGCTGGAAGAGGCGGTGGAAGAGTATCGCAAAGTGACCTGGGGGAGCCACCAGGGGGCTGCCCAGCAGGCGATCGCGCGCCTCACCGCCAAGCAGCTCGCGGTGAGCACCGACCGCGTGTTCCGCTCCGACGAGCGGCCGACGCTCGCCCTTTCGACGCGGAACGTGGAGAGCGTCTCGGTCCGGGCGTACAAGGTCGACCTGGAGACCTATTTCCGCAAGATGCACCTGGCCCGGGGCGTCGAGGCACTCGACATCGCGCTGATCAGCCCGGACAAGAGCTTCGAGTTCGCCATCCCGAAGTACGCAAAGTACCAGGAGCTTGAGAGCACCATGGAAGTGCCGCTGCCCGGCCAGGGGACCGGAAAAGGGGACAGTCCCCTTTTGTGCGAAGCACCCACCGGGCCGTTCCGGAAAAAGGGGACTGTCCCTTTTTCCGGCTGCGGCGTGATGGCCGTGACCGTGGCCAGCAAGACCCACGAGGCGACCACGCTGGTGATCCAGAGCGACCTGGACGTCATCGTCAAGAGTTCCCGCAACGAAGTGTTTGTCTTTGCCGAGAACATGCGGACCGGCCAGCCGTGGCCCGATGTGCGGCTGTTGATCTCCAACGGGAAACAGGTGTTCGCCGAGGGGGTGACAGGCAAAGATGGCGTGTTCCGCGGCCAGTACAAGGAACTGAAAGACGCCCAGGACGTGCGCGTCTTCGCCGTGGCCGCCGGGCACGTGGCCTCGAACGTCGTGGGCTTGCAGGGCGTGGGCGTGGCCCAAGGGCTCACCGACAAGGGCTACCTCTACACGGACCGGCCCGCCTACCGCGCCGGACAAATGGTCCACCTCCGCGGCTGCCTCCGCCGCACGGCCGACGATACGTACACGATCGACAAGGGAAAGAAGTACACGCTCGAAGTGTTCGACAGCCGCAACCGGTCCGTGGCCCAGCAAAAGGTCGCGCTGGGCGAGTTCGGCACGTTCTGGGCCCATTTCGTGCTGCCGACCACGAGCCCGCAGGGGCAATACCGGTTCCTCGTGCGCGACGAGTCGGGCCGCAGCTTCCCCGGGACGTTCCTGGTCCACGAGTACGCCCTGGAGCCGGTCCGCCTGGTCGTCGATTGCCCGCGGCGCGTGTACTACCGCGGCGAGGAGATCGAGGGGGCGATCCGGGCCGAGTTCTACTACGGTTCTCCCCTGGGCGGACGCGAGGTCCGTTACCAGTTGGCCGGCGAACGGCTCAACACGGCCACCACCGACGCCAAAGGCGAAATCCGCTTCAAGCTCCCCACCCGGGAGTTCAGCGAGACCCAGGTGCTGCCGCTTGTGGTCACGCTCCCTGAGCGAAACCTGCAAACCGCGGTCAACTTCGTGCTGGCGTGCGAGGGCTTTTCGATCGGGGTGAGCACGGTCCGGCCGGTCTTCATGGCCGGGGAGACGTTTGAGGCCGCGGTGAAAACGACCGACGCCCAGGGCAAACCGATCGCCGAGAAACTCGTGCTCCAGGTGCTGGAGAAGACCAGCGTCGACGGCCGGGTGGGTGAGCGGCTCGTGGAGAAACACGATCTGGCAACCGCCGCGGCCGACGGCGTTGCCCGAAAGACCCTCAAGGTCGAGAAGGGCGGACGCTATCTCCTCCGCGTGCAAGGGACCGACCGGTTCAAGAACCCGATCACCGGGCAGGCCCTGGTGCAAATCTCCGACGAGGACGATCAGGTGCGGCTCCGCATCCTGGCCGACCGGCACACGTACAAGGTCGGCGACGCGGCCTCGGTGCAGCTCCTTTGGCGGGAAGAGCCGGCCCTGGCGCTGGTGACCTTCCAAGGGGCCCGCGTGCTCGACTACCGGCTCGTTCAGCTCGTCAAAGGGCCCAACAAGCTGGACATCCCGATGACCGCCCAGCTCGCCCCGAGCTGCGAGCTGGCCGTGGCCGTCATGACCGACCCGCGCCCCGCGCGTATCTCCCCTCTCCCGCTTGCGGGAGAGGGGCAGGGGGTGAGGGCAGCCGGCGAGCCTGTGGCACAGCCGCCCTCGGCTGTGCGGAACCCGCCAGCACAGCCGAGGGCGGCTGTGCCACAGAGGGGGGCTGCGACAGCCGGCGCCCGATTTCCGAAGGGAGAGGGGACCAAAGACAAGAAACCCCTCCGGCGGTTTCATGCGGCTTCCAGCCCGTTTACGG
>Ga0172371_10008432_pt1 | contig 14444 bp, 12 predicted proteins | sample Lak12m_FD_114543 | JGI IMG/M metagenome (GOLD analysis project Ga0172371, IMG submission 114543) | Freshwater microbial communities from Kabuno Bay, South-Kivu, Congo - kab_022012_12m | ecosystem: Environmental > Aquatic > Freshwater > Lake | place: Democratic Republic of the Congo: South-Kivu... | reverse complement strand
GCTGCACGAACTTCTGCTTCTGTGGGTAAATTGATATCGTTGCGTGTCATCCCTTTTATTGTCTGCTGTTTTTCCTCTTATTAAAAGTGTCCTTTAACACCTTTCATTAATGACTTTTAACTTAGCTGAGCAGTTACGAATATTTGTACTATTCAAGGATAAAAAATGCCAGAGGTCCCAGAAATAACCTGCCGCGCAAACGAAATGAACCGGGAATTGCCCGGAAAAATAATCAGATCGATCGAAGTCATTCAACCGAAGTGCCTCAACCTTACACCGGATGTTTTTTCCGCTTCCGTTCAAGGCGCAAAGATCGAACTGGTCACACATCACGGAAAATGGATAAAGATACGCACAGATCGGGGCTGGATCCTGATCAACCTTGGTATGGGTGGAGAAATCCTTCTGGCAGAGCGGAACCGCATACCGGATAAATATCGCCTGGTTTTCGATTTTGAAGACCAGACTTGCCTGGCAATTAATTTCTGGTGGTTTGGATATGTGCACTTCTGCAAACTTGAAGAAATCGATTTGCATCCCATGCTTTCCAAACTCGGACCGGATATCCTCAGCCTGTCTGAAAGCGATTTTTCAACGTTACTCACGGGGCAAAAAGGCAAGGTTAAAAGTTTTTTGCTCGACCAAAGCAAAGTAGCCGGCATCGGCAACGCCTATATCCACGATATCCTCTTTCTGGCCCGGCTGCATCCAAACAGACCGGTTGCTTCGCTGTCAGAAACAGAAATACACGAGCTATTTCAAGCCATCCAAAACGGACTGCGCCCCAGCCTGGCAAAAGGCGGCGCTTTCTACGAGTTAAACTTATATGGAGAAAAAGGCGGTTTCCTCATGGAAGATATCCTGATCGGATATCGGGAGAATGCTCCCTGCCCTTATTGCGGCGCATCGATCCAAAAGATCAAGACGGGGTCCACCAGTTCGTTTATTTGCCCAACCTGCCAACCGGAAAACGCCTCCCCCACCCTTAAATAAAAACATTGACAAGGAATGCATCCCTGCCAATGTTCCTTAATGGCGAAATGATGATTACGAGTCTGAAGAGGACCTGATCTCCCTTAGTTCTCCGGTTGCGGTAAAGACCGTACGTTCGCAGATATTGGTCACACGGTCTGCCACCCGCTCAAGGTTGTGGGCCGTCCAGATCAGCCAGTTCGTTTTCTGCATGGTATTGTGGTCTTCGATAATCAGGTTCATCAACTCTTGATAGATTTCCTGGTAATAACCATCCACCACGTCATCATCGGCCGGAATTCGTCTGGCCTCGTTGATGTCCTCGTTGATAAACGCGGTCAAGGAACGATGCAGCATATTGACTGCTTTTTCGGCCATGGGAGGAATTTTGTTGAATGGCTTCAATAACGCCTCTTCTCCCATGCGCAGGTTGATGGTGGCGATCCCTTTGGCATAGTCGCCAATCCGTTCCAATTCTCCTGCAATTTCCAGAATGGAAGCCAGCAAGCGCAGATCGTGCGCCATGGGTTGTTGTGTTGCGATAGAGATTAACACTTTTTGTTCAATGGCATACCGTTTGGCGTTCACTTTAATATCGGTTTCTTTGATCAACTTGGACCCTTCAAGGTCCCGTTTCTCAAGCGCAGCAACCGCGTTAAGGATCTGTTGTTCCACGATGCTTCCAAGGGTAAGAAGTTCGTCTTTTAATTGCTGAATATCGGTTTCAAAGGTTGATCTAACGCTCATCATAATTCACTCCTGTGGTTATCACCCGAACCTTCCGGTCACGTATTCTTCTGTTCTTTTATCTCTTGGATTGGTGAAAATGGTATTGGTAGCATCGAATTCGATCATCCGCCCCGACCGCTTGTCATCAATCATCATCATGGCTGTGAAATCTGAAACACGGGCAGCCTGCTGCATGTTATGTGTGACAATTATAATCGTATAATCCTTCACCAGATCATGCATCAATTCTTCAATTCTTAAAGTAGAGATCGGGTCAAGCGCGGAAGCCGGTTCGTCCATAAGGACGACCTCAGGCTGCACGGCAAGTGCTCTGGCGATGCATAACCTTTGCTGCTGGCCGCCTGACAAAGACAACCCTGAAACACCGAGTTTATCTTTCACTTCTTCCCACAGCGCAGCCTGCCGCAGACTGTTTTCCACGATATCGTCCAGATCGCGTTTCTTTTGGATTCCATATAAGCGCGGTCCGTAGCTCACGTTATCATAGATGCTTTTCGGAAACGGGTTCGGCCTCTGAAATACCATGCCGATCCTGCGGCGGACGTCGACCACGTCAACGTCTCGCTGGTACATATCCTGTCCGTCCAGGTAGATCTTTCCTTCGATCCGTGCGCTCGGCGTCAGGTCATTCATACGATTGAAAGAGCGCAGAAGTGTAGATTTGCCACAGCCTGAAGGCCCAATGATGGCGGTGATTTTTCGCGCCTGGATCTGCATATTAATTTCTGAAAGCGCTTTAAATTTGCCATAAAAAACGTTCAGGTCTTCAACTTTCACCATGACCGGGTGGTCTTGTTCGTCCTTGGGCATGGTTTCTCTGGATAGGTAAGTAATGGTCATCTTATTAACCTCGTAGTCGTTTCTTGCGAATTTCAATCCAAATTCTTGCAATCATGTTTGTCACCAGAACCAGGATCATCAAAACCAATGCCACTCCCCAGGCTTGATCGACCCGTTCGGGATATGGCATTTGGGCATATTTCCAAAGTGTTAACGGCAGAGAGTCTATCGGTTGATCGAAAATCCTGCCTAAGATTTGAAAAATCGTCTGGTGACCGGCAATGCCGCCTTTAATAATGGTTGCCAGGTCAAAACGTTCATTGCCCAGCGCTGTAAACAATAATGGGGCGGTTTCACCTGCCGCGCGTGCAATGGAAAGCAGGAACCCGGTAATGATGCCGTTCAAGGCTGCCGGGAAAAGTACACTTAATGAGGTCTTCCACTCGGGAGCGCCCAAAGCCAATGATCCCTCACGCAAACTGGCCGGCACAAGCTTCAGCATTTCTTCTGTGGTACGGATGATGGTCGGCAGCATCAGAATTGCCAGGGCAACCCCGCCGGCCAGAGCGGAATAATGCCCTTGCGGTTTGACCACGATCGCATATCCAAACAAACCGATCACGATGGAGGGCACCCCGGCTAAAACGTCCGTGCCGAAGCGCAAGGCAATCCCCAGAGGCGTATTTGGGTTTCTAGCAGCGTAAAATGCGGCCAGAACACCCGGGGGGATGGCGAAAAGCGTAGCCAGAAAGGAGACGATGATCGTGCCTTCGATGGCGTGTAAGACGCCGCCTCCTCCCATACCCAATGGTTTCGGTAATTGTGTGAAAAACCCGGGGGTGATCGATTTACCGCCCCGGATGACCACGTATCCAATGATCCAGAATAACGGGATCAATGCAATTATGGTCAATAACCCTGTCAAAGCCAGCATGATCGCATTGGCGGTTTTGCGCCTTTGCTTACGTTTCAGTCCCTGGGCTTCAATGATATTCTTTATATTGTTCATGCGCGAGCGTCCTGCGGCGTTTTGCGCGCCACACGCCATACCAGGAACCTTGCCATCATATTAAGCAGTAAAGTCAAGATGAACAGGACCAACCCTATTTCGATCAGGGATTGCGTGTGCAACTTGCTGACCGCTTCAGCGAATTCATTTGCGATCACCGACGACATGGTATAACCCGGCCTTAAGAGCGACAGACTACCTTCAATACTGTTGCCGATCACCATTGTCACAGCCATGGTTTCGCCAAGTGCACGTCCCAACCCAAGGATCACTGCGCCAAGGATGCCCGAGATCCCGTAAGGGAGCAGCACCTGCCAGATGGTCTCCCACTTCGTAGCGCCGAGCGCCAAAGCAGCTTCACGCTGTGAATTGGGGATGGCCTCCAAAACATCACGGCTTACCGCCGCAATGGTCGGGATGATCATGACAGTCAGAATAACGGAAGCGGCCAATCTTGAGGCGCCGCTGGCAGGGATGGGCCCGGTAAATAGAACCCCGATCAGCGGGACCTTCCCAATGGTTTCAGCTAATACATTGCCAAGCGGTGTGATGACCCTTGGCAGGAAGATAAAAATACCCCACAAGCCATAAATCACGCTGGGGATGGCAGCCAATAGTTCCACCAACCAATTCAAAGGAGTGCGTAACCAACTCGGGCATAACTCTGCCAAAAAAACGGCAATTCCAAGACTGATCGGAACAGCCAAAAGGATTGCCACGAGTGATGTTAAAAGAGTTCCGTAAATAAAAGGCCAGGCTTGGAAATGGTCCAACACAGGATCCCACGAAGCCTGTAATGTGGGTTTTAGAAAGCCCAACCCGAAAGCGGCTCGCGCTTCAGAAGACTGATTCCAAAGCATCCAGCCAATGGAAAGCATCAAAACGATAACTCCGATGGATACCAGGATCAATAAACCATTCCATGGGGAGTCACCATGTTTAAAAAATCTGCTGAATGATGATGATGATTTTTTCCTTGGATTTCTCATTTTCTTCCAGTCTGAGGATGAATTTTCCTGAGGTGATCTCACGAACACCTCAGGAAGTAGGATGTTGGTTGTTTTCTATTTTTTACTTCATGACAGGAGCGCCATTGCAGGTAACTTCTGCATATTTGGCAAGCACTGTGTCACGAACTGCTTGAGGCAAAACAGAGTACCCAAGGGATCCGGCCAGATCGGCTGCGCCCTTGTCAGTAAGAGCCCAATGCAGGTAACCGAGTAGCTTCTCAGCTTTGACACAATCGGTCATGCTGGTTGTGTGCAGGATGATGTAGGTGTAGCCAACGATGGGATAGCTGTTGGCGCCTTCGCCGTCTACGATCGTGGCAGTCAGTTTGTCAGAGAAACCACCTGCAAAATCAGACATGGCAGAGGCAACGCTGTCGGCATTGGCGGTCACTTTGTTACCGGCTTTGTTGACGAGGTCAGCGAATTTCATGCCGTTCGAGATCGCATAGGATAATTCGACGTACCCAAGGCTGTTGGGGGTGTTGATCACTGCTGCAGCCACGCCCTGATTTCCTTTACCTCCGATGCCATTCCCGGCTTTATCAACAGGCCATTCGATGGAGGATGCGCCGCCGGCAGTCCAATCCGGGCTGAAGGAGGTCAAAGCTTTGGTGAAGATTTCTGTCGTTCCGGAGCCATCTGAACGGTGTGCAGCAGTGATGGGGGCGTCAGGCAGGTAATCAGCCATGTCAGGGTTGAGCGCCACGATGGCGGGATCATTCCATTTGGTGATTTTCGCATTGAAGATGTCCACCAGGGTTTGGCGATCGAGGATCAGATTGGTTTCCTTGAAACCTTCGGGGAAATCTTTGGCCCATTTCACGTTATAGATCACGACCACTGCACCAGCCAGCATGGGGTACATCTGCAAGTCTTTACCGGACGTGTATTCTTCATCCTTCAAAAGGGAATCTGAACCGGCAAAATCGATGGTATTGTCGATGATGCCCTTCTTACCGCCGCCGGAACCGATACCCTGATAATTGATCACAACAGAGGGATCAACATACTGGTAGGCGAAGGTCCATTCGGTATAAACTGGCAGAGGGAAGGTCGCGCCGGCGCCGTTGATGGTAACTGAACCGGCAGGCAAAGCCGTGGGGGCTTCAGTAGCAACAGGTTCAGCAGAGGCAGCCGTGGCAGCCGGGTTTTCGACAGCGGCTGTTGGAGTGGCAGCGGGTGCGCAGGCACTGATTGCCATTCCTGCAACAAGTAGAACCAAAACTGTGACGAACAAACTTTTACGCATTTTTTCTCCTTAGATTTATATTTACTAACTGAGTTTAAACTCCAATAATTAAGGATTGGCGTAAAGCAGGTTAACGATTATTCAAATGATGTTAACGATCGGTTAACGGTTTCAGTTCTTCTGTTGCCGCCAGATAATAAAAAGGAAAAAAAGACCAATCTGATATAATAAGTTTTGCAGGTTTTAGCGGAATTTAAGACCTAAAATAAAAAATCCTGACTCATTATCTTCTGAAATAGTTGAACACAACATGAAAACAATAAAAAGATTGACGAACCCGTTTTGGGTTTTCTTTTTTTTCTGCGCCGCTGCGATATTAATGACCTGGCCGCTCGTTTTGCATATCCGCGAGTCGGTCATTGGGGGCATGGGGGATAACATTTATTTTGTCTGGTTGATCCGCTGGTATCAAAAGGTTTTCCTGGAAGGTCAGGGACATCCTTTTTTTAACCCATGGATGAATTACCCTCAAGGGTGGAACCTTTCGACGACTGAAACCTCATTGGCCACGGCTCTGCCCGGCGTTCCTTTCAGCTATTTCTTCGGGCCGATTGCCGGATACAACATTGCAATGCTGCTTACTTTTATTCTGGCCGGTTTCTTCATGTACCTTTGGATCCGTGACCTCACAAAATCGAATTCGGCAGGCTTGATCGCGGGTACTTTATTTGCTTTCACGCCCTATCACATGGCGCATTTTGTGGTCGGTCACCTCAACCTTTGCGGCATCCATTGGTTCCCGCTCTATTTTTGGGGACTTCACCGCATTGTCATCTCAACAAAGAAATTGGATATAAAATTCATCCTGCTGACAGGTTTGTCACTTGGCCTGATCGCATTCACCTCCATGTATTACCTGTATATGACCCTGATCTTTTCGTTGATATTCGGGCTGGCGTACCTCATCTTCACTCGTTTTAAACCGGCTGCAAATAAGTTTTTCTGGCTGCGCCTGCTGGCAGTTGCTCTGATCAGCCTGCCCTTCCTGTATCTGGCATTAAGGCCTTTCATCAGTCTGTCCAATTCAGGGGTGCTTGAAAGCCGGTCGCTTGAATACGCGGGCATGTATTCAGCCAGCCCGACAGATTTCTTCCTGCCAGCCTCAGATCATTTCCTTTTTGGGAGAGTGGTCAGTAAATGGTTCGACCATTCGCTTTGGAACGAATCTTCGCTATATATCGGACTGGCGGCAATGATATTGGCGGTTTTTGCCCTGCTTTACGCCAAAAAATCGACCCATCGAGCCCTGGTCTGGAGCGCTGTCATTGTGATACCTGTCTCGATCCTGCTTGGATTGGGGGTGAACCTGCACTGGAATAATCAGGACGTAATCTTAAGCATACCGGGTTGGCTGCAGCCTGTCATTAACAAAAGCGAAACTCCTGTTTATCTGCCGGCCGCCTGGATGTTCAATCATCTGCCCTTTTTCGACAAGATGCGCACGATCATGCGTTTTGGGTTCTTTGCGTCGTTTTTTACTTACCTCCTTGCCGGTCTCGGTTTTGCTCAAATTCAAAAGAGTACCGCTCCAAAATGGCGTACTCCGATCACATTACTTGTATTGGCGGTGGTCCTGTTCGACTTCTATCCCGGCACGTACTCAGCTTTGGTCCTTGCCCCCAAACCGCGCGCGGTGGACCTGTGGCTCGCGGACCTGCCGGACGATGGCGCGGTTGTACAGATGCCCTTTAGCGAGTCTTCCGATCAGGCGCAGGTCTACTATACTCTTTTCAACAAGAAACCGATATTGGGCGGCGACTTTAACGCGAACAAACCCGTCCAGTTCGAAGAGATCAGTCCTGTGTTGAGCCTGTTCCCAGACCAGGAGTCTGTTGCTCTCTTGAAGCATCTTAGCGTTGAGTACATCGTTGTGGATACTGGTGCATACTCCGCTGTTCCTGATTTTGACCAACAAATGCAAACGCAGGGATTGGTCTTATTAACTGTTCAGGACGGCCAGTCGGTGTATACTTTTTCCAAGCCTTGATTTAGTTTCAATTTAAGGTAAGAGGTAATAATTCTCTATTTCACTGGGTATCATAGAAATACAAATGATTCTTCGATCAACGAAATTACGCGATATCCTGTTTATAAGCGCCCTCTTCTTGATAACCATTGGAGGTGCATATTACATTTACGCCTGCACAAAATATGCCCCCTGGGGGTTCAGCGATTCGGCCACCTATCTCACCGCTGCCCGCAACCTGGCAAACGGAACCGGGCTTGGCACGCTCAATGCGGACGGCAGTTTTACGCCCTTGCAGATCTTTGCTCCGTTTTATTCAATTCTGTTGAGTGTTTTTGCCGGGCTGCAGGTTGATCTGGTTGGAACAACAGCAGTTCTAAATATCATCCTTTTCCTGAGCCTCATTGGCGCCGGCGGCTGGCTTTTTTGGAAGCTCACAAACTCCAGGATCAGCGCGCTTTTATTCGCTTCACTGATCCTTTTTACCCCGGCGCTGATCAACGACTACACAAGCATCATGTCGGAACCGCTGGCCATTACCCTGGGGACCGTTGGATTCCTCCTGCTGTTGTCTTCCATCAAAAAAGAAACCACCAAAGGATTGATTGCCTCGGCCATCTTGATCGGGTTGGCGTCATTTACACGTTATGCTTTCGTCGCTTACGCTTTCGCCGGCGGGTTATGCTTGTTATTGTTTTCTCCAAACAAGCGTGGAAAAAAGCTAAAGGATATTCTTCTTTTTTCAGGCATCAGCCTGCTCTTTTTGGTCGTTTGGTTTGCTGTCCAGATCTTAGGCAGCGCAAGCATCGGCTCAAGGCATTATTCTTTCGAATTCTCGATCATTGAAAAATCAAGTCAGTTTTTCTCGATGGCTTATGACGTTTTTAAATACTGGCTGCCCTATCGCACAAATATGATCCCGGGCCTCCGTTCGGAACAGTTCAGTCCCTTCCTGTCCTTGTTCATTTTCGCACTGATAATATTGGGCATCTTCTTTTCCATCAAAAAACGCAGGGAAACCTCTCAAAACCGAAATCTTTGGGTCTTCGAATCGAGTCTGATCCTATTGATTCTTGCTTACATGATTATGCTTCTCGTTACTTATTCAGTATCCACAGAGTTGATCTCCATTGATGAACGGATGCTTTCCCCATTAATACCGCTATTCTATGCCTTGGTGATTTCCTGCGCATTGACAGTCGGTCAGGTCATCCATCCGAATGTAAAATTCCCAATAATCGGTACGTTAATCACCATTTTCTTCCTCGTGTTCAACTATCATTTCATGCGCACCCACCCGTCCGAGATCGGGATCTTTCCCAATGGGTACACTTCGTCAGTCTGGAAAGAAAACCAGATCCTGACCGGTAAAGTGCCCCTTCCCCCATCACGGCCTCTTATTTCGAATGCTCCTGATGTGGTTTTGTTCTATTTGAATCGCTCGGCATATTACATCTCAACCGACAAGAAAACTGCAGGATTAAATATTTCTGTGTATGACCACGAAACTGCAGGATTAAATATTTCTGTGTATGACCACGAAACACTTAGTTCTCTACTTGATAATGATTGCGCTGTGATCGTCCTTTTCGATGCAAATCAGGCGCAGCGCTATGAAAAATTAGCCAATCCGCTCGGCGAGAAGGATATAGCCGATCTCCTCAATTCATTTCCATCCGTTTATGACGATCAAGATGGTCATATCCTGATGTCTGAAAAGTGCATCGAAAAATAATTTACTTTTTCCCTGTTAGTACATTTTCGATATTTTCATTTTTGTAAACCCTGCTCCATCGAAAATAAACTAAAATGGTTGCTATGAAGGAACACGGTCTTCCAAACAAAAAATGGATCCCAATAGCAGCGATTGCGCTCTTTTTGGTTGCCTGCTCAACGGCTGATTTTGTTTCAGAGACCTCCACTGCAACACCGATCCCACAGGAAAAACAAACCATCCCGACACAGCAGATGCAATCGGAGAACTCGGACCTGCTCCTTTCAGATGATTTTTCGGATATGAACAGCGGTTGGGAGGCGGAAGACAGCAACACAAGCCGGTATTATTACTCTGATGGGGAATACATTATTGAAGCGAACAACAACCCTTCCTATTTTTTTATCGTAAATAATGACAGTTACAATGACGGGGTATTTTCAATTTCAATGCGCCATCTCTCGGGTGATCCCGACGAGACGGGTGGCATGGTTTTTTGGCGTTATCAAGACAACAATGATTTTTACGCCATGACCGTCACTGCAGATGGAGAATTCTCCATTCATCGTTTTTTGCATGGAAAATACGACTTGATCTCATTACCGATCAAAACGCCGCTATTAAAGACTGGCGATCAATCAAACAAGATCACCATCGTCTTTCATGGAATAACCTCGGAAATTTTCATTAATGATCAGTTCGCTTATTCTTTCAACGATCCGTCGTTGCCCAATGGAAAGATCGGAATGGGTGCGTCGCCTGCCAGATCCAGCGCGGTAAAGGTTGCCTTTGATGATCTGAGTGTTTATAAATACGACCCCGGCAGCCCGTTTACTCCTGAAATGCCCGAACCAACACCCGCACCAAACTATCAGCCCATCAACTGGTCACAGCTGGTACAGTTCCTGGCCGATGACCATACCAACTGGCATGAATATGATCTTGATACCTATAATTGCGTGGATTATGCTGTTGATCTGGCGGCAGCCGCAGAACGCCAAAATATTAAGGTCAGACTGGTGGGCGTGGATTTTGTCGGACAGGACACGGGCCATGCTTTTGTGGAATTCGATACCACAGACCGTGGGCCAATATTCGTTGAACCGCAAGGTGACAATACCTATTCAAACGTCAAGATCGGCAATGACCTATGCGACGATTGGGGAAAATACGAATGCATGGGGGTTATATCGGACATACAATATTTCGGCGCCTGTGACCACCAACATAATTGCACTGTTTCCTTGCCCCAATAACCTGAATTAGTATTACAATTCGTTTATAACCATTTTTCTCAGCTTTGCAGACATCATAATATTGGATTTGGGGTTGATATGGGTGATATTAAACTCGGTCCATTCCAAGCGTTTTTGATTGTCGCTTGCGTTCTGTTTTTTTCCCTATTCTTTGTAAAAGCCCCCGGAACTGGAAATATGGACACCTGGGTAAGTTGGGTTTCCATAGTCGAGGATTCCGGCCTAATCCAGGGTTTTCCTCAAGTTCAGGCTGATTATCCACCACTGGCTTTGTTAGTCATTTCCATAACAGGTAAACTGGCACAATTTTCAGGTGTTTGGGTTTATTTAGCCATAAAAATAACTTTATTTTGCTTTCTGAGCATAACCACCTTTGTGTTTTGGTTGTGGACAAAAAATTTTTTCCTTTCACTACTGTTATATTTTTCCCTGATGATCAACAGTATCACTTTGGGGCATTTGGACATTTTGTTCGCCCCCACCTTACTTCTTGCTTTTTGGGCGTTATCAGTCCGGAAATGGGGCTTTTTTTCTTGCGCCTTCACCGTTTCATTTTTAACTAAATGGCAGCCCTTAATTATTGCGCCGTTTATCGCCCTCTATCTTTTAGACATCAATAAACTTGGCGATTGGAAAAAAATCGACTTTAAGGGAATCATAAAACGAGTCGTAATTCCGTGTTTCGCAATAATTTCAGTGATATTTATATTTTTTGGAATTAAACCAATTCTTGAAGCTTTTTTAAATGCTACAAACCATGCCTATGTGAGTGGAAATGCATTAAACCTCAATTGGGTGATCACTCATTTCTTGCATGTGTACTCTCCGCAACAATTTGGCCCTCTTGAAAATGGACAGGCGTTGCTAATTCGCACATTGGATCCCAAGATCCGAATAGCCCCTCATCTTTTATTCATCCTGGCCTATCTGATCACATTAATTGTCTTCTTCAAACATGAAAAATCATTCGAGAACCTTGTTCTCTTTGCTCTTCTTGGGTACATCGCATATTTCATGCTCAATCCAGGTGTGCATGAAAACCATCTTTTTATCGCAATGATCCTATCCATCATCCTATTCTGGATAAATAAGGAAAATCTTTTCCCTATGATCTTTATAATTTTGGTCGGGAATATAAATTTGCTTTTGTTTAATGGAATGGATGGTATGGATGTCAGTTACAATCGGACGTTCATAGGAGTGGACCTTGCCCTAGTTTATTCACTTATAAACCTTTTGTTGTTCGCAATATTCTGGTGCAGTAATATTTTCCGGAACAGGAAGAAATTGGTTCATTCACAAACGATTCCTGCCAATTAGACGAATAAATCGGTCCCTGAATAAAAAAACTGGCGGAAAATATTTCCGCCAGTTTTTATTATTTAAAATGTTCCTGACAATTATTTGCGAACCGTAATGTCCACACCATCCTTGATGACATACAGCGGATATTCGTGTGACCAGAGTGCTTCCCATACCGAACCGGCGTCCAGGATGACCAGATCGGCATTGCAGCCTTCTTTCAAACCGTAGTTTTTGATGCCAAGCGCTTTGGCAGCATTGGTTGTGATCAGATCGTAAAGGATCTCCATTTCTGGACGGCTGACCATGTTCATCAGGTGGGCTGCTAAAAAGGCCACTTCAAGCATGTTGTTGCGGCCAAATGGGTAGTAGGCATCCGCGATATCATCCTGGCCCAGGGCAACGTTCACACCGGCCTTGTAGAGTGATTTCACGCGGGCATACAGCGGTCCGGTCTGCGGATCGGAGACCAGTCCCATGTTGGCTTTCTTGAGCAGCGCTTCGATCTTGCGATAATACGGTTCCGGATACAAGGCCATGGCGCGGGCGTGCTGGACGGTCACACGACCTTCCCAGCCCTCGCGCAGGGTTGTAACAGCCAGCATTTCCAGTGAACGCAGGGTCGGGTCGCCGGCGTCGTCGATCAGCATCGAGACGTCTTTGTTGTACTTCTTGGCCAGCTTGAACATGCGGTCGATGTGTTCCTGTGAGTCTGCATCCGTATATTCGATCCAGGGGATGCCGCCAACCACATCAGCGCCCAGTTTGAGCGCCTCTTCCACGTATCCTTCGGCACCCGGGTCGCGCACGACGCCGTCTTGCGGGAAGGCAACCACCTGTACCTCAACGCGTCCCTTGTATTCCTCGCGGGCCTTGATCAACGCCTTGACGCCTTCCAGCTTGCCGGTGGTGTCAGTGTCGGCGAACGCGCGGATATGGGTATTCCCGTAGCGCACGGCCAGATCCAGCGCTTTGCGCACATTCTGGATGATCCATTTCTCGTCATATTTCTCTTTGACCTTGGCAGCCAGTTCGATAGCCGTCATGGCCCCGCCCATGCCGCCGTCTGTATAGGCGCTGATCGCTTCGTCATCCATCATTGCCAGGGTATAGACTTTGCAGAGATGTAAATGACCGTTAATGAACGATCCGCTCACCAGATTGCCCGCGGCATCGATGGTCTGTTTCGCGTCGCCATCGACCTTTTCGGCAATTTTTACGATCTTGCCCTTTTCGATGGCGATTTGCATCAACTGGTTTCCGGTCTCGCGGGTCTTTGCGTTCTTGATCAAAATATCAAAAGCCATGGTTATTCTCCGTTATAAGAATGGTTTACTTGCTTTTTTCCTGCATCATCTTTTGCGCGATCATGGCGCCGTCCCGGATCGGTTCATATCCGGTGCAGCGGCAAAGATGTTTATTGAGTGCATTTTCCATCTCTTTTTCAGTTGCTTCCGGGTTTGTTTCAAGCAGTCCATAAAGTTCCATCACAATGCCTGGGGTGCAGAACCCGCATTGCACCGCGCCGGATTCTGAAATTGCTTTTTGGATGGGATGCAATTCCATCCCCTTTGCCAGGCCTTCCACGGTAATGATTTCCGCGCCCGCAGCTTTTGCGGCGGGAGTATTGCAGCTTTTCACCGCTTTGCCGTTCATCACGACTGTGCAAGTACCGCACGTGGAATTGTCGCAGCCATGTTTCGTTCCGGTAAGGTTCAGCACGTCACGGATCACGTCAAGCAGCATCATTTCAGGTTCATAATCAACGGTGCGTTCTTCTCCGTTGATCGTAAAAGTCATTCGCTCTGCCATTATTTCGACTCCTTTCTGGCTTCCAACGCTGCCTTCATCTTTTCAGGTGTGACAGGGATCTCATAGAAGTCGATCCCCGTGGCATCATAAATTGCGTTGAGGATGGCAGGCGCAGCGCCGATCACGGAGTGTTCGCCGATACCTCTGGCGCCGAACGGGCCAACCGGGTCGGGAGTCTCCACGAATTCGATCGTCTGCTGCGGAGCTTCTTTATATGTTGGAAGATGGTACTTGAAGAAATGCGGATTGATGATGCGGCCTTCCTTGTCGAACTCCACTTCTTCGTACAAAGCGGCTCCGATGGACATTTGTACGCCGCCCAGCACCGAACCTCTGATCTGCAGTGGGTTGATCACCTGACCAACATCGAAGACCGAATAGTAATGGTCAACAAAGATCTTGCCGGTCTTTTTCTCGATGCGAAGTTCCACACCCTGTGACCCCATGGTGTAGCTGACGCCGATGCTCCCCTGTCCGTTCTCATCCGGGTTGGAATAGCGCGGCAGCCTTGCGTCCGATACGGACTGGGCCAGTTCGCCGATGGTGATGCCGTCGCTGGTAATATAACCGCGCGCCAGATCACCCACCGACACACGGATGGAGGGATCATTTTCCAAATAAATG